>ERZ842401.1471-NODE-1471-length-33708-cov-20.020206_pt1 | contig 33708 bp, 51 predicted proteins | sample MGYA00521270_ERZ842401 | MGnify/ENA primary metagenome ERZ842401 (study PRJEB31892, sample SAMEA3878208) | bioreactor metagenome | biome: Moose rumen | place: Sweden | collected 2011-10 | study: EMG produced TPA metagenomics assembly of the PRJEB12797 data set...
ATTTAAAATTTTTAAAATCTGTAGGTTTAGATAAACCTAAATCTTTATAATTTATGTCTGACATAATAAATCCTCCTTGTAAATCCAATATATTTTTAGTATAACATAAAATTTCTATTTTGTCAAGAAATATTAATTTCTAAATTTTTTAATACTTTATCTACAGCGCCATCCAAAGCCTCATTAAAATCATTAATATCTTGATATTTAACTTTATCTATATAAAGTTTTTCTATATTTTGGCTTATAATATTTTTGTCTATATTATTAGAATTAAATATCTCTAATAAAATTTTTAAATCTTTTAAAATAGTAGTGTAATCTAAATAATCTGCAATATTAGATTTTATTTGCGTCATAGTAATTGGATTATCTCCTCCTTTTGTACCAGGAACACTATCATAATTTAAATATTTTCCATACATATATGATTCAATTAAATCATAATTTTCTAATTGGTTATTAGCCATCGCTTCTGAAAAAGCAATATCCATAGCTTCAAAAATATGTCCCATAGTAAAAACTTGATAACGACCAGCTCCTTTTCCAGTTTGTTTTTTTAAGCCAGGATTTATTCCTCCATATTTTTCCATAATTTTAGAATGGACAACTTTAAAGCTACTATCATTAATAGATTGTATACCTAACATTAAATTATTATAATGAGCATCTAATAATGCTTGATATTTTGAATCATTTTCTTGCTTTTGTAAAGCTGAACTAGCAACTTGCAATCCGTACTTTCCAAATTTTAAATATTTTAATAAATCTTTTTCTTTAAAATTAATAACTTTAGCGGTAGATTTATCTCCTTGAATATTATAGTAATAACGATAATCTATTTCTTCATTTAATAAAAATTCTCTAACTTTAAAAATAATCAAATAAGCTTCTGCCATTAAACTAAGTTTTTCTTGACTACTTCTTTTTATTCTCATTTTTGAATTACTTTGATTCTTTATTAATTCTACTTTTTGAATAATTTTATTTAACTCTTTTTGTAATTCTATAATATTTAAAGAAATAACATTGTCTACTTCTTCTCCAAAAATTTTTGTTATCTCTATCTGAATATTTTTAATATCTTGATTTGATAAATATGATTTAGAAGTTTTTGTAGCCTTAACTTTTATATTAGTTGCCATAAATCATCAATCCTTTCATATATAAACAAAAAATGCGGGAAGCATTTCTGCTTCCCGCTTTTATTATTAAGCTGCATCAACAACTTTAAATGTAATTTCTTTATCTTCGTATCCATCTGCACTAAGTTTAATTGTCTTAGGAGTAGTCTTAACTTCTTCAGCTCTTAACCAAAGAACAAAACTTCCTGCAGGAAGTCCTACTGAAGTAGCTTCAGCAACATCTGCAGAACTTAAAGCAGATCCATTATACTTAACCTTAGTAATGTCATCTAAACCAGTATCAACTCCTACTGCAATCCACTTGTGTGTACCCTGACTTGGAGTGGCTGAAGCATATTCTTCAAGACTATCTACTCCACCAGCTACCGTTGCAGTAACAATTCCATTATTTGTTGCTATAGTAACTTTACGCTGATTATTTTTAGCTTCTGTTCCAGTTACATTAGCAGCTGAAACTGCACTACCTTTTACAGCCAGGGTCTTATAAAAAGACGGTGAGTCCTCTGATGCAGAAGCAGTATGAGTATGTGAACCAGTATCATCTACTGCTTTATTATCATCACCTATAATTTGAATTACACACATTTGCTTCTTAGTAGAATCAAATCTTGTATATCCAGGGAAAGCATCCATAACAAAGTCAAATGTAGAAGGATCTCCACTTGCCGCCATTGTAAATGTAAATGCTGACTGAACTTTAGCTTTAGGGATGATTATCTCTGCCGCCATATCCTTACCAGTATCTTCACGTCTAAATAATGTTTGAGCTTCAATATAGAAATATCCGCCAAAACTACCTGGCTCAATCTGGACTTCAGTAATACTATTATTCATGATAGTATAGAAATCAAGCTGAACTGTAGTATTAATAGCTCCAGGTACAATAAATTCAGCAGGAGAACCTTCAACAACGTGTACATATTCTACACTATCAGAATCTCCGCCACCTACTATTACATCAGAGAACCAATTAATACCTGCTCCAGATCCATCAAGTTCTGTAGCAAACATCTCAATAGTTTTGCAAATATCATAATCATCAGCTTCTAATCCAAATTCCGCATTTAAATCAGATAACTTAATTACTGCTTTACCTTCGTTGTCTGTTACTACATTAATAGTAGTATGAACGTGAGCTTGATTTTCCTTATTAGGATTAATAAGACCAGCACCAGTAAGAACTGCAAGTCCCATAGGACTCATAAGAGCGTCCGTTACTGTGAAAGTCATTGTCTTTTCCCCTTCCCAAGCTATTAAACGGTTATAACCTTTACCACCTTGAGCATACACCGTAGTAGTAGCCTGTTCAAGAGAAGAAGTTGTAGCTGTATCTATCATAAATACAGGCTGATACTTTTTAAAAGATTTAGTACCGATTCTCATATTGTCAGCAGCTTTAAAAACTACATCAACAATTTCACGAACACCAAACTTCATAAACTTATTCCTCCTTAACTTATTTAGCTAAATATTTAAGAATGTAAATCATCCATCCAATTTTTTACTTCTTCAAGATTTTGTGCTCCAGCTAATTTCGCTTTCACATAAGTATCATAATTTTCTTTTAATTGGAATCTTTTAAATTCATCTCTTAGTTGATAAATAGTATATTCATTTAAAATATTTTTATCTTTTTGTAATCCTATTGATAAAATTGAAATATATTTACTATATATAGAAGTATTAATTAAATTTTCATCTTTATTATTAGCTCGCTTTTCACGACCTTTTTTTATTTTTTCAGCAATTTTTGCAGCTAAAGCATCTGAAGGATCAAACTCTCCTTCAGTTAATATATCTAAACAAAAAATTTGATTTAAAATTTCTTTAAAGTTATCAAAATTTTGTTTATTAATGCTTGACGAGAAATTTTCTAAGTGAAGAAGTATTTGGTTATGTTCTATCTTTATTTTATAATTTGGAAATAATAAAGCTAAAACCATAATAGCATTAGTTTTATGCTCTGCTTTATCACTACTATTCATTGCTGACATAAATATATCAAAATCGCTCTTATCTGCTAATCTTGTTTTGTCCTTGTCAGATAAATGATTTTTATCAAAAACTAAAAAATGACTTCCTATATGAAAATTTTTTTCTCCTATATAGCCTATCTCTTTTAATCTAGGTTGATGAATTGTAATTTGGGCTTGCGGGAAAGGAATATCATTACCACATTGAAGCGATAATTCATCTATTTTCATAAATTATTCACTTTCTATTATATCATCATTTCCATGAGTTGCGGTATACATTAAACAATATCCTGTCAACTCCTCATTTAAAACTATTTCATTACATCCCGCAAAATTTAAAGTCCCAATTCCGGATAATTTATTATTATTTAAAATACCATCTATATATCCAGCAATTTTAATAGGTCTTTGTCTATAATTACCTAAATCCCAATAATCTGGATGACATAAAATATCTATTTCAACTATACAATCTCGATAATGGTCATTCCCGCTAGGAGTGAAATGATCAAAACTAATTCTTATATAAGATTTAACTTCTTCATTTTCTCCAAAAGGAATCTTTGGACTAAATCTAATATAACCATTTTGATGAAGTTTTTGAATAGACATTTCTTTAATTTTATCAAGATATACTTGATTAGTTAAATCATTCAAGCAATCAGGAGTATTTATAACTAAAAGCCTTTTTAACATATCGCTATATGGACGACTATCTACAAATAATTTTTTTATAATTGCTTCAGTATCTTTCTCACAAGAGAGAAAAGAAGAATTAAATTCACCTATATAGCCATTCATTCTTGAAGCTCTCATAATTCCTTTTAACTCCTTTTTATATTAAAAAGATTGAACTTTTATTAATTGGTCTATTTGAGTTCCATCTTTTAATTTATATGATAAAGTAAATTCCATTGCTTTTGAAGCTAATATATCTATAACACATGAAGTTTCTGTCGAACTAATAATTTTAACTTTATTAGAATTAACTACAAATTCTCCATTACTTACTCCAACAATAGAATAAGATAAATTTGTATCAAAAACATAACAAAGTGCGGGACCCTGGATATGAGGCTGCATAGGATCTGGCTCTTCCGCATTTATTGTCTTCATAGCGTCTTCCATACTATTGTCAAAATATTCATCAAGATAAACTTCAATAATTTTATCTTCTGAATACTTATCAGTTGCTACTACCTTCCAATTATGCCATTCTTCACGCTCTATACTAGGATCATCTACATCTGGATAAGTAAGTTTCATTTTAACTACTTGATGCCTAGTAAAATAATTAACTGTATTACTATCTTTAGTAATTTGAATAACCATAGAATAATTTAAATCGTTCCAAATTATACCATGTTTTTGATTCCAAATAGTTGCAGTTTCAACTGGACCTCGAACACTAACCCAATAACTTTTACCATTTACATCCATAGTATAATCACAACGAGTAATAATACCTCTAAAGTAAGCTTCTTCTGTGTGTTGTTGCAAACCTACTATCCAATATCTATTAGTTCTATCCCACCAAAAAACTGTTCCTTCTTGAACTCCTGAATCAAAATCTATAGAAAGAACTTTTTTATCAAATTGTTCTGTAAGACGAGAAGCATTTATTAAACATCTCCACCTACGTTCATTCTCTGTATCTTTATCTAATGTTATCCATTCGGCTTGATAGCTCGATTTTAAAGCTGATTTAAAAGATTTATATTTTCCAGTTACATTCCAATTGTCATGAAGATCATAACCATTATAATTCCCGCGGGCTTGCATCTTTTCTAATCCTGTCATTACAAGCCTCCTTATTCTAAACTTACTTTAATATCATTAAGTAATCTTAAACTTTCAAAAATAAGTTTTCTAAAATCTAAAAAATCATCTTCATTTGTTAATGTTAATAATGCTTCTAATTTACAAAGTAAGGAAAAGAATTTAGTATCATTTGATAATAAATTTTTCATTCCTATAATTTCTAAAATTAAATTCTGAAGAGGTACTTGCCAATCCCCGCCCTCTTCTCTACTAGGAAGCAATTTAAAAATTTGATTAGTAATTCTATCTAAATTTTTTATAATTACTTCATTATCCAAATACATATCATATTTATCTATAATCATATTCTATACCTTCCAAACATAGAGCTAACTCTATTTACATGAGTTACTCCATAATTTGGTCTTTCAACAATTCTGCCTAAAGTGGATTGGGCACCTTCCGCAGTAAATTTGCGTCTTGAATAGATTCTCTGTATATGAATAGAATCTTGTTTCTGTGCATCTATAAGCACTTTTAATTTAGCCATATGATTAGCTTGAGAAGTAAATTTAAAATCAGAACCACTATATTTCATTTTAGTATTTTCAGTAGTATCTAATTGTTGATTTAACCATTCTATAACCATATTTAAAGATATTATGTTTATCTCTTCTTTAGTTAAAAGAGTATTAAAAACACCACCTACCCACCCGGTAGATGGCGTTTCCTTATAATCACTTTCAACTCCACAATAAGTACCTATTCCTTCCCAATGTCCTTCTTCATAATCAAAAATATCAAATTTAGGAAATTCAAATCTTGGAATAGCATTTATTAATAAATCTTGTAACATTTCAATAGTATCAAGTTCAGTAAACTCCATATACATATCAGATGTTACTCTTGTTAAAAAACTATCATATATGGTTACAAAAGAGGTTTTGGCATTATTTATATCAGCCATTTTTATACCTCTCTTTCTTTTATTAATTGCCTATTTTTGTTACATTATATTTAGGTGCAGCGACCCGCCTCTGAGGAGTTTTAGGTTCAGCAGAATCTTCTTTTATCGCGACCCTCCGCTTAGGAGCCTCTTCCGCATCTTCTTCACTATTATCATCTTCATTCATTACATGATTAATCATAATAGCATTATTTATATTTAAACCAGTTTTTTCACTAAGCATATCTCTTTTTCTTATGTCAGGGATCTCTTCTTCAACTGCTATTTTTTTAGCAATATCTATCGCACCATCAGGAGCAAAATCAAGAAAATCTGCAAATTCATCAATGCTTCCCGCCAATAAAAGATTCTTTACTTTGGTTTCATCATAAAAATATTCTGGTTCTACTTTCATATTTAATAAATCTAATGCTTCTTTATTTTCAATAACTAAATAATTATCTAGTATATATTGTCCACCAGGAGCATAAGATAATTGTTTTAATTCAGAAAAAGGTACTTTTTTTATCTCCTTAGGAGAAAAATCTCTATGAAAATTTCCATCTAAAGTATATCCTGTAGTACCATTATTTCTATTTCTAACACTAATTAAATCAGTATCCTTTATCATAAATAATCTCCTTTTTATCTCCTAATATAGAAATACCGGGGAAGATTTTTTATCTTCCCCTTATATTTCTTTTATAAAAATTAAACTCTCTTTAAAAAAGTATTCTCATATACACAAATTGCATTAGAGAAGATAGCACGAACTCCAACTTTCTTATAAATCTGAACCTCACGGCTACGATCATAATTAGTATATTCGTCTACTATTGTTTGTCCTTCAAAAGCAATCTTAACAGGCTTTTCAGCTCCAACAGGAATAATGAAAGCATAAGCAGGATTTATAACCTTAACCTCATTTGTTTCATCTTCATAAGACTGCGGAAGAACTATAACTTGATGACCCTTATAATTTGCAAGATAACCATTATTCCACTTCTGATTTCTCATATCATCAGAAATCCATCCTTCATCAGGAACCATTGTTGCTGCAAATTCATAAGTACAATAAATTGCAGCCTTTCCATAAGAATCAGCAATGCTAAGAAGCTTGTCCATCTTAGATGCAACAAAAGCATTATCAGAAGCCTTATTAGCCTCTTGAACATTGCCTGCAGCACCTATAAGTTGCTTTTCAATTTCAACATAAATGCACTCGTCAAGTCCTTCAAGAACTATATCAAGAACATCTGCGAAATCAACTCTGCCATCAAGCCACTCTTCAAATCCAATTTGAGCAGCTCCACCAATAGCATTGGTTGTAACTTCATAGCTTTGTCCATCAAGCTTAAATACTTCATAAAGACCAGCAAGACCAACCTTACCAATAAACTGTTTCGCACGTCTGCGGGAAGCGGTTGTAATCTTCTGTGTGAAGATAGGCTTATCTCCTTGATTGAAAGTCTTTATTTCAGCAAACTGTGAATACTGCTCAAGAACCTTCTGAGGAAGAACATCATCAATAGTTTCCTCTAAAAGAGCGAATACAGTATTTTTATTTTGTCTATAAAGAGAATAAGTACCAGCTATCTCTTTAAACTCTGCACGAAGAGTATCTTGTAATTCATTATAACTAAACTTCTTTTCTCCAAAACTGTACGCTGTAGGAGCAGAAGGATTAGCTTTTGCGACAGTCTTAGCTAAAGTAAGCATATCTTTATATTCTAAAGCCATATCTGTTTACCTCCTAATTATTGTACTCTCTGGAGCTTAAGTCCAGGCTGTCCATCAGGCATTGTATAAACTTTTACAACAACCCAAATCATCTTTGCATCAGCGCCCGCTTCTTCAAGAACAAGTGTCTTAGACTCTGCATTCTTAACAGGAGCAAGTTTCATACCTACAGTATATTCAACACCTGTCTTAACCATATTAGTAGTATAAATATCTCCAATATTTGTTTTGAAAAGACGAGGAGCAATTCCATCCATTCTATATCCATATTCAGTATGTGCGGGATCCGCATTATCACCAACTGTTTCAGCACCATCTCCATACTTACCTTCAATAGGACCATTTACCGCAAGATCAGATGTAACATAGTTATCACCAACTCTAATCATTGCAAAATCTTTATAAGATCTTCTCCAGAAAGGCTCATATAATTTAATTTCATTAAATACAAGCATAGGCTCTGCAACTTCTGTACTATCATCAGCAGAAACCTTATTTGCTGCATAATCATAATACATAAATTCGCCATTCTGAAGGACTTTTACATCTTTATCAAGTGGAAGACTAGCATAGATCTGACCAGTTTTTTGAGCAGATAACTGATTAGGTTCTACTTGTCCATATCCTACTCTTGTAAAATTAGGCATATTATTTATCCTCCTTAATTATTTTTAAACATTTTCTCGTCTAGCTTCAACAGCTTTTAACCATGCAGGAAGGTTATTTAACTCTTCTACATTATTTAAATTATAAGTTATAGGAGTTTCTTCTTTCTTCTCCTTTTCCTTATCATTTTCTTCAAGATTAAAATTAACTTTCTTTCTTACACAAATTATAGAAAGCTTAGCTTCTATATCTTCTAAAGTATATTTAGCCTTATTTGCAATAACATCAGCCTTATCTTCTTCAGAAAGCATATAGAAAGAATTAATTAAATCATCTTTCTTTTTATCTTCCACAGAAGCTTTAAATTCAAGAAGTTCTTTATTTGCAGCTTGAAGATTATTGAAATTATTTTGAAGTTCATTAAATTGAGTTTCTAATAAAGCATATTTTTCTTCAATAGTTTTTTCTTCATTCTCTAAAGAATTTTTTGAAACTTTTTTCTTATCATCATCGTCATTTTCATCTTCATTAGAACCATCATTATCATCTTCTGAATTATTCTTTGAATCATCTTTATCTTCATCTTCATTTTTCTTGAACTGCTCTGTATTATTTTGATTTTCATTATTATTCTCTAAATTAGAATTGTCCTTATTTTCAGAAAAATTTTCATTATTTTCTGTGGAAGGCTCTACTTTAGAAGTATCTGCTTCAGGAGCTTGTGTATTTGCATTCTCGTTCTGAAGTTCCATTGAATTTCCTCCTTTTTCATTTAATGAAAAAGTAAGTTCTTTTAATTCTTTCATCATAGAATATAATGTTTTAGTAAACTCGTCATTTTTACTAAAAGAAGAACTTACTATCGGAGAAGTTACCGCAGTCCCTTCAAAACAAGGTTCTACATCTTCTCCTAAAATACATAACTTAGAAAAAATCGCGTCATTTATTATGAAAAAGTCAATACCACGATTATTGTCAGTTGACCAATGACCTTTTAATGTTTTTTCATCAAGTTCCATTGACTGTGGACGACCTTCATTTAAAACTTTTTGAGCTTCTTTATACTGCTCTGTCCATAAATATCCTTCTGTCATAAGATAAGTTTTTACAACAGTATTACCAAATTCATCTGTATCTTCAAAATCTTGGAACCAAATTTTAGTATTTGGAGCAACAAAACCATAAGGTTTAGTTAAAGATTTAAATTTAACGCCATCTCCATCTATAATAACCTGTTCTCCATGATCTCTAAAATCCTCTTGATTTTCACTATAATATCCTACAATAGGACACCCAGGGAGAGTTCCCGCCATTTCAGTGGCAACCTCTTTAGTAATAAAACTGTGGTTACGATTTTCTCCTAAATATAAAACTTTTATTTCGCATTTAGAAGCAAATGGACTTATTGAAGTTACATTAATAAATTCAGGAGCAGATATAGTAGCTACACTCATTCTAGTTCCCATTTATTATTCTCCTTAATTTTGACTTTCTTGATTAGCTATTGTTTTTTCTGATTTTTTATCGTCATCAAGTTTCTTACGACCTGCGCCTTCTCCAGAATCGCCCTCCCGCACTCTATTAAGAATATTTTCATTCATAGTAGAACTCATTAATGGAGGTATAAATACATTAACTAAATCAAGTATATCATTTTCAAAATAAGCATTAGCAAGAATACTACTTTGACTTTGCCCAAGAGCAATTTGAGGAAGCATTTTAGAAAATCCTACTTGCATCTGCTCTTTATATAATTTTGCTAATGTCTCATAATTATAAACAGTAGTAGTTAAAAGTTGAACTTTATATTCAAGTCTTTTCTTATTCTTATTATAAGGTTCTAATAATTCATTTAAAAATACTTCAAATTGAAGAAGCATATTATACATAGTGCTTTCATCATTTTTAATTGATTTCTCTAATGCTAAATTTCCGTTGGTATTAAATAACATTTGGGAACCGCCCCATTCATTATAAACCTGTCGTTCTACTCTTTGAAGATCATCTGTTTGAACAGAAGCTTGGCTATCTGCCATATCTTCTACATCTACATCTGCAAAAGTAGTTAATACATCAATGCCAATAGCTCTACTAAGCATTTCAACAGCATTATTATGAAGTTGTTGTGCTTCATCTATATCAAAAATAAGTTCTCCATTTTTATCTAAAGGCATTTTTTGAATAACAATTTTTAATAATCTCTGTAATGTCTTTTTTCTATCTAACCCTTGTGCTTCATCAAGATCAATAATTAAAGGAATTACAGAAATGAATGCGGGATATACTTCACCATTAACTGTAAATTTAACTGTTTGTTCTGGATCTAATAAATACCAACCGCTTGTATCTCCTTGAAATTCAGGGGGCAGTTTTCCTGTTTTATATAAAACATAACCTTTAGAAAATTCCGCAGGAAACATTTTTAACATTTTCATTCTTAATGCAGTATTTCTAAACTGTTCATCAAAAAATTTCATATTAAATTCAACAACTGGTTTATTTCCTTTATTAAGTCTACTTCTACAATAGTTTGCGGGAAGTTGCTGTAATGCTATCCCATCTTCACAAGGAATTTTATAACCATAATAAACTCCAAATTTAAGTATTTCTAAAGCAATTTCACCTAGAACTTTTTTCACTTGAAAATTATCTAAAGTATTTAAACTCTTATGAAAACCATCTAATACTTTTTCTGTTTTTATCTTATCATCATTTACATAAGGAGTTACCATCCAATCATATCTATACATAAATGCCATATATCTAATCATTCTTGAATATATACCACTTATTCTATAAAAAAAATCTGAAATTTCTCTCATTAAAGGCAAATCATAATTATTTATTGCTCTTAATACTGTTTCTTTATCAGCTAATTTTGGATTTGTTGTTTTAAGACTGCTTAACTGGAAAATTGCATCATCTACAGTTTTAGTTCCAACTTTTAATTTATTAAAATTAAATGAAGGAGGCTGATATCTTGTAGATAAATTTTGAGGGCTGGTATCCACTTTTAAATTTCTAATATTAAAATTTTGTTTTTCAATATTATTTAATCTATTACGCAAAGAGATACCTCCTTTATCTATTTTATTATTATAACAAAAATTTAGTAAAAAGTCAATTTTTACTAAATTAAAAATATCTTTAATAACCTGCCGCTTTTAAAATATAATCATAATCAACAAAAGACTCTTCCCAATAGGGAATAGTAACTAAAGTATATCCATGTATCATACAATATTTTCTTTTTTTATTATCATTATATTTTTGACGAGCGAGACCTTTAGCTCCACCAAATTTAGATTTAGGCTGATAATGTTGAATACCTTGAAATTCTATTAAAAAATCTATATTTCCATCATCATCAAATACTGCAAAATCAAAACGTAGCGGTCTCCCACTCTCCGCAACTAAGTCTGGAAAACTATATTCTTCTTGAAAATTTAAATTCGCTTTAGTTAATATTTCTTCTATTTTTATTTCGCCTCTTGAAGCTCTCATTTCACACCTCTTAGCAAAATATATTAGTGAAAGATTTCTCTTTCACTAATATATATTATTTTATTTCTTTTTATTTTATCTTCGATTGTCCAAAAAATTAATGGCTAAAAAACATTAAATCTGAAATTGAATAAGATTTACGTTTTCTCTTTTTTTCTTCATCTAATTTAATATAATATAACCCATATTCAAATGCAGAAAATTTATCTTTTTTAATACTTTTATTATTTTGTTTAAGAATAATATTAACGCCCTCATTCTCCTCTATTAAGTTCATTAGCTGCTCCTTTAATATTGTTGTTTGAGTAAAAGGCATTAAATATTCTCCGCGTTGTTCTGGAGTCATATTTTGTCCTACTTTTGTACTCATTAATTTTGTACTAGCTTCCCGCTCATCTATAAGTAATTTTATTTTTCCGCTACTTAATTGAGTTTGAACATAAGCATGTGCTTCTGTATTAATAGGGGCATTAGCTTTAATTAAAAACATAGCATCTTTTTCAATATTATCGCCTTTAATTTTTTTATACTGTTCATGAACTTCTTCAAAAGTTCCTCCTTCTACACCAAAAGGAGGAAGTTCATCTCCTGTTTCGGGATCTATTTGAGCTTTAGTCATAAAATCAATGAAACCAATTCCAAGACCATTTGCATCAATAGAACATATTCTAGCTTTATATTTATAATATAATTTTTTTATTTTAATAGCCTGTTCTTCAAAATCTTCTGCTTCATAAGAATATAAATTCACAATAGATTTTAAACTGGCTCCTTGAGGTTGCGGAGTACATTTAATAACATTAACTTCAGTAGTACACCCTGTACGACCTACATCAACTCCTAATACATAAAAAGCATTTTTACTTGACCTTCCGCTATATTCATGTTCTGGCTGTAATAATTGTCTATGCTTATCAAAAACTTCTGAATTAAAGTAAGCATTTTCCGCATCTCCTGACCAAATTGAACGATATTCTCTATCAAAAGAAGAATCATTAAAAGTACCTTCCAATTTTAATTTATCAACGAAATCTTCTTCGAGTAATCCTTCTTTAACAGGAGTCTCAAAAGTACCTCCCATTATCATATAATGTTTTGGATCAATAATAGAATTAATTAGCATATCAATAAGCTTATCATAAGGAAAGCTGTTTTTCCATCCTGCCGTTGTTATGAACGTTTGACTTTTATTTACAATTTCTTCAGAATGCTTACTTCCATCACCTAGTAACCTGTCTACATTGGTTGTAGGAATTATAATTTCATTTAGAGCATCCCCATCCATAAGAATACTTTCCTCAATAACTATACAATTGCGGCGCTGGCCTCTGGAACTTTCTCTGGCCGCGAGAATATCAATAACAGAGCCATTTTTAAATATATATTTTACATTATCTTTAGATTTTTTAGTTTGCCCTCTTGACCAGTTAATTTCATTAGACAATGCGGGAATTAATTTGCATATCTCTTCAATTTTAGCCATTGTAATACTTGCTGCCTGCTCCTTACCGCCTGTTGTAACAGCAGCTTGTACTCCGGGATATAAAATTGCTTTTAGCATAAGACTCATCATAGTTAGAAAAGATTTGCTAAATGCACGAGGATAGACTGCATAAGTCCATTTATAACGCATCACTATTCTTAAAAAAACTCTCTGATAAGTATAAAATTTAAAAACACAATCAGGACCTTTTATGTGGTCTATGAAAATATCTGGATAAGCTCTGTAAAAAGAGATTGCTTTTTTTAATTCTGGCATACAAGTTCGCAATCTCTCTTCTGAAATTCCTTGTTTAATTATATTTTTTGAGGCAGATAAATCTAATAAATTTTGTAAACTCATAATTCATCCTCCTCATATTCTTCTTGAAGTAAAGCGTCTTCCGCCTTATCTTGTTGTACTTGCTCATAAAAATTTGAAAAATCTTCATCTTCAATTTCAACTTGGGATAGTCCTTTTTCTTTAGCTTTTTGTTTATCTGCTTTTTGTTCTAACATTATTTCTTGTTTCTTTAAAAATTGCTCTATTTTTTGAGATAAATTAGTGTCATTATGTATTAAAGTGTCTAAATATTCATGATTATCTCTAATAATAGTATCTACAATATCTCTATCACAAGATATTTCATATTCAGGAATAAAGCCGTCTTCTTTTTCGCAAAAAGCCACAATAGCACCAACAGAGTCGAATTCTCCAGAATCAGCATCTTTATTTTGAGCTTCTGTAAATTTCGCAGATTTCATCATTTGATCATAAACTCTAGCTAATTTTTGGTAAGAATCTACATCTCCGCAATCCAAAGCCTGATTCATTTTTAATGAAGTCTTGCAAATCATTTTTAATGTATCTACGCGGGCAGCCCCTTGTATATCAAACGAATTCATAAATTCATTATATAATTGCTCTAAAGCAACCCATTCATCTGCTCGATAAAGTCTTCCCCATTTCATAGCAAGATATACTTTATCTTCTTGAGTTAATTCAGCTCCTACATCAACTAATTCAACTTGTTCAAAATCACTTCCCGCAGGATAAGAAAAACCATCTTTAGTAGTATTTTGATTACTAACTCCAGGAGCATCTAATCCAAATGTAGGTTCAGGAGCATGAATCTCTGTATATGTTTGATATTGTGCTTCAGATATCTCTCCCGCCTCATAAGCTTTTTTCATTTCTTCTTTTTGAATTTCAGCTTCATCTTCTGATTGCCCATAAAGTTTAGCATCTTCTTCTTCTTTATTCTTCCAATATTCTGTATCAGCCCAACTATTATGTCCTTTAAATTGGGTTAATTTCATTTTAGAAAAATATTTTCCAATAACACTCATGCCTGTTATTTTATAAGGATCTTTAGCATAAGCTCTATCTCTAATACCTACCCATTCCCGCTCTATATAAGGATAATCAAATTTTTCTAAAATCCAAAGATAGGTATCAGGCTCCCAATTATTTACGTGCATAGTTAAACATGGTTTACATAATTCGCATTTAGTACCATCTTTATAAGTATAAAAATTTGTGGCGGCAAATGTTTTTCTACATTTATTACAAAAAAATTGTTCTGCCATTTAATCACTTCCTTTATTTTTTATTTCTACAATCCTTGCAAATAGAATAAAAGCCATCTTTACTTGTATTATTTTTTGAAAAAAAGTGATTATGAGCTAATTTAATTTGTCCGCATTTTGAACAACGTTTCCACTTCCCGCGTTCTTTTTCTGTATAATACCAATTAAGCCATTCATCTTCCGCAGTCCGCGCAATCATTTTAGGGATTTTATTTCTCCATAAAGAAGATATATATTCCACTGTGTGTAATATTCCATGTTCTTTTTCTAAAAGTAATTGTATTTCATTATTAGATTTACCATCAATTTTGTATATAAGTAAATCATAATAATATGGATACTTATCTCTTAAAGTTAATTCTATTAAATTGTCTAAATCTTCCATTAACCATTTAATATCGCTATTAAATTTATCCCAGCAATCTTCTTTTATTTTAGAATAATTACATAACAAAAGAGAAATATGTTTTGGATTAAAAAGATTTATTATTCCAGTACTTCGGACATTTTTTTCTACGGGGTCAATATATATCTTTTCTGAAAGATCTAATTTTGAAATACTTTTAATGAGATTCATAGAATGGATAGGCTGCTTATAAGATTTACCTAATTCATATTTATCTTGGTGCATTTCAATAAGTTGCTTTTTAAGCAGCATTTTTTTCTTTCCTGTTGCTTGTTTAAAATTTTTATTTACTTTTTCAATTTCTTTCATATAATCTTTTAAACCAGGAATATTATTTATTTCTTCTTCAGTATATTTTTTATTATTATTAAATATAATATTTTTATCATTAGCAATCATATTATATATGCCATCTTCCCCATTTTCTAATTTTCCAATTAGTCCTTCAAAAGATGTTTCTCTATCATTTATATTTTTTAAATGATTTTCTGTTAATATATATTTTTCTTTCTTTTCTTCTTTTGTAATAGGTAAAACAATGTAATCCGCAAGTTTATTTAAATAATAAGGAGTTAATTTTTCTCGCGGGGTCGCCGCTAAGATTTCTTCAACTTTAGCTACGCGTTCTTTAGCAGAGGTAAGAGAAAAATCCATTTTAATATATTCAGATTCTTCTTTCTGTTGTATTTGAGGATTTTCATCTTCCGCATTTAATAAAGACATCTTTTATTTTACCTCCTTTCATATATTTTTCTAGTTTATAGATATATTATACCAAAAAAATTTTCTTTTGTCAATTTTAACTTGATATTAAAAAAATTTTTTGATATAATAAAAAAGTAAAATAAATATAAAGGAAAAATGAAGAAACATGATTACATCACAGATAATAACAACTATAGTGGAAATGATTATGGCTTTCATTATTGCTTTTGGAATTGGTTATATAGCAGGGGCAATTAAAGAAAGGGAGAATTTATCTGAACAAATTAAACGAGGTAAAGAAATAATGGATAGGTCAATTATAAACAAGGAGATTGATGAAATAATCGAAAGAGAAAGATAAGTATGGAATTAGTAATTAAGATGCCAGGAGAAATCCGAAAATTGATAAAGGAATGATGTCTACTGTGGAATAAGCGACCCTATATTATATAATGTTATTAAAAATGGAGTTGCTCTCCCAGAAAGACATGGAAATTTAGTTGAGTGCGGGATAAAAGACGCACCGGTAATTATAAAAGTAAATGAGAATTAAAAAAAGAAAAGGATTTTATTAATGAAGAAAATATGTATAGGAATTTTAATAGCAATTTTAATATGTGAATCAGCACTCTTATTTGTGGGAGGCGGAAAGGACGGAACTCTTTATTGGAACTATAATTCAGCAATTATGGAAACAAATAATCCCTATTTTAAAACAGAAATTATTTATAAGGATTCAAGCGGCAGCCGCATTATTAAGAATACAGTGACAGGAGAGTATTTTTTTGTAGTTGCAGGGGCTTATGGAGTTACTATGTGTCCTATTAAAGTTCCTGAAGGAACAACAGCGGAAGAAGAAATAATATTAAATGAGATTGCGGCGAGGTGCGGAGAGCAAATTGATGGAATGCAGGGTGGAGGAGGAGAACCGTAAAACGGCAATGAGATATGCGTCTGCATATTTTTAATCGTAATTTTGATAAATTAGTATTTTAGATTTGAAAAAATTTTTGGTGGGAGTGATGGGGAGCAAAAACCTTTTTCAAAAATTTTCAAAAATTTTTCCCAAAATAGTACCCCATCCATAAAAAGAAACGTTGTGTAGATTTCATCTGTTTGGCGGAGCGTTGTCAGTTCAAACGCTCCGTATTTTTACTCTGTGAGAGGCTTGGGAAAAAATTAGAATATTTTTGCTATTTATCGCAAAAAGCAAAAAACCTAAAAACAAACAAATTCGAGCAACAATACACAATAATAACAAATGTTATATATCAAATGATATTTTAAAATTATTCTATAAAAAATATTGACAAAACCTTTCCCAATATAGTATACTAATTGTATCAAAACAAAGGAGAAAATACTATTATGAGCAATAAAAGAAAAACAACTACAAAGGATATCGCTTCCCGCATTATTGAATATATTCTATCTATTGTTTTATCAATTATTCTTTTTGTTATTATTCCAGGAATTGCAGGTTCTCTTGAAAGTCATTATTCAAATACAGCTATTGTAACAAAAATAAACGGGGATGAAATTTTAATAGAAGATACCACGGGAGATTTATGGAGTTTCTTTAATGATGGTTATACAGTCGGAGATAAAGTTAACGTAACATGGTACGATAACCATACTCTTAAAAGAGAAGACGACAAAATAATAAAAGTTAAAAAAATTGTTGACAGATAAAGTTAATGATGATATAATTATATTATCAAAAGAGAGGAGAACAGATAAATGACAAAAGATTATATGGAAATTACATACAAAAAGGCAATGAGAAAAAAGAGTTATGAAGCGGCAGATGCTTTTCTCTTAGATGCTTATTCAGAGGGAGTAATTACTAAAGAAGAATTTTATGAACTTAGCGACAGAGTAGATAAAAATTATAGGTAACGCAAGTTACCTATTTTTTTTACTTTTTTCAGAAAAAATATAAAAAATAAAATTATAGGTGCTATGTAACGCCTGCTTTTGGCGGCTCGCGATCTGCCCACGCGAGCCGCATTTCCATTAGCTCAGAGGTTTTGCTATTTTTGTATTTTTTTGGGGAAAAGCAAAAAAAACCAAATAAATCCTAAAATGTTTCACGCAATGTTTCACGGATTTATGAAACATAATAAATGTTTTACAATAGAACAGATAAATAACACTTGTTATTATTATTTTAATAATTGTACTAAAATAAATACAAAAAATCTATTGACAAACCGGTGCGGTAGGTGTATACTTATATCAGAGTTAAGGAAAGAGAGGTAAATAAAATGAATACTTACATAATTGAAACTTATATCTCAAAAATTGGATATGCAGGAATGGCAAGAGTACAGATATTCAATATAGATGCAAAGAGCGAAGAACACGCTAAAAATATCATTAGAAAGTATGCAAGAAACAGAAAGTGTTCAGCAATAATAAAAAAAGTTACAAAAAAAGCTTAACAAAAATAACTAAATAAAGTATAATAAATACATCAAGAGAAAGAGAGGGGATAAAAATGGCAATAATTACAATGAAGAATGAGGTAGTAAAAAAGTTCGGTAAGGATAGTTTTGAGGGCGGATATATTCAACATTTATTCGCAAATAGAGATTCTAAGTGGGTAGAGGATGCTTATAAGAGATTTATGGCGAAGGGATATGTAAAGAAGTAACAACAGCGGAGGATTTAATCCTCCGCTTTTTACAATACAAAAACCCGAACACCCGTTCGAGTCCGAAATATTATATCACACATGAAGCCAATTTGTCAAGATAAAATTTTGAAAAAAGTTGCACAAAAAATTTTTCCTAATTTGTGCAAAAAAATACTTGCAATTACCCTAAGAGTATGCTATTATATAATCACAGGGGAACAGAAGCGGCGGAGTTACCCGAAGAGATAGTTGGCAATGGTAAAATGTAAATAAGTAGTTCAGACAGTGCAAGATGTCGGGATTATTGAAAACTAAAATCTCACCCAACGGAAGCCGCAAAAGAAAATTAAAAAATTTTAAAAAAGTAGTTGACAAAAGCCGGATAGATGATATATAATATAATCATCAAAGGAAAAGAGAGGAGATAAAAAAATGACAAAAACAGAAATTTTCGCAATAATCAAAGAAGCTAATAAGCTTGTAGACGCTATGCAGGGCTTTCCACCAATAGCAAAGAATATGGTGATCTCAATGAAAGTCTAGGTTGGGCGCTTGACACTCTAATGTTCGGTAAACAGAAGTGGTATACACTTCATCTTTCAAAAAAGACAGGTCACTATTATGTGACCTTCTGAAAAAAGGGGTTGACAGCCTCAACCCCTTATGATAAAATAAAGATATAGAGAAATGAAAGGAGAATATTTGAAATGATGACAACAGAAGAAATGGTAATGTATGACCAGATTGTAGATATGGGAATAGCAACGGCAGACGAAATAAATCTTGCCTATAACGTGGCAGGCGGCAGATGGGTAGATGTACTTAATGCAATCCTTTATATAAGAACAGGATATAGGTCGATAGAACAGATGCTAGAAGAAGAAGAGGATTAAATAATCCTCTTCCATAAGGAAAAATACCCTATGATTATTAAGGTACAAGCGGCGGCGTCCTCCTCTTATATAAATCAGCATAAACCGCCGCAAACTAAATATTATAATATGCAAACTATAACAAAATCAAAAATCAAAAAAGATTTTAAAATTATACTTGATACAGAAATAGACAAATTACATTTTACGGCTATTGTTTAAAGAGGTTAAATTATGAAAGCTTTTTCTAGCTTAATAAAAATATTACTTGTTGTCAATGTAATATGGTTTCAAATATTATATATAATAACTCCTGTTTTTTAATAATCTTAATCCTCCTTTAAAAAAGCAAATGCTATAATAACATTTGCTTTTTTATTTTAAATAAAATAACATCTGCTTTTTGGTGGCGCGTTCAGGGCTCGCCCTGCGCCGAACGTCTGTTCTGAACATACGTTCGGTTTTTCGTGAAACCAAATTTAATGTTTCACGGATCTGTGAAACATCCCATAATGTTTCACGAATTGTATGAATAAAAAAACATAAAAAAATTTTAAAAAAAGGGTTGACTTTTTACTCCGGTGGGTGTATACTTAATTCAGAAGTTAAGGAAAGCACTAAACACAAGGGGGCTAAAGTTATGGATAAAATGGTTATGATAAATGAGTATAAAGCACATTCGGCGGCTGATTATTACATAGTGGGTTATATATATGCCCATAACGTATACTTTACAATTACTCCAGAGATAAACGCTGATTGGTTAAAAATTGAAAAAGCAAGCTGTAATCAGGGTGAAAACCTTAGACTTAGAATGTCATCCGCTACAAAAAAGGCTCTTATGTCAACTAACCCTATTTGTTTGGGTAATGAAACCACACTTACAAATGGCAAATATAATAAGGGTGAGAATTTTGAAAAAATGGTTACCGAATACTTCGGTCAAGTTTGGAAAAAAGATACTATACCGTTTTGGGAAGCAGGTGATATAACGCTTGACGGCAAAGAAGTACAGATAAAGCTCGATAGTGCAACTCTTATGAACACAAAACACCTTGAAAAGTGGGCGGCATAACGAAACCGCCCACAATAGAAAACAAATAAAAAGCACCATAAGGAGATTATAACGAAATGATGAAAAATTATTCAATACAAGCTTATGTTATACAGCGTGGAATGTCATATGCAGGACATAAAATATATAAAGTTTCCGCATCATCGGAAGAACACGCAAAAAATATAGTGCGGAAGACCGCAAAACTTCATAATAGCGTAGCGGTAATAAAAGGTATAAATATAGAAGCATAAAATTTTCATATCATAGCGGGCGTTACATAACGCCTGCTTTTTTGAGTGGCGCGCGAACTGCCGGAGCGCGCCACATTTTTTGTCAATAGGCAACTTGCACAATTTTTTATTCGACATTTTAGGCAATTTTTTATTTGACATTATCCCTAAAATATGATAATATATTATTAACAAAAGAGAGGGGGTAATATAAAAATGACAGTATTAGATTTTATTGAAAAGCGTCCTACCTCAAGTTATGGAAAGCATATCCGCATACTTGACCATGCCTCACATAAGAGCCTTGGTAAGTGGTTCGACAATAATAACCCTTATAAAGGTATTAGAGATATAAAAGTATCTGAAAAGTACATATGGATTTTTATTTAAACAAAAGGGGAGAATAATATGCAAACAAATTTTAATTATCTGGCTGAATTAGCTAAACTTGCATCAGGGCTTACTTTAAAAGGTATTCATTTTGAATTTAATACCATTTATGATGGTGGTATCATTATAGTACTTGATGATAATGATAACAGAATATGGGATGCTATTTGTCATAGCGGTTCTTATGGTCATGAAAAGTTATCACTTGAAATAATAGGAAATATTGTTAATAAAACACTCTCTGGCGAGGATGACGTTGAAGGATATTTGACTGCGGGAGATATACTTGCAAGACTTTAAAAATGTGGGCGATGGAAACATCGCCCTCTCTTTATGTAAACTTTACCGGGCAAAAATTAGTCTTGACTAACTCTAATTTTTATGTTAAACTATTAGAAAATAAGCAAAAGAGAGGTAATTTTATGAACAGAAAATATTATTTAATTTTAGATACTGAAACTTGTAATACGATAGAACAACCTTTACCCTATGACATTGGATGGGTTATTTGTGATAGTCATGGAAATATTTATGAAGAAAAATCTTTCATAGTTGCGGAAACTTTTCTTGATATGAAAGATGTTATGTCTACCGCCTATTATGCAGAAAAGATACCTCTTTATTGGAAAGATGTAAAAAATGGTAGCCGTATAATTAAACCTATGTGGACTATTTGGCATGAAATGAATTCAGATATAAAAAAATATAAAGTAAAAAATATCGGTGCTTATAATATGGCTTTTGATAAACGTGCCCTCAATAATTTAATGAGATATGTTAGTAAATCATGGTTGCGGTGGTGGTTTCCTTTTGGAGTAAATTTTATTTGTATTTGGAATATGGCTTGCGAAGTTTTAATGAATAGAGTTAGTTATATTCATTTTGCGGAAGATAATCATTATATTAGTGAAGCTAATAACATTCTAACTAACGCTGAAATATGCTACCGCTATATTACAAATAAAGTTGATTTTGTAGAAAGTCATACAGGGCTTGAAGATGTAAAAATAGAGGTGGCTATACTTGCGGAATGTTTTCGACAACATAAAAAAATGAATATGGGTATAAATACATCATGTTGGAGAAAAGTGCAAAAGAAGCGGAAAGAAATAGCGGATCGAACAAATGTTCGGTCCGCGCTGGAGCATCTTGTTTAAAAATAAATACAATCTAGCCCCTTGACATCCCGCTTCCCGCATGGTATAATTACATTATCAAATGAGAGGGGAAAATAAAATGAAGAAATTCTTTGGAATTGAAACGAAATATCAATTCGAATGGGATGACCCCAAAGCTATAATCAGTCTTTTAAATGTAGCCCTAATTATGATTTTTGGTTTAAAGGTTTCATGGTTCGGTCTTGCTATTGCCATTGTTAGCTTTATTAAAAGTATGACGGGCAATAGGCATATTAATGGATTGTTAATGTATTTTGCAAATATTATTTTAAATAGTTGGTTTATGTATATTTATCTAAGTGGGAGATAATTAGCTTCCACTAACTGCCCGGGCAAAATTGTTTTAAAATAAATACAAAAAATCTATTGACAAAAATGAACTTATTTGATATACTTATAATTGTCAAGAGGAAAGAAACAGAGAGCGGAAACCTACTAGGTAATGACAAAAACAATCTTAAAAAATCCCTCTTGACAATTAAAAAATAAAATGATATAATATATTTATCAAATGAAAGAGAGGAAAAAATTATGACAAACGTAACTTACACATTCATTGATACTTGCGGTAGCAAGAGAACTGTTAGTTCTTATACAGAGCTTCAGCGGTACTGTCCTAAGAACTCTCCTTTCTCTGTCAATTACACTAAAATTGATGAAACTTATGATATACCTGAAACACGAAAAAGAATAAGGCTTTAATATGAGCGGAGGGCAAAAAGCCCTCCTCTCTTTTTATTTTGAGTTAGTCTTCACTAACCTCATCCGGAGCAAAATTGTACTAAAATAAATACAAAAAAACTATTGACATTATAATTCAACTATGGTATTATTATATTTGTCAAGAGAAAAACATCAAAGGAAAGGAAAAAAATACTATGATGAAACTTACGCTTACTGAAACCCCTAAAACTAGAACCGCTTTTGTTGAGAAGTGGAATACAGACAATATTTTTCGTTGCAAGGCTATGAATATGGGTTTTAATGTAGTCTTTGATTGTGTTATCTTTCCTGATGGGAGAGTAGCAGGTAAGAATGTGAAGTAAATAAAAGCGGCAGATGCTTGAAATATAGTCATCTGCCGCCTTGCCCCGGCGATTGTATACAAATTAATACAATTTGTACTATTGACAAATAAAATTTGTTAGAGTATAATAATATTAATGTAAGGGGTGAAATAATGACGATACTTCTTTTTACTTTATTTGTATGGGCAATGTTAGCAAAAATGATTTATGATAATTGCCATTTTGGTATTAAATTAATAATATTTTGTATTTATCCTTTTGTGCTACCTTATCTTATAGAAATATTAAAAATTTAAAAAAGTAGTTGACAAATATTTTTTATTATGCTATACTTGATTTATCAAATGAAAGAGAGGGAATGAGCATGGCAGAAAAAACTTTGGTATTCGATATGGACGGTACAATCGCCGACCTTTATGGGGTAAAAAATTGGCTTAATGATTTAAGAACAAGTAACCCTAGACCTTATGAGATAGCAAAACCACTTGTTGATATGGACGCTTTGAATATTTTACTTGATACTTTTAAAATAAAGGGTTGGCGTATTGTAGTTACAACTTGGCTTGCCAAAGATTCGTCAACTGATTATGACAACCTTGTAAGAGAAGCAAAAATTGCATGGCTTAGGAAATATCATTTTCCTTTTGATGAAATACATCTTGTAAAGTATGGAACTACAAAAGCAAATTGTACTAGACACCATGGCGGTTTGCAGATACTTATAGATGATAATGAAAAGGTGCGAAATGGGTGGCATCTTGGCGGTGTAATAGATGCAAATAAAAATATTATTGAAGAACTACTTGACCTCCTTATAAAAACAACTTGATAAAAAGGCGAACAGATTAGAACATCTGTTCGCCGCTCCGGAACAAAATTGTTCTAAAATAAATACAAAATAAGTATTGACAAAAGTTTTAAGGTATGATATTATTATACTTGTCAAAAGGAAAGCTCAAAAGCTTATTTAAAAAAGAGAGGAAATGAATATAATGAAGAATGTAATTAACCAGAATGATTTTGTCGATTGGGATAGGTTTTCTAACATCACACGAAATGTAAATAAGTTAATTTCCGCAAATATCAAAGTTGATGATTTTACGGCAAAGGATTATAAATTTACCGCAGGGCAGATAAGGCAATATAAGCGTCTTGGTTTTATTAAAAAAACAGGTGAAGTTTTTTCAGATAAGCTAATCTGTATAAATGAAGAAGAAGGACTTTATAAAAAAACTAAAGTTGGTACTTATAAAATGGTAGCAAGTAATGCTGAAATGATAGATTATTTAAAAGCATTAAAAAAAGAAAGAGCCAACTATAAGTTTGTAGTAATAACAAGAAAAATTATGAAGCTTAAAAATGAAATTATAATAGAGAATTTCACTTTAGAAAATTTCAACTTAACAGAGATTTAATAATCAATTTTAGAACGCCTGTTACAAAACAGGCGTTCTTTTTGTCCGGATAAAAATATCTTCCGCTATTATTAAAAAACTTATTGACATTTTATTTTTATTATGCTATAATTTTATTATAAAAGAGAGGTGATAAACATGGTTAAATTAAAAGGATATAAAAAATTAAATAAAGCAATTACCGCACCTTTAAAACAATTCGGAATTAAAAAGGCGGTATGCGGTAAATCATATTGCTATCTTTTTAATAAAGAAAAAATTATATTTCAATTAACAATAGGCATTGAAGATAAATGGTTTAATACTTTTGTTAAAAAAAGATTTAACTATAAAATAGAATATCCTTTTGTAATTTCTTTATTACATGAAGTGGGACATCATCTTAATAATGAGGATATAGACGGCGAAGTTTATGCTTTTTGTCTTTCTGAAAAAGCAAGAATTGATAAAGAAATGCCTTCCGCAACTAAGAAAAGGCAAAAGGAATTAGAATTTCAATATTTTAGTTTACCTGATGAAATAATGGCTACCGCATGGGCTATTAACTATGCAAAAAAGCATCCTAAAAAAATTAAAAAAATGTGGCGTAAAATGCAACCTGCTATTTTAGAATTTTATGCTAAAAATAATATAACAGATGATTAATTTCATCTGTTATTTTTATCCGGAGCAAAAATTCTTCTTGACATTAAAATTTTAATATGATATAATATTTTTATAAAATATTAAAGGAGAATAAAATGGTATATAATTTTAATAATAAAAGTATTGCAATTCCTGATGTAGAAATTAAAAAGTATATGGAAGATTTACAGATTACAAAAGAAGAAGCTATTGGATTGTGGCTTGATGATAATGATTACACAGAAAATGAAGAGCAAAATGAACTTGATACAAAAGCAAAACAAGTAAAAATACAGCATGGTGCGGGAAGCCTTAAGAAGGATAAGAAGCCGTATGTGCGGAAAATATCTGATGAAAAAGTAGTTCTTTTTATAGAATTAAAAAATTGGCTTGATACGCTATGTAAAGATAATGATTTTAAATATGAAGTATTGAAAGAAAATAAATTAGTATCATTGACCGCCGCAAGCGGAACGCAATTTAAAATAGATTTAATTGAAACTCGAAAGAAGAAGTGACCCGGGCATTTTTGTGCAACTTGTATAATAAATTAAAAATTTTTTGTGCTTTTTGTATATTGCTTTTGTTAAAATAATAATGTATAATTAGTTTATCAAATGAGGGAAGGGAAAATAAAAATGAGATTTTACTGTGTAGAATGGGATTGGAATTTTAATAGCACTTTATTAGCTTATATTTTAACAGGTTGTGGATTAACTATTATTCGTAGACAATTCGAATATGCTTATGCTTAAATAAAGAAAGTGAGGAAAAATAAATGACAAATGAAGAAAGAGTGCAATTAAGAGCGAACATCATGGGCGGCATGAATGAGTATATTTTAAATACTGTTGATGATGAAATGTTACTTGACTATTGGTTTGAAATGGGACTGCCTGATGAAGTTACCGAAGATATGTTAATGGAATATGCGGAATATGAAGAACTTTTTTATTATGTAATTTGTGCTTTTGAAAAAATTATTTCCTCTTTGGTGGATTATGATTAACATAATCCACCCCAGTTGAAAAAATTAAAATTTTTTAGTATAATATTATTATAAGATGAAGAGAAAATAAAAATCTTTTCAAAACTGAAAAATTTATTCTAATTTCTTTAGGATTGGTTCTAAATATTATCTTAATATCTTTTGCATTCAAAAGTCGAAAACTAGTGAATGTATCCGTTTTTCCAGAACTAAGGTCTTCTGCCTAGTTTTAAGCTGAAAAATGAATTATTTGATAATTATGAATTAATCCTAAAATATTATTGATATATTCTACCTCTCTTTCCGCGCAATCTCCCGGGCTTGCGCGGTTTTTTGTCAATGGATATTTTGCACAAAATTTTTATAAAATCATTGTGTATTTTATATATTGCTTTTATTATAAAATTTTGCTATACTTATAATTGTCAAGAGGAAAAGCAATAAAAAAGAAAAGAAGTGAAGTAACGAATTTGATAAAGTCAAAAAAATAAAAAAATTTTTAAAAAAGACTTGACAATTAAATAAAGATAAGTTATAATATATACATAATCACAAGTAAACAATATTTAACAAAAGAAAGAGGTGTATTACATGGAAAAGAAGATGACGAAGAGAGAGTATTTTAACGCAATCAAGGTAGTGTTAGAGTCGGCAGGACAGGATGAAATGGTTAAATTCATTGACCATGAGATTGAGTTACTTGACAAGAAAGCTAACTACAAGTCAGATAAACCTACCGCTACGCAGAAAGCAAACGAGGAAATTAAGGCGGTACTACTTGAAGTCCTTTCAGAAACAAGTGGAAAGACAGTAACAGAGCTTATTAAGTCTGATACTAGGCTTAGTGAGTTGTCTAATCAGAAAGTTTCTGCAATACTTCGGCTGATGAAGAAAGACGGCATTGCGAGGGATGAAAAGGATAAGAAAAAGACTTTGTTTTATAAGGTTGTGGTTGGGGCTTGAGCCTCAACTGTAAATAGTAGGGATACCCCATCGGGGTATCTCATTTTTTATCTATTAAATAACATGCGTTATTTTGCCCGGACAAAAATTGTTTTTAATTTAGTACAAAAATTCTCTTGACGAAACCTCCCGCATTTGCTATAATATCATTATTAAAAACAAGAGAGGAAATAAAAAATGACAAAAACAATTTATTGCACACTTGATACTGAAACAATCGGCGGTGCGGCAAATCCCACAGGTATGTATAATTTAGGTGGAATTATCCATGATAAGAAAGGAAATATTTATGCTACTTTTTCTATTCTTGTTATGGAGCATTTTGATAAAATTCGTGAAGATGATTATGCAAAAAAGAATTTTTATCTTTATGAAGAAAGATTAACAAAAGGAATAGTAACTGCGGTAGCCAGCGAAGAAGAAGCAGTAAACCTTGTCCGCAATCTTTGTAAATTTTACAATGTAAAATATGTAATGGCTTATAATTCTGCGTTTGATTTTACTAAAACAATCTGCAAGGAATTGCTTAATGATTTTGAGTTTATTGATATTTATTTAATGGCATTGCAAACAATAACTCATTTAAAAAGTTATGCAATATTTTGTAATAAAAATGATATGATTTCCACAAGCGGAAAGACCTTGTCAACTTCCGCACAATCAGTTTTTGCTTTTATTACTGATAATCCTGATTATGAAGAGGAGCATACCGCATTAGAGGATAGTAAAATAGAAATGGAAATTTTTAAGCGGTGTGCAAGTATGCACAAACATTATACAAAAAATTGTCATCAATGGGATTGTAAAGAAAAAAATAAATGTTTTCCAAGGCGACAAGCGAACTAATGTTCGCTTGCCCGGCAAAAAATAACTAGCATTATTTAATAAAAAATATTGACAAAAAATTTATAGTGTGGTATAGTGTTATTATCAACAAGAGAAAAGAAGAAAAAATAAAAATTGTATAAAAAATAATACTTGACAATTTATAAAAAAAATGTTATAATATATATATAAGATGAAAGGGGAATAAAATATGACTGTTAAAGACTATGATAAGTTGGTAAAAAATATAATGGCGAAGGCTGAAAAAGACGGAGAGCCTGTCACTTATGAAGAAGCTAGAGAAATGGCTAACATGGAAATAAAAGCCAAAGAGTGCGGCAGACGATATGAGAAAAGCACTGAAAAGCCTAGAAAAAAGAGAACTGTTAAAAAAGACCCTGAAAAAATGACAATTATTAAAATTTTATATGATTGTCTTATTGATAAAGGATATGATGCTCAAATTGTGAATGATACAAGACAAATTGATTTTGGTTTATTTTCTCTCACTCTTACAAAACACAAGCCGCCTAAAGACTAGGTGGCGAGTGTAGGTGGGTGTAGCTCAATTGGCAGAGCATTCGACTTTTAATCGAACGGTCGAGGGTTCAAATCCCTCCACCCACATGGTGTTTCTTATATTTGCGCCCCCCTTTCTGGATGGAGAATGTTTTTACATTCTCCATTTTTATTATTTTTATAGTTAGTTATGACTAACTTACCCGGGCGCCACCCGCCGCAAAAAGTCAAGTAAAAATTTCAAAAAAATTGTATTTTTTTTAATACTTGCATTTATAAAAATGTTATGCTATAATATATTTACAAGTTAAGGAAAGCGACTAAAAAGAAAAGACAACCTATACCATGGGTAGGATAAAACTTTTCAAGTCAATTTCAAGGTTTGAAATCCTAGATAAAAAAATTCAAAAAATTTCATAAAAAAGTCTTGACAAATAAAAATGCTTATGATATAATAAATAACATAAGATAAAGAAATTAAATAATGTGCTTGATTTTTCACCACTAAACTGCTTGAAAAATCACCACAAAAAAATTTCAAAAAAGTCTTGACAATAAAAATTAAATATGGTATACTAATTAAGTAAGATAACAAAAAACAATTTTTTAAAGAAAGAGGTGTATATTTATGAACAAGAATGACAAGATGACTAACGTAAAGGCTCTTAACTATGTAAAGGATAACTATGGGGCAGAGCTTCCGCAGGATGTGTCAGACAAGATTGATGCTATGATTGCTTCTTTTGAGAAGAAAGCGCAGAATAAAAAGGCTACTAAGACACAGGAAGAAAATGTCGGTTATAAGGCGGAGATACTTCGTGTGCTTGCAGAGGCAGAGAACGGCATGACTGTTTCCGAAGTCCTTAAAGCTTCAGATGTTCTCGGTGAGTTTTCAAATCAAAAAGTATCGGCACTGATGCGTCAGCTTATTGAGGATGGCAAGGTCGAAAAGACCATGGATAAGAAGAAGTCAATATTTACTGTTGTGGCGGAGATTGAGTAATCTCCACCCCTCCCCAATAAAGCGGAAATCTGAAAAGGTTTCCGCTATTTTCTTATCAAATTAAATAGCATTTGTTATTTTTGCCCGGGTTTTTTGCACATTTCTACTAAAAAAATGACAATTTTTTGTATATTTTACCTATTGTTTTATTATTTTTATACGATATAATAGTATTATCAAGAAGAAAAAGGAGAAAAAATGGGCATTGAAGATATAATTGCAGCTTGCGAAGCACTTAAAGAAAAAAATATCAGTCCTTATTTAATTGAAATTCGCTCTGCTTATGACGGAATTGTTTTTGTAACTGATAATAAAACAGAATATAAATACAATTATGAAACACAATCTGTTGAAAAATTATTAAATTGGAAAAGAATAAAATAGCGGAAGATATTTATCTTCCGTCCGGGTGATTGTACTAAAATAAATACAATTTTACCTATTGACTTTTATCCTATTTATGATATAATAAATATATCAAATAAAGAGAGGGAAATAAATAATGAAATTCTATTCAAGACTTGATACTAAGGACACATATTTTGAATTATGGGGCGCAAGTACAAAACATCCTGATGTGCGGAGGTCGCTTAAAGTAGATACAGAAAAAAAGAAATTTATTGAATCATTCTTTATCGGTAGCGTAGAATATAAATTTTTTCAATGGGTCTGTCAGTGTTTTAGTGAATTAAATTTTGGAACTTATACAGAATTAACTAAGTTTTTAGAAATGTGTAAACCTTATTTCACAGTACATAATAGCAAAATGTTTTAAAGAATAATGGTTTGTTAAAAACAGGCGGATTAAATTCCGCCTGTTATTTTGCCCCGGGTTTCATAACACTTGTTATATAACACCTGTTTGACGGGGCGCGCACGAGTGTGTGCCTCCGAACTACCCCCACGCTCACCATACGGGATTTTTTTCTAGTTGTTTGAATTTTCTCCGGAGCGCCAGTCAAATCCCGAAATTAACTGCCTATAGGCGCCACCGCATTGGTTATTTGATCTGTTTTTAGTCCCAAGAGCAAAGAATAAAATAGCGGCGATTGGCGCTCTCCCGCATTAATCAAATTCATATACTTTTTATTTAAATCTGTCACTTTTGTTTTCAGGCAAAGAAAATCTCATAAAACTAACTTAAACTTTACAAGAGTGAAATAGAAATAAACTATTGGAGAGCAAAATCGCTTACTTGACATCTTTTTAAAAATATGATATAATATTTATATAAAATGAAAGGAGACGCGGAGTGATACCAAGAAAGCGGGAGCGCAATCATCTAAGCTGCTTTTTTATAAAAAACAACAATAGAAAGAGATAAATGCGGGAACTTAGGCTATTATACACCTTTAATTCCCGCATAAAGATCCCCTGGCCGCCGCTATTCAATCATAAAAGTATCATTTCTTTTAGCTCGCCAACTATAAACTAATATAGGTCTAAAACCATATTTATCAATAAAACGTTCCATAGCCTTTTGATAATAGTCTTTATCTTCTTGACTAGGTTGAATTCCTTCTAAAGAGTCACTACCTATTTCTTGTAACTTTTTATCAGTCAAATGATTTTGAATAAAACATTCATGCCTATATTCTTCCTGTTCTTTTGTCAGCATTACATAATCATTAGGATTAACCCATACTTTATGAACAGAATGCTCACCATATTCATCCATAGCTGGTTTAACATATCTCCTAGCAACAGTTTCCGCACCATAATGACTATATTTCTTTGATCCAAAATCAAATATAGCTTCTTTAGCCATCCGAACATATGAATTAGGTTCAAATTCTTGAGGAAGATTATCTATTACATATTGTTCATAATCTGCTACTTTTTCTTCTCTATTGGTCTTCCGCGGTAACTTTGGGATACTATCAGGAAGAACATCAGGTACTTCATAATAATATCTATTATTTTCTTTGATTTCTACAATAGAAAAGAAGTCATTAATCCAATCAAGAAGATCATCATGTCTAGCTTCCCAAGCATTTCTAGTAATATGATATTTTTCAGTGAGTTCTTTTCGTGAAATTCTTTGCATGTCTTTTCCTCCTTTCATCATTTATTTTTCACTATTATTATATAACTTTTAACTATGAATAATTTTCCTTATTTGTCCTGAATTAAGATTTTAATCACAGAAATTTTGACAGGTTCTATATATATAAACCTGTCAATTTTTCTGTAGAAGTTACATAGGGTCTTGTTAAAAAGATCTATCGTTCGGTAAATTTTGTGTATGTCTTATATATAGATTATGGACAATTTTTTGCAGGAACTCGCGGAGTCTCTCGTTTTGTAATTCTCTAATCAAAAACCAATAATGTTTCTTTGCGGCGACCGCGTCTAGGGTCCCTTTTAATTGAAATACCCCTCTATTTATAAATAAGTACGTCCCCCTTTTAATTGGTCCAGCTTTCCCGCATTTTATACCCCTATTGTTAATGAGTGTGGAGCTTCGCTCCACACTCTCCTATGTTGATGCGGGCAAGCCCGCATCAACATTCATCAGTTGAAAAAATAAAAATTTTATGATATAATATTATTATAAAATAAAGGAAGGTGAAAGCCAATGGATGATATAAAAGATATACTTAAATCAATATATAATAAAGGAATAACAATAGAAGAAATAAATGATTATTATAACCAACAGGAAGAAGCAAAGAAGGTTAAGAAGCAGCAGGAGAAGATAGAAAAAGAAAAGTATAAGAAATATATACAAGATTGTGAGACTTATAGAAAGGAATATATTACTGCATTAAAAAATTATATTAATATAATTACTCCAGATGCAGATATAAATTTTGCAGATTTTAAGAAGAATCTTATAGAATTAGAAAAAGCCGCATACAAAGGAAATGTAAAAATAAAATTTGATGTGCAGGATATAAACGATGATATATTGACATCATTACAGACATGGAAAGATATGTTGTTAGGGTACTAAGTACCCTAACTTTTTTTTATTGATATAAAATAACATTGCTTTAAATGATAACGATCGTCTTTATATGGGTATATGATTTATGAGATGGGTCTCGGTTCACACCACTCGCCCCAATTAACCTCCAATTAACCTCCAATTAACTCCCAATTAACCACTCGCCCCAATCCCCTCTCCCCCCACCCAATTTATCAACTTATTCCGCCATTTATAGCAACCTCCTCCATTCACTCCTCTGCCTTTCTATCCCCATCCCCGCATAATTCATTTTAGCCCATCTTCCCTCATCAACATCAATCAATCCCCTTACCGCAAGCGCCAATGCAACAATCAGCGCCCCCGCCATAATACTCATCAATAAAATAAAAATAAAATCATTCATTTTAATTTCCTCCTATTGTTATAATTATAACACATATATCAAATAAAATCAAATTTCTTTGATTTTTATTAAAAAATATTATATAATATATTTAAATAAAAATATATACTTCGTTTTTTATCGTTACGAAGCGAAAACCACGCCTAACAAAATAATTAAAAAGGACAGCTAAAAATGATGAATATTCTATTTATAATTATACTTATACTAATGGCTATAATGTATATTATAACAATGGCTATGGTATATATCATAGCGGGAAGGGAGGAATAAATTGTATGGTCAGTATTATTGCATTCCTAATATTTTTATTCGTAGGAATAATGATTGGTTTTAGTTTGCGAGATGTTAAAGAACAAAAACAGCATGACGGTTTAATTGATAGGTCAACCTTAAATAAAGAGATTGATGCAATAATTGATGAAATAATTGATGAAAGCGAGGAATAAGGAATGAAAGGAAAACACTATTCAGAAATATCAATGTCCACAGATACGGCTATAAAGATGCTATCCAAAATGCGGGATGAAATAGACGAGTATAACGACTATGGGAAAGCAGAGGATATGGGAATACAGGCTTTGACTTCACTGGATAAGATAAGAGCCAAGATAGATAAGCGCAAGTCAACTATTGATAAAGCAATATCGGAAGATGAGTTAAAAATCGAAGGAATGAAAGAAGCATATACAGATTGCCTTGAAATAATTGACAACTGCAAAGCGGAAAAATGGATTCCTGTTAGTGAGAGGATGCCGGAAGACCCCCTTGTAACTGGTAAATAT
>ERZ842401.1472-NODE-1472-length-33701-cov-5.866106_pt1 | contig 33701 bp, 32 predicted proteins | sample MGYA00521270_ERZ842401 | MGnify/ENA primary metagenome ERZ842401 (study PRJEB31892, sample SAMEA3878208) | bioreactor metagenome | biome: Moose rumen | place: Sweden | collected 2011-10 | study: EMG produced TPA metagenomics assembly of the PRJEB12797 data set...
ATCTTTATGCCACCTATTCCACAAGGGAAGATATGACCTTCTGGAACGATCTGGCGAAGGAGTGTCAGGAGGAATTCAAACGCTTCGGGACAGAGGGAAAATGTATCGAGGCACGGGAGCTGATTATCGCTCTGCCGGAGGAATATACGCAGTATGACCCGCAGATGGTATTGCGGTCATTCACGCAGGAATTTAAGAAACGGTATGATGTGGAATGCGTCTCGGCGCTCCACCACAACAAGACGAAGAAAAACTATCATATCCATCTGATCTTTTCGGAGCGGCGCTTGCTGCCAGAGCCGGATATCAAGATTGCCACACGAAGTGTGTTTTATGATGAAACTGGCAAGCGGGTACGGACAAAGAAGGAGATCACCGGCGAGGATGGTAAAATCCGGGAGGGCTGCACCGTCATCAAGAAGGGCGAGGCATATGAAAGCCACCTGTTTACGGTAAAGGACGACGCTTTCAAGAATGAGCTTTTTCTGGAAGAAGCAAAGCATTTCTACACCACTCTGATCAACCGGCACATTCAAGACCCGGAGCGGCGTTTGAAGGTCTTTGACCCGAACAGCGTCTACCTCCCCACAAAGAAGATCGGGAAGAACAACCCGAAGGCGACGGAGATCGAGGCGGACAACGCCGCGCGGCAGGATTGGAACAGAACGGCGGATATGGCGCTGGTATCCGGGATCGAAGAATCCAAGATCATAGAGATCAGAAATGAACACGTCTATGACGAGGCCACCCGTTCCGTGCAGAAGCATGGCTGGCTGCCGGGACTGTTCCGGGGCATCATCCAAAAGGCAAAGGAAATCCTGATGGGATTGATCCGGGAGACGGAAATCCCGCCCAAGCCTATGCTATCCGTTGACATGGCGGAGTACCGCAAGATGCAGAAGTTGATGGTCAAGGTACAGGATGAAGCCAGGGCGGTCAAGCAACTCATGCACGGAGAACTTCCGAAGCTGGAAAAGCAGCTTTCCGAAACGACCGGCCTGTTCAAAGGCAAAGAGCGCAAGGCCCTGCAGGAGAAGATTGCAGGTGTAAAACAGGAGATCGACCGCCGGATGGACCGGCTGCCCGGTATTCTGAAAGCAGACGGTTATCCCGACGTGCAGGCCTTCAAGCGGCTGTATGATGAGGCTACGATCCTCGTAGAGCAGTACAACCGTGATCTGGCCGCATGGGAGCGGCAGGTCCACGGAGAGCCGCAGCCCCAGCAGGCGCCGCCTGAAAAAGAGAGCATCCGAAAGAAGCTTCGGGATATGGAGGCGGAAGCCAAGCGCCGAAATGCCGAACGCTCACAGAAACCCTGGCACCGCAGCTATGACTATGACAGAGGACGCTAAGACAGAAAAATACACCGCAGGAGCCCCTGCGGTGCGTACATAGAAATGCCCTGCAAGTTTGCGGCTTGCAGGGCATATTCGTGTAATAATGTTCACTTAGCCATTCGCCGTATAATACTGTGCCTGAGCGTTCCATAGCGCATAGTATTTTCCTGTTTCCTGATGTACAAGATCTTCATGCGATCCGCTTTGAATGATCTGCCCGTGATCGAAAACAAGGATTTCGTCGCAGAAGCGGCAGGATGACAGCCGGTGGCTGATATAGATGGCTGTTCGGTCATCTACGATCTGATTGAGCTGTGCATAGATTTCAGCCTCTGCAATCGGATCAAGAGCAGCTGTAGGCTCATCGAGAATCAGGAATGGGGCGTCCCTATAAAGCGCACGTGCGATAGCTATTTTCTGCGCTTCACCGCCGGAGATTTCCACTCCATTGTCACCGTACTGCCGGTAAAGAAGCGTATTCAGACCATCGGGCATGGTTTCTAACCTTTCACCAAAACCGGCATCGTTCAGTACTTTCAGCACCCGGCTTTCATCGTATTCGCTGCTGCCTGCTACATTGTCCGCCAGCGGTTGGGACAGAAGCTGGAAATCCTGAAATACGATAGCAAATATATTCATGTAATCCTGATAATCGTATTTCTTGATGTCGATCCCGTTCAAAAGGATTTCTCCCTCCTGTGGATCGTACAGCCTGCACAGCAGTTTGATAAAGGTTGTTTTGCCGGAGCCGTTTTCGCCAACGATGGCCATGCGGCTTCCGACCTTGAACTTCACGCTCACATGACGCAGCGCCCAGGTATCGGTGCCCGGATACCGAAAGGAAACATCACGAAACTCTACATGATACTCTCTGTCATTTCTCTTTTCAGTAGTTAAAGAGCCCTGATACATGGAGTTCGGAATATCAAGAAAGTCATAGCACAATGCCAGAAACTTTCCGTTGTTCTGTATTTCCCCCAAAGTGGAGAAAAGTTTTGTAAGACTTCCGGAAAGTGCAGTGGCTGCACCGACATACTGTGTAATGGATCCAACTCCAAAAGCACCGGCAAGAGCTTTCAAGCAGGTAAAAATATAGATCGTTCCAGTAAAGACAGCGGAAAGGCTCGTGGCTATGCCGTGATAGATTCCGCCTCGTCCTTTCGTAAGTTTTGCAAATGGGCCCTTTGTGCCAAAGCCTTGATCCTGCGAGCTGACGAAGTAATGAACGGCAATGGAATACTGATTGTACATACGGATGTCCACGTCACGTTTATCCGCTCCAAAGAAGCCGAAATAGCCGAAGATGCGGTTGCCAAGGCGGGCTTTGTCAACCAGTGCTGTTTGAAGCATATCAGCGTGCCCGTGCAGCTTGCCTGAGAGCGCGCTGAGCAGTATCATAATTGCAAGCAGTGCCAAGATAAATAGCGGATTATTCAGCACTGCCATGTTTCCCGCAGAAGAAGGAACCTTGGCAAGAAATAGGCTTGTCGTTAATAAAACAGCGCTGATAATGCCTACAGTGGATTCTACGATTCCGGAAAACAGTGCGGGAACATGACCAAAGCCCCAATCCATCCAGTTTTCATTTTGACTGATCTGGGCTCGCAAATCATGCGTTGCCTGCTTATCAACATCAGCAAAATCCATCTCAAACTGTTTATTCACAAACAATGTTTGGCGCTTTGGCCAGCTTAATTCTTCATGCATACCTTTCCAACGGGCAAGAAATGCTTTGAGCAAGGCTAAGAGCCCACTTGCTGCCACAGAAAGCCACACCCACATCCAGAGCGCATCTGCTCGTCTGGCTCCGGCAAGTTCATTCAAGATTCGAGCTGAAAAATAAATCAGAACAAAGGGAGTAATGGCAGATACGATTTTTTCCAGCGCGATGGACGGTAAAAGCCACCGGTCAAGTCTATGAATATCCTTCATAGCCCTAAGCTGTATTTTCCAAGCATCACCGAATCGCATTTTCTCTTCAGAATCCATCAAAAATCCCTCCCTTCCTGATAATATCTGCTTTGAACCTCATAGAGATTCGCGTATTCTCCGCCTCTTTCAAGTAAGTCAGCGTGTGTACCTTCTTCGGATATATGTCCATCAGAGATGAAGATAATCCTGTCGCAAAAACGAGTGGATGCAAGTCTATGTGACACAAACAGCGAAGTTCTTCCCTGAGTCATCTCGTTATATTTGACGTATATATCATTTTCGGCGAGGGGATCAAGCGCAGCCGTAGGCTCATCCAAAAGCAGTATGGGAGCATCTCTGTATAAGGCTCTGGCAAGCATAAGTCTTTGGATTTGTCCTCCCGAGAGTTCCACTCCATCATCCCAAAGTTTCCGGCCTATCTTGGTATCAACACCGTCAGGAAGCTCTTTGATTTTTTCCGTCAGTCCGGCCAAAGCCAGGCAAGCGTTCACCCGCTCCCGGTCAATGCCGTCAATTCTCTGTGCAACATTTTCAGCAACGGAAATATCAAGAACGGAAAAGTCCTGAAATACCGTTGAGAAAACATCATAATACTCTCGACGGTTAAAGCTCCGAATATCGATTCCGTTCAACAGGACACAACCGGTAGTCGGATCAAGCAAGCCGCAAATCAGCTTCACAAGTGTCGTTTTACCGGCTCCATTCAAGCCGACAATGGCAAGCTTTTCTCCGGGAGCAATGGTCAAGTCGAGATCATGGATCGTATCTTTTTCGGCATCTGGATAGCGGAACGAGACCCTTTCCAGCTTTATCTCACAACCGCCCGATAGATCCGGGATCGGCACGCCGCCTTCAAAACGGAAGGGCTCAGGGACGTCAAGATATTCCCGGATTGTGTTGAGATCAAGGCTCTCCTTATGCAGAGCGCCAAATTCATTCAGAATACCGGTGATCCAAGCAGTAAACCCGCTGACAGCAGTGAAATATAATAGGAATGCGGAAGCCGGGAGATTTTCATTCAGCGCCATGTTGATCAGATAGAAATAAGCAATACCGTTTCTTAAAACGCCAAGCAGAACATCGACAACATTTCCGATCAGCTTCAGCTTCTCGCTCCTTTTCACAAAGCCCTCATATAGCTTCAGAATACTGTTATAGATACTCTGGAGCCAAGGCGCAAGGCCAAAAACACGGATATCTTTTGCCAGCTCTACAGATTCCGACTTGTTCCGTATGTAAAGAAACCTTTTGTCATATTCTGCTTCTTCCTCACGGTGCCTGTATCTCCATGAATCCGTTTTGCGGGATACAAAAAAACTGATGACGGTGGTTGCAATTACTACGAGCATAAGAAGACCGCTTAAGTTTGAAAGCAGTGTCAGATATACGATGAATCCAATCAGATTCGTAAGCAATGTGGTCAAGGTTGTCCAGATATGTTCACTGGCCTCGCTGTTTCCTTCTGTGGCATCGTATGCCTTGCTCCTGAGCTTTTGAATTTTGGAGTCAAGCATATTGGGATACGATGTCGTGTTGGTCTTTTCGTTGATTTTTACGATGATAGCTGTGCGGACAGCAATCCTACCGTAAAGGCTGTTGTCCTCAAAATAACTCTTCAAGCCCATAAGTAGGAAAAGCGTTCCTGAGAAGATAGCGATTATCAGAAGCAATGAAGATACTTCCGCACCATTCTCAACCCGCTGGAGGATTTGTGGCGCTATGAAAAGCTCCGTAAGGTTTAAAGCTACAGAGACAACAGCAATGATAACGCAAATGAAAAGAACACTTTTACACTCTCTCCAGGCATTGGCAATCATCCAGCCCACATTCTCCACTGAGCTGTATTTCGGTTTGGTTTTCTTTTCACTCATTTTCCAAGCCTCCCTTCGTCGCACAGTATAGCAGAACGATTCGCCTCCAGGCATTCCGGGGGACGAATCGTTCTTTCTGGGGGACGAATTGCTCCGTTTACTGCTGCGGAAGCAGTATTTCAGTTGTAAAAGCGCCGTTTTCGGAATTGCGGCTGAGATAACCGCCAAGGCGGTCTATAATAGCGTCTATTCTGACAAGCCCCAGACCATGCCCTTCGCCCTTGGTACTGTGAAAGATTCTCCCGCTCTTTTGCATTTTCTTTTCTGCGGTTAAATTCGTAAAGGAAATGTAGAGCTGCGTATTCTTCATGTCCATATAGATTCGGATCATACGCTGATCAGGCGGCAGCTTCAGACTTGCTTCGATTGCATTATCAAACAGATTACCGATGATGACGCACAGATCAATGTCCGGCGTGGTCAGTGCAAGCGGGATATGGGCATCCGCGTGGACGGGTATCTCTTTAGAGTGCGCTAAAGATATCTTGCTGTTTAGGATGGCGTCTGCCATGGCATTGCCGGTTTTGATAACGGTATCGACTGTTGCCAAATCCGTATCCAATTCATCCAGATAGGTTTTGATAGCGTCCATATTTCCCGAAGCTGCATAGGCTTTGAGTGTCTGGATATGATTGCGATAATCATGACGCCAGCCCCGGATTTGCTTATACATATTCTCCACTTCGGCATAGTGGGTTTCGATCAGCTCTCGTTGATAGGCTGCAATTCGCTGATCCTCTTTTTTCTTAAACAATGGCATGAAACCTGTCCTCCTATGTCCTTGCTATAATGGCACGGTTGAGCGCATCATATTGGCCTCTTGGGAGGGGGATTGCACTGCCGTCAGTAAGAATGACTTCTGTTTTGGAAATACGTCGGACGCAGGTCAAATTAACGATATAAGACCGTCCAAGGCGGAAAAACCGCTCGTCAAGCTCTTTCTCAAATTCTCCAAGCGTCCGTTTGACGGTCACGTCCACCTTCCCATGTACGGTGACATAGTTCTGCTGTACATCAAGATACCGGATTTCTCTTACAGGCATGACGACAGTCTCATCAGCGGTTTTGAGCAAGAGCTCTTTTTCATTCTTCTTTAGCCGCTCCGCGGCCCGGTCTAATACGCTCCAAAGCTGTTCCTTCTTTACTGGTTTTATCAGATAATGAAGCGCAGCCACATCATAACCGTCTGCGATATATTCTGAATAGCCTGTAATAAAGACGATTTGGACGGACTCGTTTTCCTGGCGAATTGCCTTTGCCATTGTCACACCGTCCATCTTGCCCATTTCAATGTCGAGAAGGAGGATATCGAAATCTTTTTCCTCCGCATAGTTGAACATAAATGCTTCTGCAGAGGTATAGGTTTCAATTTGGATAATCCTATCCTTAGCCCATTTCTTCACGAGTGTTGTAATGTAATCTGAATCGGCATGACTGTCATCACAGATCGCAATTTTGTAAGTCTCATTGGTCATTTTCTTTGCCCCGTATGTATTTTCCGCTTTTTATTCTCATATCCGATGGCTTTTTTGCATTAGCCGGGATAGCCCAAGAGGAACCGAACCTTAAACATCCATCAATTCGCCCCTCATTACAAAGAGTGTTGATTCTTCTAATTCCGATACCCCATTTTTCTGAGGCTTCCTTAATCGTCATATAATCATTCATTGCAAATCCTCAAAGAGTCTTGTTATATTGACGAACCTATTATACTCCAATGTTGGAACAATATCAACTGTAGCGCTCAAGAAATAAAGGAAACGGCGGAGATTGCTCTCCGCCGCCCGATACCTTATGCGTAGATCAGCTCATGGTTTACGATCTCAATTGCCCTATCCCGGATGTTGTTCATTCGCTGCACCCACAGCATTTGATCCTGTGCTTTGAGCTGTTCGGTGACCCCCTCACGCTCGGCCATCTGCTTTGTCAGCAAGAGCATTTGCGCTGTTGCCTGTTCGTTGACGTCGGTCAGATAGGTATGCAGTCTGCCGCTGGTCAGCAGCTCCGTATATAGGGCCTTGCGCTCCTGTTTGATGTACCGCAGGTGTCGCTGCCCCCAAATCCTGTTGGGCCGTTCTTCTTGATCCGGTACTGTCAGGCAGGGGATGTAATAGTCACCCTGAAGCTCATACCAAAGACCGTTGTTCTTATCATAAATGAACTTTTCCATATTGACATCCTCCGTTATAATAATCATTGAAGTATATTCGCACATATGCCACAGGCTCCCGATTGCCACACCTTGTTATATCCTGTTATGGGATTTTCTTGCCCTTGCTTTTGCCCTTATGAGCGGCGCGGGCGTTGTAGAAACGGTGTAACATTTAATAAAGGGATTCGGTGAGCAGATTGCGGAAAATCCTTTGTTTTCAACGGTTTCAGAGGACTTCATTAACGCCCTGTAATCACTGGCGGATGCCTATGATTTCAGGGATTTCAAATTCTGATTTATCGAGGCGCTCCATGGGAGACTACGATGACATCATTGATCTGCCCCACCGTCATTCGGAGAAGCGCTCGCACATGAGCGGGGCTGAGCGGCACGGGGGACTGACCGCCCGGGAACGGAATGGCACCGTCGGCGGGCATAAGGCGCAAGGAGATACAGATGAAGCTGAGGAATTATCGAGCCGAGGACTGCAAGGCAATGGCCGATTTGTTTTATCAGACCGTCCATTCGGTCAATGCTGCCGACTACACAGAGGAACAGCTGAACGCCTGGGCTTCGGGCGCAGTGGACCTGGAACAATGGGATCAATCCTTTTTAAGCCATTACACGGTAGTGGCCGAACAGGATGGATCGATCATTGGCTTTGGGGATATGGCGCCCGATGGGTATTTGGAGCGGCTCTATGTCCACAAAGACCACCAACGGGAGGGCGTTGCCACTGCCATCTGTGACGCCCTGGAAAAGACGGTCACCGGCACGGTTACGACCCACGCCTCTATCACGGCAAAGCCGTTCTTTGAGCACCGAGGTTATCGGGTGATCCGAGAACAGCAGGTGGTGCGCCGGGGCGTCGCCCTTACCAACTACGTCATGGAGAAATCTCCATCATGAGATCGAAAGAGGTACCCTATGGGAGACTACGACGACATCATTGACCTGCCCCACCACCAATCGGAGAAGCGCCCGCACATGAGCAGGGCCGAGCGGGCGGCGCAGTTTTCGCCCTTTGCGGCCCTGACCGGCTATGAGGACGTGCTGGAGGAGACCGCCCGGCTGACGGACCGCCGGGTGGAGCTCAGTGAGAGCGACCAAGCCGAGCTGGACCGCCGGCTCACCTGGCTTGCCGACCACCTGGCTGAGAAGCCTCCGGTGACCGTGACTTATTTCGTCCCGGATGCGGTCAAGGAAGGCGGCAGCTACCGGACCCTCACCGGCACGGTGCGGCGGATCGACCCGGTTGACCGGGTGCTGATCCTGGGGGACGGACAGACCATTGCCATTCAAAAACTGGCGTCTATAGATATTACTGCAGATGGAGCGACCTCTTCCGAGAGGGAGTGACCCCCGGCGGCTACTCTGAGCCCGGCAGAGAAGTTCCATCCGGAAGGCCTGAAGCAGGCTGGTGGATCTTCTCCTGGCGGCGGATGATGATAAAGTAGGCCGGCACCAGAAAGAGGTCGGCGCAGAGCCAGGCCATGGGGTTGGCAAAGCACGCACCGTCAAAGCCGATGGAACGCACCAGCACGAAAGCGACGAAAGCGCGGCCGATCAGCTCCATCAGCCCCGCAAACAGGGCCACCCGGCTGAAGCCCAGCCCCTGGATGGCATTGCGGAAAGCCAGGACCAAGGTGAGCAGATAGGCCGTGGCTGTCACCACATTGAGGTACTGCATGGCCCAGGCAAAGACCTGTGTCTGAGCCCGTTCGATGAACAGCAGGGCGATGTACTGCCCGGCAAAGCGCTGCACCGCGTAAGCCGCCGCTGTGTAGCCCAGCATGATCAGGCAGATCTGCCGCATGCCCGTGCGAATCCGGTCGATCTTCCCGGCGCCGAGATTCTGGCCGCAATAGGTGGCCATGGTGACGCCCACGGCCTCGTTGGGAGAGGTGAAGACGAACTGCACCTTGGCGCCCGCGCCGATAGCCGCCACCGCGTCGGAGCCCAGGGAGTTCACGGCGCTCTGCAGAATGGTGGAGCCGATGGCTGTGATGGAAAACTGCAGCCCCATGGGGAGACCGATGCCCAGCAGCCGCGCGATCACCGGGAAGGAGAGCTTCCACTCCTCCCCCGTGATGCGAAGGATATCAAATCGCCGATGGATGACCCAGACGCACAGCAGGCCGGAGATCAGCTGAGCCAGGATGGTGGCGATGGCCGCCCCCTGGATGCCCATGCCGAAGCTGACGATGAACAGAAGGTCCAGCGCCACGTTCAGCAGGGTGCTGCACAGCAGCATGAGCAGCGGGGTCCTGCCGTCCCCCACCGCCCGCATGACGCCGGACAGCAGATTGTACAGCATCGTCGCCGGGATCCCCAAAAAGATGATGCGGATGTAGCTCAGGGAATAGGGAAAAATATCCTGCGGGGTGCCCACCAGCATCAGGATGCCCGGGGCCAGCAGCGCGGTACTCACCGCCATGAGCAGCGCAATGACCCCGGAGGCGTATAAGCTGTTGGCAAAGTAGACCCGCATCTGGGAGTGTCTTCCCGCCCCAAACTCCTGGGCTACGGGGATGGCAAAGCCTGAGCAGGTCCCCAGGGCCAGCCCGATGATCAGAAAGTTCAGGGCGCCGGTGGCGCTCACGCCGGCGAAAGCCTGCAGTCCTAAGGTGCGGGAAACGATAGCGCTGTCTGCCATGCTGTAGAACTGCTGGAGCAGGTTGCCCAGCAGCACCGGAACAAAAAAGCGCAGCATCCGGCTGAGCGGTCGGCCGGTCGTCATATCCATGACCACGGAAAAGCACTTCCTTTCGCGTTGCACCTCGCATTGTAGCACCGGGCAGCGCTTCCCGCAAGAAGCTCTTTGTGAAAAATGAAACAGGTCAGCCCACATCCTTGAAGCCGGTATGATCCCGTTGTCCAGCAATAAAGGAAAAGCGATAGCAGGATAGGACACAGCGCCTATCCTGCTATCGCTTCTTCACAAAACTCTACTGGTTTTTTCACCATCCAGGGTCGGCTCCATTTAGATACTCTTGCTTCGTTCCCAGCCGTCTCCCGCGTCGGTTTGATGGCGTACAAAGCGAAAATCGCATACGTCTCCGCCCTGACAGAGTGTCTCCGTGCGGATAAAATCTGTATACGGCAGGCTGCCATAGTTGATGATATCCGCATGACAGCACATGGAACCCAGCTTCATCAGTCCGCGTCCGCCCAGAATCTTCGCGTAAATACACTCATTGCACTCGAAGTGGAATTCGTCCTTCGGATCGTCCTTGTGCCAGGTGTAGCGCCAGCCTCCGCCAGAGCCTTTCTTGAACCCGAGGGGAACGATCTTCTTCATAAGCGGCAGAAAGAATCTCTTTTTTGCTATCTTCTGCATACCGGAGGGATCGAGGAATTTCCACATTTCCTCAGAGACGAGCCGATACGCTTCCTCCTCGCTTTTCCCATGTTGCTGCAGGACCTCGTACAGCGCAATGGAAGTCAGGATCTGCGCCATGTGGGAGTAGTTCCCCTTGTCGCAGAACTCCTTCTCCTCCGCCAGAAGGGTCTCCATGCGCCGGTATACGTCTTTCTGAATCTCGGCCGGAAGCGTCGGAAAATAGTTCTGGTAGCGGCTGGAGGCAATCAGCTGTTTAGGAGTGTACTCTTTCATTTGTCTGTTCCCCTTTTTGGTTAGTAAAAGCTAACTCGATTATACCATAAACACCGCAGGAAACACCGCAGGCGCTGCGGAGCATCAAGCTGGGTGGGCCAGGTATAATAGCTGCTTTGCGGGTATTATACCATAAGCGCCGCAGGCGCGTTGGGATAATGTGCCATCGCCCGTTGATGCGGAGCATCAAACTGGGCGCTGGCCTCCCGGCTGGCTTTCTTCTGACGCCACGCCTCGATCTCCGCGCAGATGGCCAGCATTTCATCCACCAGCTGCTCCTCCGTCTCCGGGCGGGCCTGCACGGGATAGGAGGCCATGCGGTCCATGGCCTTCGGGCTCCCCAGCTGCTTGGCCATCAGGTCTGCCAGGGAACTGGGAAAGCCCAGCGCCGTCACCGCACGTCTCAGCCTGTCACGGGCGTCCCGCCAGGCCTGCTGATAGTCGGTCAACCTATCCGCTCCTTTGCCCAGGCATTCTTGAGCCTTTTCTTCATAGCCGGATCAGCTTCTTGGTCTCGGGGTCTCTGGCATACCGGCCGATGTGCTCCCACACCAGCTCGGCGTAGGCGGCGGTGGGCCAATGCACCATCTTCTCGCAGGCCACAGTGCGGAACAGGCACTCCCCGTCGGGCTTGACGCTGTCCCCGATGAAATACTTGCGACCGTGGTATTCCCGGACCTCGGTGTGCTCAAACTTCGCCCCGATGGCGTTCTCCACCGGGCCCACTTCCTCCCCTTGAGCAAGGAACTCCGTGGGGCCGCAGCCCCCGGCTCTGCGCCAGTTGTTGAAGGCCTGCTGCTTGTCCTCGCTCTGCAGGGGGATGACTCCGTCCCGCACCTCGCCCTCGGGCTCTTTCCACAGGGGCAGCAGGCGAAGCATTTCGTTCTCCCCCATGAACAGCAGGGCGGGCACGCCCAGGCTTCCCGCTTTGGCAAGCATCTCCTCGGTGAGCTCATACGCCGGGTACCACTGGCCGTCCAGGTCGTGGGCCTTTACCTTTCCGGCAAACAGCATGCCGCCCATGCCCACCCCGGCGAAGACCTCCGGGTGGGCCAGCACGTTGCGGCTGGACATAAAGCCGCCGAAGCTGTAGCCGATGGAATAGACGCGGCTCTCGTCCACGGGGTAGTTTTCCTTGGCGGTCGCCAACAGCTTTTCGATGCTGTCCCAGTTCTCGTTCTCCGGGGCGATGACAATGCATTCCTCTCTTGCCGCCACCTGGATGATCCCGTAGCTCTCCGTCAGCTGGATGGGGTTGTGGGCTCCGTGGAGGCAGAAGATCAGGGGGAATTTGCGCTCGGGCTCTCGCTCCGCCGCCAGAGGCACAAAGGAAGACCACTTTTCCAGTCCCTCCCCATGGACCTCCTTGCGCAGGCCCTTTTCATAGCTCGCCCAGAAGTCCTTGCTCTCCTGGGAGTCCTCGGGCCACTGCATCACCGCCATGCGCTGGGCGATGATCTGCCCGTCCTCGCTGGCGGCAATGGCTTCGGCATCGGCGGCGCTGTCCCCCATGGCGGCCAGCAGACCGGCCATGCCGGGGCCCTCCTCACGGTGCTGGACGTCCTCCTCCGTCAGGCCCATTTTCACTTCATTGTTCTCTGTCATGGCGTACTCCTCCTTGTTCGATCTGCAAATTCATACAGCGGCAGCGCGGACCAGCCGTGGCAGTCGCCGCGGGGGTCATAGGGCGCCTCCGGGAAGGTGGTGCAGCGCAGGTCGATGAACTCCTGCCAGGCAGGGTCGAGCCCGGCCTTCGTCAAGTCCTCCGGGGCGACGCCGATGAAGTGCTTGCCGGTGATGGCAAAGGGAAATGCCGGCAGGGTGCTCACTCCTTTTCAATGTATGACGCTCAGACTGCGGGCGATGGAATTGAGAGAAAAAACAGCTTGGCGCATTCCTGAACGGCAGCTTCAATCGCTATCCGTTCAGTTCCCCCGGCACTGCGGGGATCCCCGCGCTGTTGGTGAGATTCACGGCGTACCAGCCGGTCTTTGCCAGCTTCACGGTGAACGCCCCGTCTCCGCGGATCTCCTCCCCGGAAAGGACGACCGTATCTCCCCGGGCCTCTGCCGTCAGCCGGGTCACGTCCATCTCCGCCCCATTCTGGAGGACCTGCAGGCCGCCCAGCTTCGTTTTCTCCACAGCGGTGCCGTCCGGAAGCCTGTCCCGCAGCTCAAGCCCATCCCCGGCGTGGTCGAAACACAGGGTCAGTCGGCCGTTCTCCGCGGTCGCTCCCCTCAGGCGCGGCGCATCGCACAGGACCTGTTGGCCGTAGACCTTTTTCTCGGCCAGCAGCGCCAGCCGATGCCCCACCGGCTGTTTTTTCTTGGGGTGGATGTCCCAGCGCATGCCCACATCGGCAGTGCCGGCCATGCCGGTACCGGGAACGGTGTCCGCCGTGTGCTGCTGGGCCTCCCGGATCGCAACATAGGGCTCCCCCACGCAGGCCATCCACTGCTCCAGCGGGGCGATCTGCGTGAACAGGAAGGGCAGCTCCTCCCCCCAAAGCTCCCGCCAGTTGGCGATCAGCGCCGGGAACAGCGTGCGGTAGCACTCCGGGTGGGTGTCGCCGTCCGTCTCTCCCTGGTAGTACAGGAACCCCCGCAAGGCATAGGGCGCGAGGGGACGCAGCATGCTCTCATAAAGCCCGCTGGGCCGGCGCTCGTACTTGGGGCCGACCACAGGGGCATAGTTGGCCATCGCCGCGGGATCGACCCCCATCTCCGCCAGCTTTGCCCCGATCTCCTCCATGGTCGCGCCGAACATGAACAGATCGCTGATGGGGTCGGCCAGCAGATCGGTGTGGAAATTGCCGAGATTGGCCCGGAATTGCGCGTCATAGGCCGCCAAGTCGAGCTTGTCCACCGCCTGGTTGTACTCGTCCAGATAGACCTGCCCGCCCCCGGACTTGATGTGCTTCTCATCCATCCAGGCGCAGGCGGGGCTGCCGCCCCAATTGCAGCCGATGATCCCCACCGGCACGCCTAACTGCTCCTGAAGCTCCTTGGCAAAGTAATACCCCACAGCGGAAAAGCGCTCCAGATCTTCAGGATCGCAGCGCCGCCAGAAGCCGTACTCCCTGCTGTAATCCGCCTCGTCGATCTGCCCCGGGTAGGAGACCTCGGGATAGTCGAAAAAGCGGATCGCGTCATTTTGGCAGTGCGGGAGCTCCTCAGCCAGATCCGCATCATAGCGCATATGGAACTCCATATTGGACTGGCCGCCGGCCAGCCACACCTCTCCGATCTGCACCCCGGTATAGGTCAGCGTTTCCTTCTCGTCGGTGACGGTCATAGTCTCCGCAAAAGAGGTCTGCAGAGGGTCCAGGAGCAGCTTCCAGCTGCCGCCTTCACCGGTCCGGGTCGTGGCGGACCGCCCCTGAAGGGAAACGGTGACCTCCGTCCCCGGCTCCGCCGTCCCCCACACGGGAATCTGCTTGTCCCGCTGCAAGACCATGTCGTTTCCAAAGATCAGCGCTGTTTTCAGCATTGCTCTTCCCCCTTCTCCTTTGGCTATGGGCCGTTTCCCGCGTCTTGTTTCTCTCCTGAGCAGGAGACGCACGGAGGCCCCACCGAGTTCCTCTGCCGACAGTATAGCAGACCCCTAGAGGGAAGTCAAAAGGAGTTGGTCCCTTTCCGGCAGTTTCATGGCCCGGCCTGCCGATCCGCGATCCTCGACTGCATTTCCGGAAACGAAAAAGAGCCACCGGCTCTCTGCCGATGGCTCCGCTTTCCGATCTTCTCAGGCCAGCACCAATGTGAATCTGGCCATGTACTTGTCGATGAACTCCAGGATCTTTTTCATGGCGGCTCCCTCCTTTAGGCGGCGACCGGCACGAACCGGCTCATATACTTGTCGAAAAAACGGATGATGGTCTCAAAGAAATGCTTCTTCATGGTGGCTCCCTCCCCTTAGGCGGCGACCGGCACGAACCGGCTCATGTACTTGTCGAGTAAACGAACGATGGTCTCAAAGAAATTCTTTTTCATGGTGATCTTCCTTTCTGATTTGATTATATCTTCTGTTTCCTTGTGTTCTTGACTGTGGCTAAAGTTTAGCACTTGTAGAGCGTTCTCTCTTGCACGGATGTTCTGTTTTTAGCCGGTTTGTTTTGCTTTCTGCTTCTCTCAACCTTACAGCCATATTGTAGTCCTCTTTTGCTCCACTCTCAATCATCAATAATCAGATAAGTGTTGGAATAAAGAAAAAGGAACCGAACAATTCGGCTCCTTTTGTTGGGTTTATGCGTATTTTCCTCGGGTGGGGCTCAGATCTCCGTCACGGGATTTCCGGTGCGCTCCACAGGCTTGCGGTCGGGCAGGCCGTCCTCCCTGGCGGCATAGCCCACGGCCACGGCGCCGTAGATGCGCTCGTTCTCCCCCAGGCCCAATTCCCGGAAGGTGTCCAGCAGGACGGGGTCATCATTGAGCCACTTGAGCTGGTTGATCCAGCAGCTGCCCAGGTCCAGGGCGTTGGCCATGAGCATCATATTCTCCAGGGCGCAGGCGCAGTCCGCCATGTTGTTGCCGTAGTCCTGCTGATTGGCCGTGACGATCAGGGCGGGGGCATTGTAGTGGAACACGTACTTCTCCCCGTGGGAGGCCCGGATGGCTCCGGCCAGAGAGCGGTACATCCCCTCGGTGACCTCCATTTTGGCGAACTCCGCCTTCACCTGCACGGCGATCTTCTCCAGCATGGCCTTGTCGGTGATGACGAAAAAGTGGGTGCTCTGGCTGTTGCCGCCGCTGGGGGCATAGCGCCCGGCCTCCACGACCTGGAGGAGCTTTTCCGGCTCCACCGGGGCGTCGGTGAAAGTCCGGGTACTCCTGCGGCTTTTGATGAAAGAAAGCATGTCATTCATTGGGTGGTCCTCCTTCCCAGACAGGATCAAAACTGATGGACCTCCGGCTCGGCGCCGAAGCGGTAGATGGTGGCGGTGACGTTCCGCAGATAGAAGACCTCGAACAGGCCGTCGTCTTCGTGATAGGTGCTGCGGCCCCGGGGAGTGCTGTCCAGCATGGCGCTGCGGGCCTCCCGCCGGGGGTCGTGGACCGCCTCCCCCGCCACCCGGATCCACCGGTCACCCAGGACGGCGCACAGCTCCACCTTGGGATGTTCCAGCAGCTGCCGGTAGACCGGCTTCACGTTGGTGGTGGCAAAGTAGAGTTTTCCCTCCGCTTCCACCACGCCGCCGAAGGGGCGCACCCGGGGCTGGTCGCCCTCCAGGGTGGCGATGAAAAAGGTGTTGGCTTCCCGCAGGAATTCATAGGTCTCTTTCATGGGGTCGTCCTCCTTCATGGATTCATTTTGCTGCCGAACTGGCGGGCGGCTTCCAGCCGGCCCTGGATATGGAGCATATGGGCGTAGAAATAGTTCTCCTCCACGGGGATGCCCTTTTCCCGCAGGAGCTTTTTCAGGGCCAGCACCGTGCGGCGGGACCAGTTGGAGGTGGTGAACAGCACCACCCGCCCCACCAGCTGGGGGTCCAGGCTCTCCGCATAGGCCCGCAGCTCCGGGGCCATGACGTTGGCGTAGGGCGCCCCGCCCAGAAACAGCAGGTCTACCGGCTCCAGCAGGGCAGGCTCCTCCGTGATGGAGACAGCGGGAGCGCCGGCGCCCTCCCCGATGGCCTGGGCAATCTGCTTCGTATTCCCCAGCTTGGAGTAATACCGGACGGCGATCTTCCCGGCGCTCATCGTACCGGCCCTCCCCAGCGGGCGAAGGCGGCCTTCATGGCGTCCAGCTCCTCCACCGCCATGGTCAGCACGTCCCCGTTCTGCTCCAGGCTCTGGATGGGCCAGGGGTTACAGCCTCCGGCGGTGACGCCCACCTCCTCGGGGCTGAAATCAAAGCCGCAGTTCTGGCAGATAAGCACGTCTCCCTCCTGCTGATAGTAGGCTTTGGGAGAGGGGCTGCAGTTCTGGCAGGTGTTGAAGGCGGTGTGGAGGGTCCCGTCCTCTCCCCGCAGGGCCAGGAGCTGGACGGTGACGCCGTCGGCGTCGTAATTGAAGAACACTGCCTGCCGCCCTACCTGGGCAGCGTCGATGGTGACCACCCCGTCGGTGGGGGTGAGCCGGTTATACTTCTGCAAGCCCTGAGCGCAGCCCCCCAGAGAGAAGAGCAGCAGGGCGGCGGCTGTCAGGAGCACGAAAAACCTTTTCATAGAGCGCCTCCTTCAAAAAGCGCGTGGTCGTCGGTGACCCGGATCGTATTGTGGAGCATGTTCATCCAGCAGGAGTAGGTGTATTCCCCCACCTCGCCGGGGGTGAACTCGATGACGTTCTCCCCGGGCTCCAGCTTCTTGTCAAAGCCCAGGGCCGGGCAGACCACTTCATTGTTGCAGCCGGTGAGCTTCTCTTCCTCCGCCACGATCACCATGCGCACCGGGACGCCCTGCAGGACGGTCACGTCCTCGTAGTGGTCGTAGTCCAGCGCAAACCGGACGGTCTGGACCTCTCCGGCGGACACGGCCACCAGGCCGGCGTCCTCTTGCCGGGCAAGCAGGCGGGTGCCGTCCACCCCGAAGGATAAGGCCCCCCGCCAGAGCATGGACACCGCCAGGATCAGCACCAGCACGGAAGCGGCCTGATTCACCCAGCGGCGGCTTTTGCCCCGGAGCAGGTTCATCGCCGCGCCTCCGGCCAGCATCAGGGGCACCGTGCCCAGGGCGAACAGCAGCATGGCCAGGGCGCCCTGGAGAAAGCTCTCGGTCGATAGGGCGTACAGCTGCATGGACTGGTGAGGTCCGCAGGGCATCAGGCCATTGAGCAGGCCCACCGCCAGGGGGCCGAAGCTGCCCTTGCCAAAGCGGAAGCGAGACAGGGTGGGCAGGGAGAACGGGAGGATCCCCAGCATGGATAGAGCCATCAGGAGCATCAGGAGACCTGCCGCCAGGATGATGACGCCCCGGAAAGCGGGGCTCACGCTGAGCACACTGCCGAAGGCCCCGGCCACCCCGCCCAAAACAGTGTAGGACAGCACCCGCCCGGCATTGTACAGCAGCGGCCGGCGCAGGCTGCGGCGGTCGTTGCTCTCCGCCGAGACGGAAAAGCCGATGGCCCCGCACATACTGACGCAGTGCAGGCTGGTGAGCAGCCCGGTGACGAACAGCATGGGGGCGCTGAGGGTCTCGTCAATGACGGGGATGGCATTGAAGACGTTATAGCCCAGCAGAGCGTTGAGCCCCCAGGCCACCGCCAGGATCGCCGCGGCGATCAGCAGGAGCTCTCCCCAGCGGATGCCGGAGCCCAGCTCCCTCCGGTCCGTGGAGATCCACTCCTCCCGGGTCTCGTAGCCCAGGTCGGTGACCGTGCGGACGATCTCCTCCGCCTCCGGGAGCGCAGGACCGGTCAGGCAGGCGATGTTCCGGGTGATGCGGGCGCTCTCCACCCCCTCCAGCGCGGAAAGGGCACGCTGGAGCAGGTCCACGCAGTGGGGGCAGTGGATGCCCTCGATGCGCACATAGTTCCGGGAAACACCTGGTGCTGTCTTCATGGCCGTCCTCGTCTCGGGAGCCGCCGAGGGCTCCTCTTTTCCTCCTGATGGAGTCTTCTCATTATGGAGACCATCAACCTACTCTGTCAATAGGTTTTAGAGGATTTCACAAAAAGCAGAGACCCCCACCGAACGGATACCGTTGTGGAGAAAAGCGGAGGAGGCCGGAAGTTTTGATTGACAAATGATTCCGCTGTGATACAATAGCAGTTAGGAATCACTAACTGCATATCCGGGTGCAGCGTGTGGGCTGCATCTGTTCTTGACAGTGAGTTAGTGATTGCTAACCATTATAGAAAGAGGTGTTCCAATGAAGCAAAGAAGATGGCTCAGTCTGCTGCTGGCCCTGGCGATGATGCTCACCATGGCGCCGGCAGCCCTGGCCGAAGAAAGCCCGGTCTACGTGCTGATGAACATCCCCTACGCGGAGTTCTACCAGGCGGAGGTGGAGGAAGAGGCCCCAGCAGTGGACGCAGTGACCTCCGCCACCAAGAACAAGCCCCGGACCGGCGGATTGGCCGGCGGCTCCTACCATGTGAATCCGGACGGCTCGGACATCACCGGGGTGATCTATCCGGTGCTGGTCACCGATCGGTCCGTGCTGGACGCCAGCCTGGAGATCACCGACGAGGCTTCCGTGTCCATCACCGTGACCAACCGCGGCCAGGAGACCACCACGGAATATAAAGGCAAGGACGCCCTGTTTGAGGCGCCCAGCTATTCGTACTATGTGCTTTCCGAGGCGCCCGCCCGGTACAAGGCCCTGACCGTTACGGACGGGAAGTACAGCTTTGGCGCCATCAACGGCGAGGCGCAGAGCATCGTCGTGGAGACCCCCTCCATCGAGTACCATACCCACCACAACAACTTTGTGGAGATCGACCTGGGGAGTGCCGTGAGCACGGCCCTGGGAGAAAACGTGAACGTCAGCGGCGCCATCGCCACGGTAGACGGGGCGAAACTCCCGCTGGTCCACATCGAGAATCTCTGGCGGGTGAACTCCATCGGCTGGAGCGGCTCCGACGCCGTGGCCGGGAAGACCATCACGAATGTGCGGTTCTTCACCCTGAACGGCATCTATGACTGCCCGGTGGACATCTCCGTGAAGCTGGAGGGCAGCGCCATCACCGCGGCCTTTGAGGACGCGGATACCGTCACCGTGACCGGGCTTCCCGAGGACATCGCCAACCCGGTGGCTACCGTGCAGTCTCAGGTGGGGCGCGGCGAGACGCCGGTGGTGATCGCCGAGAAGGCGGCCGTTGCCGAGGGAAAGATCGCCACAACGGATGCCGCTGTCGTGGGCACCACCTATACCGTGACCGTCACCAGCGACAACTATGCCGATCTGTCCGCAGCGGCGGAGTACACGGTGGAGGACACCTTCCTCTCCCAGGTGATCGGCACGTACCAGCCCTTGTTTGAGGGCGCCACCATGAACAGCGAGTACGATCACTATTGGCACGACTACACCGCGGCTGTGGTCGGCGCTTCGGCAGCCGAGGACACCGTCGCCTATCTGAAGGCCTCCATTGGGGCAACGGGATACGGAGAGAACGCTGAGGCGCCCAACTTCTTCTGCGGATTCACCAACGACGTGGCGACCATCACCTTTGGCGGGGAGGACGGCAAGACCGTCACCTTCACGAAAAAGGACGGCACCAGCGTGACGCACACCTATGCGTTCGTGAAAGAAGCCGCGGCCACCGGCACCTTCGGGGAATACGAGATGGCCATGGGCGGAAATCTGTACCAGGCCCAGGAGGGTCCGGAGGATGAATTCCGGTATCTGCTGATGTTCCCTGACACCCCGGACACCACCTTCCATCTGGAGTTCCGCTATGCCGGCACTGAAGAAGACGTGACCAACCTGCTGGACGGCCCCTATGGGTACTGGGTGGGCTCCGCCATTGCCTCCTCCGCCCTGAGCGAGGAGAACGAGGACACCCTGCAGAAGGTGATCTCTCTCTTCGTCGTGGAGAATCTGGCCGAGATGGCAGGCGAGGAGACCGCTGCCCAGCGGAAGGATCTGTGCGGCACCTGGGATTGCGATTTCTCCGCCTTCCCGGGGTATGAGAACGCCCAGATGTACATCGTCCTCTCCCCCGACGGCACAGGAAAGACATATGCGGACTTTACCGGCGCCGGCGAGGCCAGCCTGACCGCTGAGTACACCTTCTTTGCCTATGATGACGATCCCTCCGACGGGAAGAAGGCCGGGACCTACATCTCCATGAATCCCGCGGCGAAGACCGTTACGCCCGGCGCCTATGAGATCAAGGAGATCCAGGGCAAAACGGCGCTGGTCTTTACCTCCAACGAGGGCGTGATCACCTATTATCTCCGGGAGGAGCCGGCCAGACCGTTCCAGGACGTGGCAGAGGACGCCTGGTATTACGACGCGGTCTACCACTGCTTCGATAACGGCTACTTCAAGGGCGAGAGCGACACTGCGTTCGTCCCGGAGAAAGCCATGTCACGCGCCATGGTCGCCACCGTGCTGTACCGCATGGCGGGAGAGCCGGAGGTCACCGGGGAGAATCCCTTCTCGGATGTGGCGGCCGGCAAGTGGTACACCGATGCCGTGACCTGGGCCGCCGAGAAAAAGATCCTGGAGGGCTACGGAGGCGGCGTCTTCGGCACCGACGATCCTGTCACCCGGGAGCAGATGGCGACCATCTTCTGGCGCTATCAGGACAAGCCTGCCGCGGAGAAAGCCGACCTGACCGCGTTCTCCGACGCGGACAAGATCAGCGATTGGGCGCAGGACGCCCTAAAGTGGGCCGTTTCCACAAGCGTGATCAACGGCAAGGGCAACGGCATCCTGGATCCGAAGGGCAAGGCCAACCGTGCCCAGGTAGCGCAGATCATCACCAATTTTGACGCTGCGGCAGCCAAATAACGAAGGCTTACCCCTAGCAAAAACCAAGAGATCCGGGCTTTTCATCCCGGATCTCTTCTTTCATGCGCAGATCCTTGACAAAGAATATGATTCACGCCTTTATCACATGCGATCCTGAGGGATTTCGGAGAGCATGACCCTATTACAGTTCCGAGACGGTCTCGCTCAACTCTTTCCGTGGCACAAGACGGTTTACACTCTTTTCAGAGGGGTAGCCCACGTCCAGGAAAAAGGAAACCACGATATTGTCCGGCAGTTCAAAGAGATCGTGTACCTGCCGGGTGTTGAAGCCCCGTGCCCACAGGGTGCCCAGGCCCAGCTCAGTGGCCATGTTCATCATCTGGGTGCCCACGATGCAGGCGTCCATCTCGCCGCCGTCGTAGTCCTCGCCGAAGGTCTCCGGGGTGCTCTTCCAGCTCTCGTTTTTATCGTAGCAGACCAGCAGGATCACGGGTGCGCCGTAGGTCATGCGGGTGACAGAGGCCAGCTTTGCCCGGGGCTCCTCGCTCTTGATCACGTAGATGCGCTGGGGCTGCTTGTTGGCAGCCGTGGGAGCAATGCGCCCGGCTTCCAGAATTTGGGCCAACTTCTCCTCCTCCACAGGACGGGGATCATACTGGCGGACGGAATAGCGCGCTTTGCAAAGATCCATGAAGCTCATGTTGTGACCTCCTTAATCTTCTCCACCATTCTTCTTCCGGCGTCCCGGGCATTCTGCAGATCGGTGGCAAACTGCTCCTCGTGATACGCCCACTTGGCCTTGGCCGGGGCGCGGAAGCCGTCGTTGAAGTTCTCGTTGTCGTTGTACTGGAAGGTGTTGCAGGAATTGATCACCTCCGGCTGGACGTGGAAGCAGGCGTTCAGGTACTTGCTGTTGATGTCCAGGGGCGCCTTCATGAACTGCTCCAGCTTCTCCTCGCTGGCGTTCATGGTGTAAATCAGCGCCGTAGGCACGTTTCGATTGCTGGGGCCTGGATACTGGAGCCGCTCCAAGAAAGCCCGGAGCTGAGCGGTGACGTTCATGTAATAGATGGGGCTGGCAAAGACGATGCCGTCCGCGTGGTAGGTATCCTTCAGCAGCTGGGTGATATCGTCCTTCACCCAACATTGCAAGTCGTCCCGGTTTTTCTTCAGCTGGCAGGCAAAGCAGCTCTTGCAGCCGGTGAACTTGTAGTCGTACAGGCGGATGACTTCCACCTCGGCCTCGGGGTTGGCCTCCTTCACGCCTTCGATAAAGGCGTCCAGCATCTGGTCCGTGTTCTTGCCCTTGCGGGGTCCTCCGTTGACGGCGACGATCTTCATGAAAACTCCTCCTCGGTTTATTCCTCAAACAGCTTGTCGTCCTCGTCCTGGAACATGCTCAGCAGCTCCAGGGGGAAACGCATTTCCTCTCGCTTCAGAATGCCCGCCTGGGCGTCCTTGGCCTTTTGCACCAGCCGTGCGCCCAGCTCTTTGCACTGCTCCACCTCAATGGGGAACCGCTCCTCCAGCCGCCGGGCTTTGTGGTGAGCCCCGAACATGTTGGCCTTGTATTTACTGTAGTCGGCGAACTGGCAGGTGTCAAAGGCGTAGTGGCTCTCGCTGTAGCCGAACATCCGCCGTAGCTCGCTCTCGTTCATATTCAGCTGGTTCTTCTCCGGCAGGCCTCCAGCGTTCATGGTGTAGATCATGGCGGTGGGGATGATGCGGTCCAGCTTGATGGGACGACTGCCGTCCTTATTGATCTCATAGGTGTCGATGGGGAACATCAGTCGCTCCATGAAGGCCCGCACGTCTCCGGTGGCAAAGCCGTAATACATGGGGCTGCCGATGATAATGGCGTCGGCGGCCATGCACTTTTGCAGAGTCTCGGTGAGCTCGTCCTTATAATAGCAGACTTGGGTGTCATACTCCCGGACGGAGTGACAGCGGAAACAGCTCATGCAGCCCTTGAATTTCATGCTCTCCAGGTGGATCAGCTCGGTTTCGGCTCCCGCGGCGGCAGCGCCCTCCAGGGCGGCCTGGCACAGCTTGGCGGTGTTCCAGTTTCTCCGGGGAGACCCGTTGATGGCGATGACTTTCATTTTCAAAACCTCCTTATTTCGATGTTTCGTGGTTCCGCAACGCGGAATCGCGCCGCAGAGAAATGGCGCGAAACGAAACTCGGTGAGTTAAAACTTGTTTTAAATCAACTCCTCCTTGCAATTTCCAACTTACTGTGCTACTATCCTATCAGAGAAATTGAGAATTCGCAAGTACTAAGTTTTTTCTTAGTTTGTTTCAGGGAGGAAGATCATGGACCATTATGACAAAATGCGGGAAAATATCCGCACCGGCGGCGAAGAGTGCCCGGTGCGCTATGCTCTGGCCATGATCGGCCAGAAATGGAAGATCCCCATCCTCTGGCATCTGGCCGAGGTGGATCGCCCGCTCCGCTACAGCGAGCTCAAGCGGGGGCTTCCCGGCATCACCGACGTGATGCTTTCCAAGTGCCTGGACGAGCTGGAGGAGAACGGTCTCCTCCTGCGCCACCAGTATGACTGCATCCCGCCCAAGACGGACTATGTTCTTTCCGAGCGAGGCAAGACCCTGATTCCCGTGCTGTACCAGGTCCACGACTGGGGGCAGCAGCAGATGGATGTGGACAAGGCACTTCCTTCATAGCTCAAACCCATTGGTCCTCCCGGACCACCTCTAATTAAATTGTATCAATCTCGGTGTCTTTATATCATACTTCTTTGCGTCTGGCCGCAGTGGATCCTACGGCCTGCTTTTTTGTCTGCATGAACGAACATTCGTTTGTGACACATTTGTGACGCACCGTATTGTAAAATCACCGTAACAAGTTGGTCGGCCGGGGGCTCCCCGCTGATTGGAAGAAACGGAGGCAGGAACATGAACCAGAAGAAATGGATCCAGCGTCTGCTGAGCCTGGTATTGGTCGTCGCGCTGTTTATCAGCGCAGTACCGGCACAGGCATTCGCGGTGGAGAAGACAGAGATCGTCATCCCGGAGATCGAGATCGGCAGCGATATCCTGGATCACGACGTCTTCTACCTGGCGACGGCATCGGCCAGTATTCCGGAAAACGGAAACGGCGCCTATCTGCTGCGGGTAGGACGGGGCGGAAGCGCCGATTCCGAATCCACTGCGCTGATCAAGATCGCGGACATGACCGCCAAATACGGCGAGGACTACATCGTCCGTGTCCACGGGGGGGTGTCTCAATGTGGTTTGTGTTTTTGTTATAATATTTTGGATTATTTTGATATTCTTTTCAAGCTCATTGTGATATTGTAAGTTCACAATAGAGGAGCGGCGCGTGAAAGCTCCCGAAAAAAACACCGATAGGAGGATCAACTCATGGAAAGCAATAAGAAGCGTCTGGACACTCTCGAAAAGCAGGCCGAGCAAAAGCAAGACCGGCCCGATCCAAAGACCCGCCTGGAAAAGGCGGTGGATTCCCTGTCCCGCATTGCCACCGTACAGGGCGGAGGAAAGAAGTAAACGCACCTGAAAAGGCCGCTGACCTTCTTTGGATCAGCGGCCTTTTCGGTTCCTCTCGTCATCCCCATCCTGACTTCGGTCCCAGGGGAAACGCCAAGGAAGAGGGTCGTCTACCTCCAATGATTACCGGATGGCGGTGAAGAAAAACCTCCGGAACCGCAGCAGTACCACTCCGTTTGAGGTCACCGGGTATTCCTCCCTGGCCCGCCGCAGCAGCCCTCTCTCCAAAAGGACGGCTTCTTCAGGGCTCAGGGCTTCCAGATAGGGCCTCAGCCGGGCGCCGCGTACCCAGTTGATCAGCGCCTCATGGGAGGGCAGAGCATGGTAGTAGACCGTTTCCCACTGCTCAAAAGAGGCAGTGCAGGAGGACAGGAGCTGAAAATACGCCTCAGGATCCAGCACTTCATCGTGTTCCTGGGGATTGGACAGATAGTGCCATTGGGGGTCAGCGGTCACTTCTCGGATCAGCCGAAACAGCGGCTCCTCCCGGTTCATCGGAACCTGCACCGCCAACACGCCTCCCGGCATCAGGCGCTCCATCAGCCGGGGAATCAATGTGGAGTGATCTGGGATCCACTGCAGGCAGGCGTTAGAGAACAGCAGATCAAATTGCCCCGTCAGCTCCAGGGCACTTTGACAGGTAAAGGTCAGCTCCGGATGAGCTTGGCGGGCTTTTTCGATCATGGCCGCGCTGCTGTCGATACCCACGATCTCCGCCTCCGGGAAAAACTGCTGAACAACGGCGGTGCTGTTGCCGGGACCGCAGCCGATATCCACAACAGTGCGCGGTCGGAGCGTTTTGATCCTCTCTGCGAGATCGATTGCAGGCTGGGTGCGCTGCCGTTGAAACTGCAGATATTGTTCGGGGTTCCAGTCCTTCATGGCACAATCTCCTTTCAATCCCGGATCTCCAGCCAAGTATCCGGCTGCTGCCGGGCCAGCCGGGCGGCGTCGATGAGTGCCAGGATCTCCAGCGTTTCCTCCCGGGGCACCGGAACCTTGAGGGTGCGGAAGAACTCCAGGATCACGTGTACCAGATTATGATAGAAATTGCCGTCATCGCTGACCAGCCGCTGGCAGGTCTCCCCATCGCTGACCATGAAGTTGAACTCCGCCCAGGGCTGGGGCGTCTGGCAGAAGCTGGCCAGCCGTCCGTCTCCGTAGTCCAGGATCAGCTGGGTCACCTGGCTGCCCACGGCAAAACCTTTGACACGCTTCACTCCGGGGCCCATCAGGGCCACGATGGGCTCCAGCTGGTGCACGGCGTAGCTGTCCAAGGTGTGGGGCCCCACGGTGGAGACAAAGCGGGGGTGTTCCGGGTGGTGGGCCTGCCAGTCCAGAAGGTCCTGGCAGTACCGCTGGGCCGAGGAGGAAAACACCGGGGTGCCATGTTCCTCGGCCAGGGCAAACAGTCGCTTCCCCGTTTCCAGATCAGGGGCGAAAGTCTTGTCCACGAAAACGGGCTTGCCGCTGCGCAGGGGCAGCTGGCAGACCTCCTCGTGCCAGCGGGCGTCGTCCGCAGCGATGACGCAAATGGCGTCTACCGAGTCCACCAATTCTTCCATGCTCCCGCACAGGGTCATGTTCCGCTCCCGGCACCACGCCTCACTGGGGAGCCCTCCGCCGGGAGGAGCATCCAGGATGCCGAAGGCATGGGTGACTTCCGCATCCAGCCCCTCCCGGGCGATGACTTCCCGCAGGAAACCGGGGTAGTGATCGCAGTGCCAGTTATTCAGATAACGATCCGCAAAACCGATCTTCATTTCAGATCCTCCCGAAGAGCAGTCTCCATGACCGTGCCGACAGAAAAGCGCCGAGCGCGGATGATTCCACCATCCAAGGATACGATGAAAACGCTTTCGCCACAAGAGGCAACAGTCACCAAATCGGGCCCTTTTCTTTTGGCGGTATTTGGCTGGAATCTGGAAAGCCCACTATCCATAGTAGCAGTAGAACACTCCCGGCTCCGGCTCGGTGATGCAGTAGACGTCATAGGTACTCCCATGGATTTTCGCGATGGTGTACCGGCACCCCTCCGCAATATTGCTGAGGCTGCCCTCCATAGACAGCTTCATAGGGCCATACCACCCGGCGTCGAGCGCTCTCGGGTCCCACTGGCAGCTGCCCGGAAGTCGGCTTGCCACCAGTTGCTTCAAGTAGGCCAATTCGGGGCTGTCAGCGCCTGTTTCCGGCGAGGCGAGCACCTGCCCAGCCCGCTGGAGGATCACGGCGATTTGCGTCCGTGTGGCCTTCCCTTGGGGATTCAGGGCCCCGCTGCTCCCCTGGAACAGATCGTGACCTACCGCCCAGGCCATGGCCCTGCGGGCGTAGGGGGAAATGGCACGCTCGTCGGTGAAGCTATCGGTGCAGCCCATCACCTCCGGGTCCATGCTCAGCCATAAACCATAGCGATAAAAAAGACAGACCGCCTGCTCCCGAGAGATAGGCTCCTCCGGGGAGAAGGCGGTCTTACTGGTCCCATAGACCAGATGGTTTTCATAAGCCCAGGTCACATAGGGCGCGTAGTAGGCGGATGGCAGCACGTCGGTGAAAGGCGTGGCTGCCGGCGGCTCCACTTCTGCACCGGCCTGCCTGCCCAGCAGGGTGGCGAACATCCCTCGGGTCACGGGCATTTCCGGGCTGAAGGTATTCCTTCCGGTCCCGGCGAAAAGGCCCTCCCCCACGCCCCAGGTGACAGCATCATAATACCAGGCCCCTGGGCGCACGTCAGTGAAGTCAGTGACTTCAGCGGCGCTTGCAGTGACCGCAAGAGTGAGTGCGACGGCCACTGTAGCCAACACTGCGAACAGCTTGCGAATTCGGATCATGCAGATCCCTCCCGATCAGTGATTTGGCCTTTCGGCATCCTCACCATACCAGGAACGGGAACGGAAATCCATTCAGCAATGTGGACAGATGTTTGGGGGCTTTTCGGTATGCCTCACCCTAGAAGGACCTTATTCCAGCTTCAGCACGAACTGCACCGCCGGGCAGCTTCCGTCCAACGGGAACTCCACCCCGTCAGCGGTGGGCGTCCCTGAGACCTCCCCCAGGACCTCCCCGGTGACGGAAAGCGCCTGCAGGACGGCCTTTTGGCCTCGCACCGAGATGCTGCCCTCCAGCGTCTCGGCACAGAGCTTCCCGTCCATGCGCACCACGGTGAACTGCAGCCCGGGCATGACCTCCGGGCCGGGGGTAAAGCTCTGCCTGTCGGTGCCGGTGGCTCCCAGGGCGGTCAGCAGGATCTCCTTGCTCTCGGCCAGGGCCTTGCCGTCCAGGGGCAGGGCGGCCAGAGTGATGCGCTCATTCCCGGACCGGACGTTGATGTTCTCCCCCAGGGGGATCGTCTCCTCCGGAGCCCCGCTGAAATACCCCACTCGTTCATTGCGGATGGAAAACCGTGCATGGCCGGGGTCGAAGCACAGCTCGCCCGTGTCGGAGATCAGCGCGCCGTCCACATAGCCCGTACCCTCCGGGAACAGCCCCCACGCCTTTACGGCGCGGTCGAACAGACCGACAAACTCCCGGTAGTCCCCCGTTCCGGCGATCTTGGCGATATCCTCCAGGACCAGCGCACGCTCTCCCAGGTGCACCCCCGGGGCGATCTCCTTCGTGTCCTTCGCCGCCTGGGGCAGGCGACGCTCGTCCCGGTACCGGCTGAAAGCATCCCTGTACGGGCACCAGGCATACGTCACCTGGTGGGCGGCCTCGATCAGGTCGCCGCCGTTCAGGAATCCGGCGGTCATGGCCAGATCGGCGTCTCCCCGGTACTTGTCGTCCCCGTCCAGGAACACGCTGCGCAGGGAGGTCAGGTACGGCAGGAAGGTGCTGGGCATGGCATGGAAAGGCGGCAGAGTCCGCAGATCATTCTGGGTGTAGACCAGGTCCACCCGGTTCTTGGCCGGGGAGACCAGGCCCTGCAGGAAAATGCTGGCCATGAAGCCCCACTGGCAGATCAGCGCCGGGTCGTTATAGGCGTCGAACACGCTGAGGATCTCGTCGGCGGGCTGGTCCTCCAGGCCCTCCGAGGTGTGGTGGTTGTAAAGCAGCAGGCCGTCCCAGTCATTCAGGCAGGCGTAGGCCACCGTCTGTACATAGGCGGTAGAGTGGAAGGGATGCAGGCCATACTCGTTCCACTCGCTGACGAGAAAGGGCTTCCCCGCCACCACCGCCAGGGAGGCGAAGCTCAGCAGGGTGGTGGCCAAAGCGCCCGCGCCTACCTGCATGGTCAGAGGATCGGTGGAGACGTACTCCGTGGGTCCCACCACCAGATAGTTTCCGTCGTTGACCGGCAGCAGGGGGTGATTGAAGTAGGTGTTGTTCTCCATCACATCCCCCACCGTGTGGCCGTAGATATCCGCCGCGCCGCCGATGAGATTGCTGGCCACAATGGGCACCTTCACCCCCAGGTCCCTGAGAAAGTCCTTGAAATCCTGGTAGAACTCCCGGTTGACCTGCATGCCGAACTCCATGAAGTCGGCGTACCGGGGCGGGCTGTCATGGACGTCCCAGGGGCCCAAAGGATCATTGGCAGGCTGGTGGAAATCCCCGGCGATAACGGTCACCGTGCCCTGGGCCGGGTCCTCGTCCTCCCCCAGGGCGCAGACGCCGTCCTTGGTCCAGGCCTCTTTCAGGCGCTCCCGGCTGCCGTATTTCGCCAGCAGGAAGTGGTTGAACCGCTGCTGCACCTGGTCCCGGTAGGGCCGGAGTTCTTCGGTCTGATCCGCGCCCATGTCCCCTTTGATGGCGGATTCCTCGTTATTCATCTGCACGGTGATCACGGCGGGGTCGTCCACCAGGGCCAGACCCGTGTAGGGATTCACATGGGTGAGGAGCTGCCGGGCGTAGTCCTTCTGCAGCTGGATCAGCCGCTGGTTGTACATGGGGTAGCGCTTCAAGGTGCTGGGAAAGCCTCCGGGATGATCCAGCCCGTCGCCCTCCCCAAACTGTCGGGCCACCAGCAGATCGATGTGCAGGTAGATGCCCTTCTCTTTCAGCTTGGCAAACAGATAGTCGAAGCGATCCAGCCCCTCCGGGTGGAAGTGGCAGCTGTCCCCGCCGTCATAGTCCAGCAAAGGGGCTTCCCGGCAGCTGGACCAGGTGGCGGGCTCGTCGCTGATGGGCGCGTCTGCCGCATGGAGACGAATGCAGTCGCCCCCCAGGCTGGCGAAACGCTCCGCGATCCGCTCCGCAGTGGCGTGGTCCGGGGTGTTGGAACGGGCGGCAATGTTGAAGCCCAGGAATCGGGCCCGGGTGCCGTCCTCAAAATAGAGGTGGCCGTTTTTGGACTGCACGAAGCCGTGCTTCCCCGCCGGGGCGTCCAGCAGGTGGGAAAAGTCCAGCGCGCCGGTGTTGGGTACCGCCTTGTGAATCGAAATGTTGTGTTTCATCGTCTGCCGCCCTTTCTGTTTTTCTTTGCCACCTTCTCCAGATACTTTCGGTTTTCTTCCTCAAAATCCAATCCCTTGCGGGCACAGGTCTCTCTCAGGTCGTGGAGCCGGTTTTCCTCCCGTTCCGCCTCCGCCTGCTCCCGTTCCCGGCGCTCCAGCTCTTCCGGCTCGATCCACTCCTCGCCCCGGTCCAGGACGGCTTGCTTTTTACGGCGCAGCAGCTCTTCGTTGATCTGGGGCAGCTTTTTCTCCACGTCTACCCAGGGAAGGAGCAGCAGATTCGCCGCGGCCAGTATGATATCGAACAGGTAGAAGGCCAGCACCATGAAGGAGATCACGTCTCCATTGGGAGCGACGCCCTCCACATCCACAAAGCCCAGCTGCAGGATGGAGCTCTCGAAGCCTCCGGCAAAGGGGGCGTAGATAGCCGACTGGATCGCCGTAATGACCGCTACGCCCAGCAGGCCCTCCAGCCGCAGGTGGGACTTGAACTCCACGCTGTCGAAGGCGAAGCAAAGCAGGGTCGCCACGATATAGGCGTTGGGGATCATGCCGGTCTGCCGCAGGAACCCGGCGGCGATGGCAAGGGGCAGGTTTGAGGGGAAGAGCCATCCCATGACAGAGCCCGCCAGCACCAGGGAGTACCCCACCATGGCGATGTTGCGGATGCCGAACTTCTTGGCCAAGGGGTAAGCGATAATGGCTCCCAGGCCCAGGGGGATGCCGGTGGCCACCTGGTAGAGCGTATACATCATGGGGTTGTCCACGCCGCCCAGCAGGAACTTAATATAGAAATACTGGACGTTTCCGCCCTTGAAGTTGTCCACGATGCCGCCAACGGTGGTGAGGATGGTGAGGATCACAAAGTATTTGTTGGTAAACAGCGCCTTCATCTGGTCCATCAGCGGGATCCGGTTTTCCCGCTCCACACCTACCTCGGTGGCCACGTCCTCGATGATCCGCTCCCGGGTGTAGAAGTACTCCAGCAGGAGCAGGGGGATGGCGATGAGGGACAGGGTGACCATGAGGACGGCATATCCGTTGATGTCCTTCTCCAGCCACATGGGCAGCACCACCATATTGATGATCATGCCGATGATGACCCCGGAGATCAGCGTCCAGCTCATTTTGCGGATGAACTGCACCTGGGTCTTCTCCACCGGGTCCCGGGTGGTCAGGGAGCAGATGGTATCCCGGAAGAGGTAGAAGTAACTGGAGCCCACCGTGTGATAGCAAATGAGCAGGAAGAAGAAATAATACCAGTAGCTCTCCCCCAAAGTGGTGCCGGGGAACAGAAATATGAGACAGCCAATAATGATGGATACGAAGCCGAAGATCAGGTACCAGGGGCGCATACGGCCCTGCCGGGACCGGGTGTGCTGGATGAGCCATCCGTTGAGCAGGCCCACTCCCACGGCCAGAATCTTCGCCACCGTCATGACCACCTCATAGCGGCCGCCCATCTCCCGGACCATGGCCACGTTTTCCACGCCGTACATGGCGCCGGTCTGCTGGGTGAAGAACTTCTCCACCAGCGCCGCGATGGTGTTCACCACGAAGATCAGCCCAAGGGGACCCACCAGGTGCCCCAGGATCCTTTCCTTCCTGGAAACCGAGCGGCTTTTGACCTTGGGGTCCATCACGGGGCGCTCAAACAGTCCCTTGTTCAATAACGCGATCTCTTTCATGCTCTCTCCCTCCCTTGCTGCTTTCAGCATAAAGCGCAAAGGTTGACTTGTATTCTAAAATCGGCTATTATATTACAAATTTCACTAGTTCCGGAGGGAGAGAACTTGGAACAGCAGTCCCGTCAGATCGAAACGGCCCACGCTCAAACGGGCTTGACCGACAAAGAGGAAGGCTTCTTCCATGGCAGCTGGCTCTTTGAACAGATGCTCTACGCCCTGGTGCGGGACGGGGAGACGGAAAAGCTGCGGCGCTTCCTGGAGGAGTCGGCGCAGACCAGACCCTACAATGAGGGCAAACTGGCGGAGGACCCTCTGCGGCAGGCCAAAAATATCTTCATCGGCCTGGTGACCATGGTGGGCAAGACGGCGGCGGTCCCCGGGGGGCTGGACGTGGAGGAGACTTACCGGCTCATTGATCTGTATATTCAGGCGTGCGAAAAGACCGCTGCCGTGGAAGCGGTGCGGTCTCTGGAGTGGAATATGCTGTTGGATTTCACCGAGCGGGTGGCCCTGAGCAAGCGGCCGGAAGTCCTTTCCAAAGAGGTGGCCCAGGCCATGGACCACATTCAGGCCAACACCAACCGAAACCTGACCGTGGACGACGTAGCTGTCCACATCGGCAAGAGCCGAGCCTGGCTGACAGCCAAATTCCGGCAGGAGCTGGGCCAAAGCGTGGGGCAGTATATCAACCGCACGAAGATCAACGATGCCAAGCGCCTGCTGCGCCACTCCGATCTGACCCTGAGTCAGATCAGCAGCTATCTGGGCTTTTCCAGCCAGGCCTATTTCCAGACGGTGTTCAAGAAGGAGGTCGGGGTGACCCCCAAGGCGTATCGGGAGTATCGGGCCTAGGTCGTTCCGCCTAACAGACAGCTCCCTGCACCGGCCGCCTTGATTTTGTCACCCAGCAACTGTGAAATTGCCAAAAACTTCACCTGTTTTTCACTTTGCCGTGGTAAAGGATAGGTCATATCATGAATTCCTGAGCCTGAATGAAGGGAGACCCGTTATGGGAAACATCGCCTTTCTGCTGGACCGGGCCATCCATATGGACCACCGGGAGATCTTCCGGGTGGCGGATACGATACACCGGGAGACGGGACGCTCCAAGGCGGCTGTGCTGGCGGATATCGCCCACTGCGCGGCGCGCTACGGGGCGGGCTTCAACGACTACCTGCTGTGCGATTTTGCCCACCTCACCGAGGAGCAGCGGGCCACCTACGTGACCCGTGGGGTGAATCAGCGCCTGGTGGCTCTGCTCAACGACCCGGCGGCCTCTCACTTTTTTGACAGCAAATCGGAGTTCTACCGGACGTTTGACGGATACCTGGGCCGGGCCTGGCTGGACTTCTCCCAGGCGGACCGGCAGGCCTTCGCCGCCTTTCTGGCGGGCCGGGAAGAGATCACGGTGAAGCCGGACGACGGCACCGGCGGCCACGGGGTGGAAAAGCTCCGGGTGGGAGATCATCCCGACACAGACGCCCTGTACCAAAAGCTGAAGGCCGACGGCGTGGGCGTGGTGGAGGAAGTGCTTTCCCAGCACCCGGCCATGGCGTCCCTCAACCCTGCCTCGGTGAACACCCTGCGGATCGTGACCATTCTGAAGGGTGAGGAGGCTCCCATCGCCTACGCCCATATCCGCATCGGCAACGGCGACAAGCCTGTGGACAACCTCCACTCCGGGGGCATGTTCTCCCCCATCGACCTGGAGACGGGCAGGATCCTCTACCCCGCCTACGACAAGGAGCGGAACACTTTCACCCGCCACCCGGCCACCGGCACGGAAATCCCGGGATTCCAGATCCCCTTCTGGCAGGAGAGCGCAGCCCTGTGCCA
>ERZ842401.1473-NODE-1473-length-33674-cov-13.501532_pt1 | contig 33674 bp, 37 predicted proteins | sample MGYA00521270_ERZ842401 | MGnify/ENA primary metagenome ERZ842401 (study PRJEB31892, sample SAMEA3878208) | bioreactor metagenome | biome: Moose rumen | place: Sweden | collected 2011-10 | study: EMG produced TPA metagenomics assembly of the PRJEB12797 data set...
CGCCGTCGCCTGTGTAGATGACCGCCGCGCCCGTTATTTCATATTTCCTGCTCATCCTATATGCTCCATCTGCGCCAACTCCGCCAAATATTTCTCCTTGTCACGTTCGTATTTAATCCCTTCAACTATCATTGCAAAAGCCTCCAGCCCGATTGTTCGCTGTTCAAACTCTTTTACTTTTTCTTCACTTGCTGTTTCAATAAAATTGCGCCACTTTTCATCTATAACAAGGCATTCTTCTCTGTCGGCGTTCGTCTTTATTCCTAAACGTAATCGCCTGTGAATCGCTTCCGTTAATTCTCGCGAATCCATTTTTCTAAAGCCTCCCATGTCAGCTTGTTCAGCTGTTCCGTTACCGTGTTTATCTCCTCAAAAGTTTTGCCCGCCATTGCTTTTTGCGCTTTGCCCGATAACCATTCTTCCCGACGCGTCATCGGCACTCGCAACAATCGCCGCGCAAATTTCAAATCGCTCTCATATAAGCCGAGCGTCTTGTTTATTTCGCGCAACGCGTCCGTCCAAAAATCATAATCGCTCCCGACTAATTTTATTCCCTCTCGCTTCGCTATTTCCTGCGTCAAATATTGCACGCTCGCCTCTTCCATTGCTGAATGTGCTTGGTAAGTTTCATTCGGATAATAACTCGTCGAATATGAATGAACAAGTTCGTGAAGTATTGCCTCGTCGGGACAATCTTTTAATTTAATTCCTATGTGGCAGTTCGGTAACTTGCAATTCCTGCCGTCGGGGCTGATGACAACTTGCCCATTCCATTTGCTTTTCCGAACGAAATATTTTCCGACGACGGGATTAAATTTGTCGGCAACGGCTTTTGCCTCTTTCAACGAGCGCGGAACAAGTTCCGAGCCGCTTGAATCTGATTTGGGATAATTTTTCTCAATCCTTGCCCGCCATTCCTTGTAGCTCATTTCTGCCGGGATTCTTTTCCGACTTTCGGAGATTCGCCATCTTTATTTCCGCAACGAGCACAAGTCCACCGAGCCGTCGGGGATTTTCTTCATGCCGTCCAAACAATCTTCGTTGTATATCATTGCTCCTCCTTTAAGAATTCTACTTCCTTGCCGATAAAATTTCCTTCAGCTTTTATCGCGATACATTTGCCGTCAGTGTGAGACATCATCACAGGTTTATAAATTACTCCGTCTATGCGATAAAGCCGATAATCTTCCGAAGCATTCCTTACGATTTTTTCCTTGTCCAGCCGCAAAACACTTATTCCGTTAAAATGCCACTGTTCAATTATTTTATGTGCCATTGCCCAACCGCTCCTCGTATTCTTTTAAAATTTTCTCGTACTCCTTGAGTTGAATTTTCGTCGCTTCTATTTCCTCTCGCGGTATTTTATACCTTCCCGCCACTCGGAGCAAATATTTCTTGGCATCTATCTCGTTTAAAGTGCCTCGAATCCTTATGTCTTTATCGTCGTTAAGCCCGCGCCGATTCTGCCTTACGTGATGCGTTTCCTCCAATATTGAGCTGATTGATACCTTTTGTTTGAAAAGCACGGTGTAGGCGTCGAGAGTATCTCCTTCCGCACCGCGCAAATCCAAATAGCGTTCTACTTCTTCACTGCCGCGCATTATCGTTACGCCCATTTTCTTCAACGGGATTATCAGTTGGTTGTATCGCTCCTCCGACACGGGCTTGTACGGCAATTCGGGCGGCGGTTGCTGTCTGTATAGTTCTGTGCCGCCATTAGACCGCCACTCTTTGTAACTCATTTCAGCCGGAATTCTTTCCCGACCCTCACTGATTCGAGTACCCGACATTTTTTCCCCGTCCTTGTTTCCGCAACGTGCGCAAGTTCTTCTGTCGAGAGTTGCCACAAATTGGTAATGGGTAAAGTCTGCGTCCCTTAGAGCGTCAGCCGCCGCACGGTTCTGAAAATAATTTACTTCCGTCCGTACGAGTAATTCTGCCCGCTATTTCTCCAAACAAACTGTAACAACTCTCTCTGATGGTCTCGTAAACCTCCCGAACCACCAACGCCGTCCTTTTTTCCTGAAAGAGTTTCAAAAGGATTTTCAATGCCGTGTGATACGACTTCGACGAACCGTAGCCGCCGACCAAAAAATAAATCTCCGAATTCCAATCGGTCAAATACTCTTTGAAGTGGCGATTTACTTTGATGTCCATTAAAAAAGCTCCTGCGCTTTCTTCGCAAGAGCCTCCGATATTCTCCTCTGTGCTATCTCATAATAGCCCGCGTCCAATTCAAAGCCGATAAAGTCTCTGCCCGTGTTAATCGCCGCTACGCCCGTCGAGCCGGAGCCCATAAAGCTGTCTAAAACCGTTTCCCCTTCTTTGGAAGAATTCCTAATCATCTTCTCCATTAATTCAAGCGGCTTTTCGGATGGATGATTCCTTTTCATCGTACCAACGTCGCTTTTTATTTGCCAGATGTCTCGTTCGCCGCCGCCATATTCACGCCGACTTTTTCCCGCCGTTGCAAAGATTATCAGCTCATAACTGCCGCGATACCAATTGCCGGGACGCATTAAGCCGTGTTCCCATACGATTAAATTCTTCACGGTGAAATAGCGAATTATCAGCGGGTAAAGGAAGGGATAAGTGCGCCAATCGGTGCAAATATACACGTGCCTGCCGTCTTTCAGCACGCGCCGCCATTCAGAAAAACATTCCAACCAAAACGGGCGCATCATATTTAAATCGGCGAAGGAACATTTAACTCCGTTTGAAGTGGCTCCCACGCAATAGGGCGGGTCGCAAGCTATCATGTCAACCGAGCCGTCGGAGATTTTCTTCATCCCTTCCAAACAATCTTCATTGTAAATCATGATTTCTCCTTAAAAAATTTTCGATAAATTTCTTCCATGCGCACTTCCGCCAATCGCTTGCGCTCGGCAGGTATCGGCGGAAGTTCTTTTTCCAATCGCTTAATCTCTTCGGGCGACGCCGTGTTTCGGTCGTCTATCCATAAATCCTCTTCCGCCATTTAAATCAGCTCCTTGAATTCCCGCTTTCTTCTCTTCCCAATAATCACGGTCTGTCATTGCTCCTCCTTAATACCATCCAACCAACCAAGCTTTTTTAAACTCGCCGCCGCTGTCGTCAATTTGGCGCGCCGAAGTACAAACATGCAGAGCATAATTTCTCGGATAACCTTCAGCGATTTTATCAAATTGCCAATCGCCCGTCTTGCGAAAATAAGTTACTTCGCCATAGGAGCCGACTGCCGACCGCTGTTCGGGATAATAGCGAAGGCGAACAACTTCCGCCGTCAATTCGATTAGTTCTACCCACTCCATGCCATGCCCTCCTTTTTATGCCACGCTCTCAATGCTAAGGTGTAATTGTATTTACGCTCGGTTATGTCATGCGCTGTTTGATACGCATAGCCGTAGCGTTTCATCAAGCCCAACTCCAACCATTCATGTTTCAAAAGAATTATATCGTGCGGCTGAATATTTTTGCCTTCCGATAAGCGGCGGAACGATTCTGCCATATAATAATCGGGTGTGAAAGTGTGTCGACCGTCGTCCAAATCGTGAATCGTTATGAAGACGTGGTCGTAAATCTTGCTTATTGCCTTTTCGCTCATGCCGCTGTTTTGCGCTATTCGCCTTACCCACGGTTCCTTTTTTGAGTTCCGACGCGCCGCATAAAATCTTTCGGCGTGTGCCTCGCGGCGTTTGCCCTCAGGGTCATTTTCATCATTCAGCGCGCCTTTTTGTATTTTATCATTTCCAATCCCATTCCGCCACTCTTTGTAGGTGGTTTCAGCCGGGATTCTTTTCCGACCCTCGCTGATTCGAGTACCGCTGATTTTTTCTCCGAAGGACGCAATGATTGTGCAACGACAACGGGGATGTAAGGGCGGGGCATTCTCCCCTTGATTCAGTTCGGAAAGGGGATAAACTTCTCCGTCTTTGTTTCCGCAACGGGCGCAAGAATTATTCCCACATCGGCGCGAACGGCAACCGCTTGTCGAAAGAACAATCGGTCGTGCCGTAGGGCAGGTCGGTTAATATCATGTCAACCGAGCCGTCGGGGATTTTCTTCATCAGCTCTAAACAATCGCCTTGCTTTATCATTGCTCCTCCTTAAATGACTTTGCGCCTAAATCTTTGCGGTAACGCTTCAGTTCTGCCATGTAAAGTTCAAAATTGTGTCGTGCCTCAGCGGGAGCTTTGTCCGTCAGAACCCAATGCCCATCAATCCAATCATACCAAGTCGGGTCTTCTTGCCATTTCATTAAACCCTTAAAGCGTGTTGTCATTTTTATCACCTCGTCAGCTTCAAAACCCTTGCATAGAACTTTCGGCTGAAGTCACTCGGCTTGCCCGTTGATATATCAGCAAATACCTCCGATATTATTTCTCCGCCGTCAGAAAAGCTCCCTGCATATTCGGACAAATTCTTTTTCAGCCAAGCAAGTAATTCTTTGGGTTTCATTCCCGTTATCTCGCAGGCAATTTTCAGCGGGTCAAGCTTATAAACTTCGGCGACCACGTGCCCAAATTCATGATGAATTATCGCTCGCCATGTCGTGCCTTTCACAAACAAACCTTGTTCCATTATCTTTTGATATTCCGTCGCCAATAACTTCTCGTCCCTATATGCCGCCGCGTTCAAACTGATTATCTTGCCGCGGGTTATTGCAAAGTCTCTGCCACTCATATTTTCATCCATGCTCAACGTTAATTTATATCGTTCATCTCGAACGGCAGGAAATTTTTCTTGCAAAGCGGCTAAGGTCTCTATCGTCTCACGTATAACCGACGCCGAGCCGTCAAATCGTTGTACATTCGACAATGCTATCGAATGCTCCGCCGCCAAAGAACGTAACTTTCTATATTCTTCTTTCGGGATTATCTTCGACTTGTCTCTTGGCAACCACTTCGGAACGTCGGTTTGACTCATTTTATCATTTCCGACTTGCCCCCGCCATTCCTTGTAACTCATTTCAGCCGGGATTTTCTTCCGACCCTCGCTGATTCGCCATCTTTATTTCCGCAACGAGCACATGTCCGCCTGTCCAACGTCGCCACAAATTGGTAATGGGTAAAGTCCGCGTCCCTTAACGCGTCAGCCGCCGCTCGGTTTTGGAAATAATTTACCTCCGTCCGTACGAGTAATTCTGCACTTTTATAATCTGATTGCATCTTCTCCGACAACCGCCGTCCGCTTTTCCTGAAAGAGTTTCAATAAGATTTTCAACGCCGTGTGATAACTCTTGCTCGAGCCGTAACCGCCGACTAGGAAATAAATCTCCGAATTCCAATCCGTCACGTACTCCTTGAAGTGCCGATTTACTTTTATGTCCATCTCTTCACCTAAAAATTACGAACATGTTTGCGCCGCTTGGCAACTGCACATTATGATTCCTCCTCAAAAGAAAACACCATCGGTGTTTTCGTCACTGTAAGGTGAGCCGAAGGTATTTAATCCTTCTGTTTCAATTTCGGGCGGCTCGTCAAAATAATCTTCATGCATTGCTACCCAATACGCCGCCGCCGAGTTAAAAGGCGGATTGTAACAGCAAGCAAATTTCGTGTTCCGAGCATAACGACGAAAAACACAATCATTCAACAAAAAACTCGTGTATTCATCTTCCGCGCCGTTTTTCAAAATAACCACATGCCGTTTGTCGTCGTCTTCGCCGTCGTATTCTATACACTCAATAACAACCGATTTACCTTCGCGCTTGCCTTTTGCCTTTGTTCTTGCCGTTATCATGTCAACCTCCTATTGCCAACAGCCCGTAAATCCATTGCGCCATATCTTCATCTTGAAGTAAGAACGCGGGATTCGTATATGCCCATTGAAAACCCATTGAAACCAATTCATAGCCCGTGCCGCCGTAATCCTTGCCGACATAGGCATCCAAAAATTTATCTTTGCGAGCTCGTTCGTCAGCTCGATAATTGCTGTTGCCCGTCAAGACACTCAACTTTTCAAGCGGTTCACCCGCCGTCCGTCGGTTATAAAATTCCTTCTCGGCATTAAATATTTCTTCGTTCACGTTTTCCATTCGGTGACCGAGTTCATGTATTGCACTGTCAAGATGATATTTATCCTCTATCTTTATTTGTCGCCCGTCGTAAAAACCGCGTTCGCCGGGCGGAATTTTCTTTAATGGGATTTTCCTGTGTTTGACTGAAGCCGTTATCCATTCCGAAGGATAACAATTAAGGGCTTGCTCAACCGTCGAGCGTATCAAACTTGAATTGCTGAACTGCGCCTTAAGTTGCTCGTCCGTCGCGCCCATCGCTCGCACTTTTGACTATATCCCTTTGATTTGCTCGGCGCGATTCGCAAGTATTTCTTAAGCCGTTGATGTCAATTCTTTCTTCGGGCGGCAGGTCATAAATCTTTATCGCTTTGACCTCGTTTATTACCAATTCCCCTGCCGCTTTTATCGTCGTCTCCATTTCGGCGGCACTTGCGCCTTGTGCTCGCTGTGTCTGAAATTTTTGCCGCAACTTTTCTGCTTCATCTTTGAAATTACCTGTTTTCGTTGCCGCCGCCGCGTCAATATTTCCTGCCGACAAGTCATTTTGACGCTTCGACTTCGCCTTGTCAATCCCATTCCGCCATTCCTTGTAGCTCGTTTCCGCGGGGATTTTCTTCCGCCCTTCCGAGATTCTGGTACCGGACATCTTTTCCCCGAAAGAGGCAATGATAGTGCAACGACATCTCGGATGAAGGGGCAGGGCATTTTCTCCTAAAAATCAACGCCTTTTTCCATCAGCTTTTTGGTTTCTTAGGGCAATTCATACGGCTTGCCCGTCTTCAAACATTCCCGCAACGTCGCTTTTAATTCTTCTTAGCTCATGTGAATCATTCGTAACGGTATTGCTTCGCCAAAACATTCTTCATATCGCTTGATTAAAAGTTCCGTTTCCGTTTTTTCTCGCATCCTTATTCGCTCTCCAATAATTCTTCTATCATTTTATTAAAGCTCTGAACAATTTCGGGCAAATATTTTTTTAACACGTCGTATGCCGCCGAATTGCCGAGTGCCGCTTCCATAAGGTCAGAGAAAATTTCTCTGATTTTTTATTGCCTCGCCACCTTTCAGCCAATATTCTTTATATAATTCTTTTCCAACTCTTCTTTCAAGGCACGATATGCCGCGGTCATTTCCTTAACTTTAAGCTCCGTTGATTTGCTTTTCAATAAGGTTCCAAAATCTTTTGCCAAACTCCCAATCGGTTCACCCGAATTATAATTCTCCGAGAAATATTTTCCGTTCGAGCCGTTGACGCAATAAATGCCGTGCGCTTCTTCGTGAAAAAGCAGTTGAGACGGCTTGCAGATTCGGCGCGTTATCCAACGTGATTTGAAGGAGCGCATAATTTTTTATCCCCATGTCTCTTACGGATAAATTTTGCGGCGAAGTTTTAGCGGCGGCGAAATTTGTTGCAGTTGTCGCCGCTTTTTCTATCCCGCTTCATCATTCCTCGTAATCGTCAGACGAAATTCCCCCTTATATCCGGCGTGATAAGGCGGCTTGCATAATTAAGCAAGAAAAAATCCCTTGCAGTCAATAAATTTGACGCAAGGGAAAATTTTTCAGCAATATTGATGGTCGAGATGAATTATTGCGCGGTCGTCGGAATGAAGTTTAATTAATCGCCGCTGAAATTCTTTTCGCAGTTCACGATCAGTCATTAAAAAATTCCAAGGAACTGCCACGTCGAAAATTAATTTTCTGCCCGACTTGTATGGCACAATTCTAAAATCGTGGAGCGACAGCCGCGAATCAATATCGTACAAAATTTTTTCGGCAAGCTCTTTATGTTCGTCAAAATTTTTGTCGCCTTGAATAACAGGATCGACATGCAAGGTTACAGAAATTTGAAATTGCGATTGAAGTTTTCGCTCCAAGCGGTCAATAATTTCGTGCGCTTCCAAAAGTTTTAACGTCGCGGGCATTTCGACATGCATTGAGACAAAAATTCTTTTCGCGCCGTAGCTGTGAACAATCAGATCATGGACGCCCAAAACTTCGGGCGCGTCCGTGACTGTTTTTTTTATGCCGTCAAGCAATTCTTGATCGGGTTTGTCGCCGAGCAGAGGATTTAAAATTTCTTTCAGCGAAGAAAAACCGCCGCGCAGAATAAATGCCGAAATAAAAATTCCCGCGCCGCCGTCAATGTTTATTCCGAATTTCAGCCAGACGCCGACAGAAATAATCACAACGCCGGTTGCAAGACAATCCGTAAAGCTGTCGAGAGCCGCCGCCGCTATCGCCGCCGAATTTATTTTCCGCGCCGCATGTCGATAAAAAATCCCCAAAAAAAATTTTGCCGCAACCGATAAAGTCAAGACAAGCAAAGTTATTTTATCGACAGTCAAAGCTTCGGGCTCGATAATTTTTTCGGCGGACGAATACAAAAGATTCAAGCCGACAAGAATCATTGCCGCCGCTATGAAAAGCCCCGCCAAATATTCGGCACGCCCGTGCCCGAAAGGATGTTCTTCATCGGCAGGTTTCGCCGCTATCTTAAAGCCCGCCAACATTACAATCGACGTTCCCATATCGGAAAGATTGTTGAAGGCGTCGGCGATAATCGAAATTGCGCCGCTCATCAGTCCGATTATCAACTTGACAATGCTAAGCAACAGATTGACAAAAATTCCCGCGAAACTTACGAATTGTCCGAAGCCCTCACGGGTTGAAAGATTAAAAAATTTTTTCATAGTGATCGAATAAAGTTATATTCGGGAATCCATTTACCTCCTTGTTCTCGTGTCATAAAAGTTCTTCCGTCCACAAAGTCTTCAAATTCTTTGAAACCGTGAGCATTTAATGTTTTGCGGAGAAGGGAATAGTTTTGATAGAAAAGGAAAAATACTTTCTGCCCGTGCAGTTCCGACATTTTTTTGAAAAGCTCCGTCAAAGAATTACTGTCGCGAATTTCTACAATCGGCTCGTCGTCTTGAATACTGAAAATAAATTTTGCCTTCTCAACGTCAGCGGGACTGAGAAAAAAACCGCGCTGATGTTCAATGCAAATTCTTATCAGTAATTGAGTCTGCAAAGTATCAAAATCGTTTTCCATGTAAAATCTCTCGCCGAGCCTGCCGATAACTTCAAAATTGAACCAAGGCGTCCGAGAAAAATTTTCCAGCCAGAGGCGATTGTATTCGTCCTTCAAATTTAAGCCAATATTATTTCCCGCATAATGATAAATTTTCTTCGCGACGGGCAATTTCCAATAACGGTCACAGTTGGCAAACGAATCAAATTTCTGCGGGAGCTTGAGATAATTTTCGGAGAAAAAGACGTTCAAAATATCTTGGTCGGGCGATTCACATTTGGGATTACCGATTAAAAATTGCACGCCGTTACGGAAAAATTTCTCGTCGAACTTGTCGAGATCAAAAATCATGACGCCCGAACAAAAATAATTGTCCGTTTTGACAATGCCCGTGTGCAAGACGAATTTATCTACAATCATTTTATTCAAAGCCGCCTCGATTTCGGGCACTGCCGCAACGGGATGATCTTGCAAATCCTTTTGCCACAATTCCTCAATGTCAAGATTGACGATAATGTCCGCGTCCAGATAAATTATTTTTCCGCAGCCAAAAATTTTTTTCATCAGCAGACGATAAAACATGCCGATACTGAAACGCGAATTGATTTTGTCTGCGAGCTTCTCGCGCAGAAAATTTATTTCGTCGGGACAAAGTTTTTCGACGTTGTGAAACTCGACGCTCTGATTATATTTCTCTGCTGTCTGAGAAAATTTTTCGCGATTGTCGTCCGTCAAAGTTGCGTCGTGAAGAATGTGAACTGCTACGGACGGTGATATTGGGGGGGGGGTAATTGTATTTTCAAAAATCGAAACCATCGTCGTGCCGATAAATTTTGAATATCTTCCGTCGGCGTCGTGAAGACCAAAGCAAATGTGAATCATTTTTTTACCTCCAAAATTTTTTCTAAAGCATTCAGTAACAAAAGATTTTCTTCATGAGACCGAATTGCCGAGCGCAGATAAAATTCGTCCAAGCCAACGAAATTTGCGCAACTCCTAATCAAAATTTTTTCCCGCCGCAGTTCCGACAAGATTTTTTCGGCTTTTTCATGTCGAAATAAAACGAAATTCACTGTCGGCGGAAAGATTTTTATTCCGCACAGATTTTCCAGCCGCTCGATAAAAAATTTCTGCTCCGTTGCAAGCCTGGCGCGAGTTTTCATTAAAAAATCTTCGTCCGATAACGCCGCGACGCCCGCTTTTTGCGCCAAGAAATTTACATTCCAAACGTCCTTCGACAAATTTAATCGCCGCGCCAAATTTTCTTCGACAACCGCGAAGCCCAATCGCAAGCCCGGTATCGCGAAAATTTTTGTCAGCGATTGTACCACAGAAATTTTTTCCGAAACAAATTTTCTTGCCGATTCGACGTTGAGAAAATCGATAAACGATTCATCGACAAGGACGTTTGCAACCTGCGCGAGCCGCAAAATTTCTTCCGCTGAAATTAAATTGCCCGTCGGATTGTTCGGACGCCCGATTATCACGCAGTCGGACGGATTTAAATCTGCGCGGAGTTTCTCAATGTTTAAGGAGAAATTTTCTTCCGTGTCCGTGAAAAAATATTTTACTTCGCAAAAAGCCGCTCTTGCCGCCCGTTCATACTCGGAAAAACTCGGCACGGGAATTATAACACGCTTGGGGCGCGTCGCATTCAGGTACAAATAAAAAAATTCTGCCGCGCCGTTCAAAACCACCAAATTTTTTTCGGGAACTCCATAACGTTTTGAAATTGCATTTTTAAGTTCGGTTGCATTCGGGTCGGGATAATTCACAACGCCGCGCAGATTTTCCGTCAAAGCCGCCAAAATTTTTTCCGACAAGCCGAGCGGATTTATATTCGCGCTGAAGTCAAGCCATTCGCCCGATTTTCCTTCGGAATTGTAAATTTGCCCGCCGTGTTCATATTTCTCCAAAATTTTCCCTCCGAAATTTTTTCCATTATACAAAACAAAAACCGCTCAATCAATTTGACTGAACGGTCTTTTTTATTTTCAAAGAGCGGAGAGAATTTTTTTCGCCGCTTCAAACATTTTCGGGATGCCTTCGGGATTTTTGCCGCCCGCCTGCGCCATATCGGGACGTCCGCCGCCGCCGCCGCCCACGAGCTTTGAAATTTCCTTAACAATTTTTCCCGCATGAACGCCAGCCGCCACAGCTTTTTTATCCGCCTTGACTATCAGCGAAACTTTTCCGTCGTTGACTGCCGCCAAAACCAAAACGCCGCCGTCGAGCTTGTCAATCAGAAAATCCGACATGCCGCGCAGTTCTTCGGGAGTTTTCGCCTGCACAACACCCTTTAAATACTTCAACGCGCCGATTTCTTCCACGCCGATTAAAAGTTTTTGCGCCTCCGCACGCTCTTGCATTTTTTTCACTTCGTCAAGTTGCTTGCGCATGGTTTTATCTTCGACAAGAATTTTTTCAACCTGCGCGGGCAAATCTTCCGTTCTGACTTTCAAAATCGCCGACATCGAATTTAAAATTTCGTTTTGTTTATTGGCGTCTTTAATCGCCGCACGTCCCGTGACAGCCTCAATCCTGCGGACGCCCGCCGCAATGCCGCCTTCGCTGATGATTTTAAATCTGCCGATCTGCCCGATATTTTTAACGTGAGAACCGCCGCATAATTCGCAACTGAAATCCTCAACGCTTACTACGCGGACAATTTCTCCGTATTTTTCTCCGAAAAGTGCCATCGCGCCCAATTTTTTCGCTTCCGCTATCGGCATCTCCCGAATTTCAACGTCAAACGCCTTTAAAATTTCTTCGTTCACCATTTCCTCAACGTCGGCTAATTGTTGCGGCGTCACAGGTTCAAAATTCGAGAAGTCAAAGCGAAGTCTCTCCGGCGTAACCAGCGAGCCCGCTTGATTTACTTGACTGCCCACAACTTTTTTCAACGCCGCTTGCAATAAATGCGTTGCCGTGTGGTTCCGTGCAGAGGAAAGTTTTTTGTCGCGGTCGATTTTTATTTCCACAACGTCGCCGACTTTGATTTGTCCTTCTTCGACGTAAGCTTCATGATAAATCGTGCCGTCCGGGAGTTTTTTCGCGTTGGAAATTTTAATTTTGCCGAGCTCGCCGATAAAAAATCCTTCGTCGCCGACTTGCCCGCCGCCTTCCGCATAAAACGGAGTACTTTCAAGAATTATCCCCGCCGACTCGCCGTCGCGAAGTTCTTCAACCAATTTTCCTTCCTTCCATATCGCAAAAATCTTGGACGAAGTGCAATTTTCGTCGCGAGTCAAATGTTCGGTATCGACATTCAAGAGATCGGGCACGTCAAGGCGTTCATTTGCGGCGCGAGCAGCTCTGGCTCTCTGTCTTTGCGCCGCCATTGCCGAATCAAAACCTTTTTTATCGGGCGAAAGTTCATTTTCCTGCAAAATTTCTTCCGTCAATTCGTAAGGAAAGCCGAATGTATCATAAAGTTTGAAACAAATTTCGCCGTCAAGTTCTTTTTTGCCGAGATTTTTGGCGTTTTCAATTTCGCGAGTCAAAACTTCCATACCTTGCGCCAACGTCGCCGCAAATCTGTCCTCTTCAAGCCGCACAACCTTTTTTATGTAGGAAATATTGCGCGAAAGTTCCTCGAAGTCGGGAATGTCTCCGTAAATCTTCGCAACAACTTCAATCGCGCCTTCCAAAAACGCATTTTTTATGCCGAGCATTCTTCCGTGACGAATCGCTCGCCGCAAAATCCTCCGCAAAACGTAGCCGCGCCCCTCGTTCGACGGCAAAATTTTATCCATTATCATGAAAGCCATCGACCGCGCATGATCCGCGATAACTTTCATAGAAATATCTTTTTTCGCGTCGTCGCCGAATTTCAAGCCGCCGATTTTCTCGACGTATTCGATTATCGGGAAGAGTAAATCAGTCTCGAAATTGGAATTTTTTTGCTGAAGGACGCTCGCAAGCCTTTCAAGCCCGCAACCAGTATCAATATTTTTATGTTCAAGCGGTTTGTATTCGCCGTCTTCGGTTTTGTCAAACTGCGTGAAAACCAAATTCCAAATCTCCAAAAATCTGTCGCAGTCACAGCCGGGCGCGCAAGTTTCTTTGCCGCAACCGCGCTCCTCGCCCAAATCTATGTAAATTTCGCTGTCGGGTCCGCACGGTCCGGGTCCTATTTCCCAAAAATTATCCTCAAGCCGCACTATATGCGCGGGATTCAAGCCGGGCTGCGTCAACCAAATTTTTTCTGCCTCGTCATCATTGGGATAAATCGATACCCAGAGCTTTTCTCGCGGCAATTCGCAGACTTCAGTTAAAAATTCCCAAGCCCAAGGTATTGCTTCCGCCTTAAAATAATCTCCGAACGAAAAATTTCCCAGCATCATGAACGCCGTATGATGCCGCGCCGTCCGTCCGACGTTTTCTATATCGCCCGTCCGCACGCAACGCTGATTTGTTGTCACTCGCGGGCACGGCGGCTTCAATTTCCCCGTGAAAAACGGCTTCAACGGTGCCATTCCAGCCCCTATCATTAAAAGCGTCGGATCGTTTTCGGGTATCAGCGAAAAGCTCGGCATGACCAAATGCCCTTTGCTCTCGAAGAATTTCAAAAACGCCGCCGCCGTTTCCTTGCCTGTCATATATTTCAAAATATCTACCTCCTTATTGCCCGCGAATTATAGCACAGTGATTTTTAAATGTCGAATTAAGCAATTGACAAACTCCCCACGATGGCGGGGGATTCTGCTATCTTCAATCGATGCTTCTAATGAAAGCGAAGTCTGACACGGTCTCCTGCAAGGGTCGTTGTCCCAACCCTTCGTACAAAATATTTATTGCGGCATTGCGGTCTCTGTCATGCTTTGCTCCGCATTTCGGACAAAACCACTCCCGCACTTTCAAATATTTTACTTCCGAATTCTTTTGCCCGCAACAACAACACAGCTGACTTGACGCAAAATATCTCCCAATTTCAATTACAAGCGTCCCGAATTTGCTTGCTTCGTACTTTAAAATTCTCACGAAGTCGCCAAAAGCCAAATCAGAAATTTTTCTGCCGTAGCGTCGTACTTAAGGCAAAGTTTTTCGCGTGTAAAGTTTTAATCGCGCTCGTCGTCGGTTATTCGAGCTGTTACGTTTCCTTGAAAGTTCGCGTGACGCTTTGGCTATCGCCTTTGCATTTTTGGCGAAAAACAGCGGGCTTGTTACGTCCTTTCCGTCCGACGCCGTCAAAAATGTTTTCAAACCGAAATCGAAACCGACGCTTTTACCTGTTCGCGTCTCGACTTCTAAATTTTTGGCGTCCGTCACAAGGTAGACGTAGATTTCGCCCAAACTGTCCCGCTTGATTGTAACCGTCTTAACCTTGCCGCTGATTCGGCGCGAGCGGAAGTATTTGTAACTCTGCCCGTTGATTGTCAAGGTGCGATTATCTTCGTCGAGCTTCCAACTTGCTTGCTTTAGCGTGAATGATTTGTACCTGCTAACTTTTTTAAACTTCGGGGGCGAGAAACGCACTTTGCGCTTAATGTTGCCGAAAAACAACTCAAAGGCGCGATTGATTCTCTCGGCAACGTCTTGCACTGCTTGTGAGCCGTATTCAAGCAAGTAACTAAACTTTGATATTTTCTTCAGCTTGGTCAAATGTTTCTTAAGTTTGTTTTGGTTCAGAAATTTGCCGAAGAATTTGTAGTAGCGTCTGTGCAAGGCAATGCAATGATTGAAAGTCAAACCCGCCGCGTTTATTTGCTTGTGCAGTTTGAAGTTATGCTCGGATTTGTAGAGTTTAAAGCAGAAAGTTTTCATTGCAGGAACCTCCACCGCTATTTTAACACGTCAAAATTTCAAACACAAATTGCGCCTTATATCCCCACTTGGGGTCTTAGGGCGCGTTTGATAAAAAAACGCCGCCCGAATTTTGCGGGCGACGCCGAAAATTTTATTCAGGCAAAACTTCCAACCAATAACCGTCCGGGTCTTCGATAAAATAAATGCCCATCTCTTTGTTTTCGTAGCAGATACAGCCCATTTTTTCGTGGCGGGCATGCGCTTCGGCGAAATTTTTTGTTGTAAAAGCAAGATGAACTTCGTTATCGCCGAGATTGTAAGGAGTTTTCTTTTCCGCAAGCCATGTGAGCTCCAATTTGTGCGGAGAATTGAAAGAATCGCCGAGATAAACGATTTTGAAATCTTCGCCGCCGTCAATCCCGCCGACTTTGTGCAAGTCAAGGGCGTCCGCGTAAAATTTCAAACTCCGTTCCAAATCAAGCACATTTAAATTGTTGTGCGCAAATCTGAACATTTAATCGCCTTCTTTTTCATGTTTCGCTCCTGTGCGGGAGCCACTCCACTTGGATTTTAATTTCTTCGCCCGCCTTGACCTCCAAATTATAGCGATAAGGCTTGTCGTGCCAAGCGGGCGTGACTTTGTCGAAAATAATTTTATCATTCACTGCGAGTTTTGTGAAGTCAATCCAAAAAGGAATGCGCTTAGAATTGTCTTCGGGCTTGCGGACGTCCGAGCCTCTGAGATACAAATTAATTTTCCCGTCGGTTTCGGCTTTGGCAATAAACTCCAACTGCCCGACATAAGATTGAATCACGTAACCGACGCCGTCCTTGTTGAACCAGCCGGGCTTTTCTATCTTGGCTTCTTCGTCAGACGCGGAAACAATTTGAAAATCGCCTGCCGTTGACATAAATTTAACGTCGACTCTGGCTGTAAGATAAGGTTTGAACTTATCGGGCAGTTGCTTATCTTCATGAATTATCGTAAAGTCTTGTTCAAGAAAATGGTTAATTCCCTGATACAGCGGACGATTTCGCTGACTTATCTCCACAGCCTCCAAAAGTCTCGCAACGCTCAAAACAGCATACATAAGACGATCACGCCAGAAATTACGGCTCTCGTAATGCGATGCCGCATGATGATAAATTTCCTCGTCAAAGTAAGTCGTGAACAAGCCGTAAGTTCTGCCGGAATCAAAAGCCGCCTTCAAGCAGGTTGCGGGAAAACCGCCGGGAATATCGGGATTATTTTTGCCTTCAGCGAGAATTTTTTCCGCTTGCAAGTCGCGGGGTTGTAAACAAAATACCCCCCCCCAATTATCTTTGTCGGATAAAAAATGACGCGGGAAGCGTTTGTTAATTTTTTGAGCATACGAAACGAGATTTTCCATGTCGATGGCTTCATGAAATTTATCAAAGCGAATTTTCAATAAGTCGGGCGCATATCGAGAAAACAGAAATATCATCAGCAAATTATAATCGGGGCATTTCGGAGATTTAAGTTGCAGAGTCGTAATTTTTGGATCCCAAGAAGGAACAATCGTAATTGAATTTTTCAAATAAGCAACCAGAGCCGTTTTGCCGCAATGAGTTCTGGTTCTTGTTTCGTGATACAAATACTGCGGAATGTCTATAGAATTCGGATCATTAATCCCGTATTTATCGCAAACGCTGCGAAAGACCGACCTGATGACAGTTTGCGCCGAATGAGTTAAATCCTGCGCTAAAAAGTAAGAATAAGCTTTGGCAGGAGAACATTCCTTCTCTATGAATTTTTCGGGCGGCATATGCCAAGTTTTACGTAACACTTCGCCGGAAAGCCCCGTAAGATGATAAAGCTTGTCCACTCTTTTTTGCTGAAAGGTACCTCCGGCAAATTACGAACCATCTGCTGAGAATATAAATCGATATTCCAGATGTCTTTCAAGCTGTAATTTAAAAGCTTGTTCCCAACCAACGGCTGATTCAACTTAAAACCGTATTGCTCGGCAATTTGAGTAGCAATTTTATAATCTTCCACATGAACGGGGTTACTGTCGTTCTTGGAATTAATTCGTATGCGATTTAAATTTATCCCCGAATTCAACAGTGGGACAAAATGAATTCTGGTATCAAAACCGCCCGACAGATCGGCTTCAACAAATTTTGCATTTTGAGCCACTTCGCGCAGGACATTGCCCCAAAATTCAACCCAATTATCTAAAATCGCGACGCCTTCTTCAGAATCCAACGGGATGCTGTGTTCCTTGTAATCAATCAGCGAAACCTGAAGTTTTTTAATCGCAATGTCAATATTCATGACAGCATTTCTCGGCAGTTCGCTAATTTCATTAACTGCGGTTTGCGAATACGATTGAATTGATACAGAATTAATCAATAAATAATTAACGTAATCGCGGTTGACGGTCAGCGGGTAGTGAAATTTGACGTGGTCGAGCAGGCGGAAAAAAGAATTACTCAGCGCAAAATAATCGCCGTGTCGAAAAAGATAAATGCCCCAGCAACCGTTCAAATCCTGTTTGATTGTAATTTGTCCGCCCTTGACTTCGACATAGACATAACAGCCGCGCCCGTCCAAATTTTTAACGGCGTCTTCCGTCAAATTGTCCTGTTCATAAATTCCCGCCGCTTGAATCGAGTAGCCGTAAAGTCGCGTTTCGACTTCGGCGAGATTGTTCGAGTCAATCAGAAAAAATTCCTTCTCGACGTCGAAAAAATTTCTGCTACCCTTTTCCAGCTCCGCGATTTGTGCCAGTAACTTTTTGTGTTCCTCAACATTTTTCATAAGCATCCTCCCTTGCTTGTTCAATCAGAAAAAATTTTTAAGCTCCGAGTCTCGGTAGGAGCGAATTTTTTTATATTTTTCGCCGCCGGACTCGATTTTTCTGTCCGCGATGAACCAAAACGGCTCAATTCCTACATTTTCCGCGCCCAAAATGTCTCTTTCAAGCGAATCTCCGAAAAAAGCCGCCTCATCTGCGCGGATTTTCATTTTTTCCAACGCCAATTCAAACATAATCGGCGCAGGTTTCTCAAATCCCGTCTCTTCGCTCGTAACCATAAAATCTATAAATTTATCCAAACCGAGTTTTTTTAGCTTGCGATATTGAATTTGCGCCGTCATGTCGGTACATGTCGAAATTTTTATTCCACGCGCCTTCAATCGACTTAAAAATTCCTCCGCGCCGTCGTATGGACGCATATTTTCCAGAAAAAAATTCCAATACACGTCGTAAAGCTCCAAAACATGATTGAAAGGATTTTTTCCGAGCATTTCCAGCGCAGTTTGAATCAAAAGTATTCGGCTGTGCGCGGCGGCGGTATCTTTCAGACGCCCGCGAATTATTTTCCGCGCCTCACTGTATGTTTCGCGAAAAATTTTCTCCTCAACACCCAAATTTTCCTCGATAAACGCGCAAAAGTGTTTCATCGCCAAAAAATCATTGATTTGATAGTCATAAAGCGTGCCGTCTATGTCAAAAATTACTCCTCTGTACATTTCAGCCTCCAAAAAAACTTTTGCGGCATTGTAACACACTTTTTAAAAGGTTTCAACGAAAAAACCCTCCGACATGTCGCCGAAGGGCTTTTTCGCTCTGTATTTGATAAAATTTTATCTTGCGCGCTTGACATCGTCGCCGTAAATCGTTTTGAAGTCGTTTTTCATAGAAATTTGTATCCAACCGTTGGTATCGGCAAGTTTTTTGCAACCGTTCGCCTTATTTTCATTGCCTAATTCGCGTTCAAGATCATCGCAGATAACAAAAAAGCTCAAACTCTTGTATTTATTGCCCGCAAGCGCATAATTCAACATGGAAGTATCTCCGCCGCTGTTTCCGAACGCCAAAACAGGTTGCTTGCCGATTTCTTGTTCAATCGCAACGACTTTGTTCATTTTTAAGTTCTTTTGGGTGAGTTGCCCGCGAATCAGATAATCATCTCGGCGAAAAGCGTAATTGTCGGCGGAAATGTCGCCTTGATTCGCCGCAAATATCTGCGGATCCGTGCCTATAACGTTGTCTGTCGGGATTTTCAAAAGTTCGCAAGCCATAACGCGGGTTGCGGGACGATCCGAGCCCGTCACGATATAAACCGTGAAATTATTCGCCTGCAAATATTTTATGACTTCAACCATCGGCAGATAAAATGCCTCGCCCCATTTTAAATTCGTCAAGCCGACAACAGGTTTTTGCATGAAATTTTTGACGTAAGCCGCATATTCCTTCGGAGTCATGCCCGCGAAGGCAACTTCTTGCGATTTTGCCTCGCCTAAGTCTATTCCTTTCGGAAATTGTCCTGTCATGAAGTGCCCCAATTCAATTTCCGCGTTTACCATCTCCGCATAAGCTTTATCTTCAAGCGTCGGCGTATAATCGGGGTCGTGAAGGGCGCGTTCCAGATAAAGCATCCATTCAAAATAGCAAGGAGCCGTTTCGCAGATAAAAGTTCCGTCCATATCGAAAACCGCCAGCCGATCTTCAACCGGAATGAAATTTCTGCTCTTTTTGTCGGTTACGTCGGTAACATATTCGATTAATTTTTGTTTCGCAACGGCGTCCTTCGTCCAATATTTGAAATCCTTAGCCTTTTTAACTTGAATCGCCGCAATTTCGTCGCGAGTAGCCGCCTCAACGGCTCCAAAACTGCTTAAAGCAATTAATCCCGCCGTGACTGCCGCCAAAATCTTTTTACGCATATTTTCATCGCCTCCGAGCATATTTTAACAAAAAATTTTCTTACGTCAAACGAAAAACCCTCCGACGCGCCGCCGAAGGGATTTTTTATTGCCTTTACGAGTTTTAACTTACCATTTCCAATCAGATTCCGTCATGTAATGCCCTGTGACGTTCATTGCATGCTGACGAGCCTCTTCCTGCGTGATTTGCTGCCCGTTAAGATAATATTCGTTGCTTGTTCCGTTGCTTGGAATATAATGGTTTTTGATTTTGGCAGATATGCCGACTTTCGCCCAAGCACCTTGAATTGATTCCCTTGTATCCTCACCTGTAAGAAAATAAATTCTTGGGGCACCGTAGCGGTCTGTAGAACCGTTCAAACTGTTCAAAAAGCGTGTGTCATCTGCTGTTTCGTAGCAATTACCGCCCGCAACATTGTCGAGTTCTTCCTCGCTCATGATTTCGTCCGCGAATTTGTCTTCCTTTGCCATTGTTAATTCCTCCTTTACGATAAAAGTCCAATTTCGGCAGTGCTGTCAATTCAGCTTGTCCCTTGCGGCTCTGTCTTATTATACGCTGATTGTCAAGTTTTGTTACAGCCGCTCAAAAATTTTTTCAGCCGTGAAAATCCCAAATCCTTACATTGTTATGAATAATGGCGACCGTGACGAGAGAATTAAGGAGTGGAATTCGCTCGTGAACTGCGTTTGCACAAGGAAAGACACCGTTGCGAAGCCAAAAAATCCAATCGGCAATAAAAAAACGGGCTGAACTCAAATTTTCGGAGCCATGCTCTAATTTTTTTTTCAAAATTCAGTTTATGCGCTTAAAATCATCGCCGTAAATTGTTTTAAACTCGTTGCGAAGATAAAGGCAATAAAAATCTCCTCTAATCATGAAAAATTTTTTATTTTGAACAGTTGACAGTCCATTTTTTTTTTTATAATGTTCCCGCCAATAAACTTGGCAAAAAAAATCTGTCCTGTTGAAAAAATCTCGTCTAACTACGTAAGCGGCGGGATTTTTTCGATTAAAGACTTATCGACACTTTAAAACCTTACCAATAAGAAATAAAAAACGGGCTGAACTCCGATTTTCAGAGCCAAGCCCTAATTTTTTTATCAAAATTCAGTCAGCGCGCTTAACATTGTCGCCGTAAATGGTTTTGAACTCGTCGCGCATGGAAATCGGGTTCCAACCGCGCTTGAGAGCCAATTCTGTATCTTTTTTTGCCCGCGCAGGGTTGCCGAGTTCGCGTTCGGTATCGTCGCAGATAACAAAGAACGATTCGGAGCGATATTTATTGTTTTGCAAAGTGTATTCGAGCATTCCGCTGTCTCCGCCCGAATTTCCGAAGGCAAGCACGGGTTTTTTGCCGATTTGGTTAAGAATGGAGAAGATTTTTATGGTTTTTGCGTTATCATGGAGCGGTTTGCCCGAAATAACGATTTTTTCCTTATGTCTGTCGAAAAAATGGTCGTGCGGATCATCTTTACCCATATTTGTTGACGTGTAATTGAAATCTGAAGCAACAATCCTGTCAAATTGAATGGGAATGACGCCGTTGACGAGTTCGCGGGTGGTACTTGCGCCGCAAGCCGAATCAATGTAGACGTTGAAGCCGTTATTCGTCAGATAAGAAATAATTTCGACCATCGGCAGATAAAAAGCCTCGCCGCGCTTTAAATTTGTCAAGCCGGTCTCGTTATCTTGCATGAAATTGCGGACGTAAGCGCGATATTCTTCGTCAGTCATGCCTTCATAAGCTTTTGTAAGCCCTTCAAAGTAAGATTTGCTCTCGGCGGGCGTCAATTTTTGTTTTGCGTAGACTTTTGGGCGAATTTTTTTGGCAAGATCGTATAATTTTTTCGGCGCGGTGTAATTTTTATCTTCAAGGACGCGGTGCAGGAACATAGCCTCTTGAAAATAAATCGGCGCGGTTTCGCAGTAAAAAGTTCCGTCCATGTCGAAAGTTGCAATTCTGTCTTCGGGCGGAATGAAGTTTTCGCTGTAAGGATTGGTTACATCTTCGACGAATTCGATAATTTTTTGCTTTGTCGGCGAATTTTCGTTCCAAAATTGGAAATCTGCGGCGGTTTGGACGTTAATAGCGGCAATTTCTTCGCGAGAAGCGGCATCAACCGCGTTAAACGAGCCGAAAGCGATTAAACCTGCCGCTATAGCCGCCAAAATTTTTTTCTTCATAAAAAATCCTCCCAAAATTTATTTTTTCAAGCCGACGTGAACAATATTATCGTGATAATAAGGTTCAGTGACTGAAATTCCTTCAGGTTGATCGATATTTGCGGGAATAAGTGTGCTGTCTTTGGGAACTGCAACCCAAAAAACGACATCCGCGCCTTTTGAAGACAAAATTTCTGCGCGTGCTCCGCTGTCAACGCTGATTAATTCGATATTTTTGTTAATTCTCCGCGAAACTTCCGCCAAAACTGCCGTTGAAAAACCTGCGGGCGAGCCGTCCGCCAAAATCATATCGAACGGCGGCAAATCGCCTGTTACGGCAACTTTTATCGTTTCCGCGCCTTCAATTTGCGTTATCGGGACAATCGGCGGCTCCGCGCCGTCTTTAAGCTCGACAATGTATTGTTTTGACAAATTTGCAAGCGTTCCGTCGGTTGCCATTGCCTTAATCGCCCTGTCGAGGTCATCTTTCAGCATTGTATCGCCCGAACGGACGGCAAAACAGAAAGAATCACTCAAAATCTTTTCGCTCGGCAGAATTTCCTTGTTATCGGCGCGTTGAATCATGTAATTTGCGACGTTTTGATAGGTACCGAGCATATCGATTTGTTCAGAGTCAAGCGCGAGTTGCAAATCGTTCATTTTGTCGAAGTATTTGTACTCCGCGCTGAGATTTGCCTTTGACGGGCGATAACTTTTCTCCAATTTCTGCATGAGATCGTTATATTCGGTCTCACTTGCGTTCAAATGGGTAATAACTCCGACGGTCGTCTTTGAATTGTCTTGCGCGGGCGTTGAAGTGTCTCCGCCGCCGCATCCCGTCATAAAAAGAGCCGCCGCGCAGATAACTGCCAAAAATTTTTTCTTCACTATGGATTCCTCCAAAAAATTTTTGGGCGATTATATCACATATACAAAAAAAAATCTGCCCGCCGATTTTTTTAATTAGGAATTAGGAATTATGAATTAGGAATTGGAAATGAAAAAAGCCTCCGAATTTATCGGAAGCTTTCTTTTTTTTCCGCGCAGATTTTTTATCCGATTTTGACGCTGTGAACGATTTTATAACCGCGTTCGTCAAGAATTTTTTTCACGTCGTCAAAACCTTCCGGGCGGTCGTCAAGGCGCACGACAAGTTCATAACGATTATTTTTGTGGCGGCAGGTTATGAAACTGTCGATATTTATTCCGTTGTCCGCGAAAATTTTTGTTATCTCCGCCATGACGCCGATTTTGTTATCAACTTCAAAAGTCAAACGCGTTTTTCCGCCGATTAGCCCCATAACTTTGATAAAAGTTTTTAAAATGTCGGTTGCGGTGATGATTCCGACGACCGCGCCGACATCGGAGACAACGGGCAAGCCGCCGACTTTGTTATTGTACATAATCAGTGCCGCTTCTTCGAGAGTTGCGCCTTCGTTTACCGTGATAACTTTTTCGTGCATGATGTCGCGCACGGTAAGTTTATCGAGCAACGAACGAATTTCAAACTTCGATAAAGTTGTTGCGGGCGAAGGAGCCACACGCATAATGTCTCTGTCGCTGAAATATCCGACCAATTTTCCGTTATCAACGACGAGCATTCTGTGGAATTTATTTTTTTTCATCAAACGATCCGCCTGCATAATCGTTGCGTCGCTCGTGACCGAAATTGGATGCTTCGTCATTCTTGATGCCACAAACATTTTTCCGACCTCCTTTTTTATTTGAAAATGGCTTGAACTTCTTCCAATGACAACGTTGCAAGGTGCGCCAATTTGTTTCTTGCGTCGCGATGAACTTTTAATTCTTCCCAATCTTCCTGTTGCAAATGTTCTCCGCCGAGTATCGAATACAAATCGCCCAATTCGGCTTCGTCAGCCGCATAAATTGTTTTTCCGGAGTTCAATCCGACGGGCAAAAGTTTTTTTAACAGCGATTCATATTTTTTTACGAAGTCGCGGCGGAAAATTTCTATCAGCGGAAAGATTAATTTCAGTTGCGTCCGCCAAATTGCCCGTTCGATCTCTTCGGGCGATTTATTTTTCAAAAACCTGCGCGGATTTTTCAAGAAATCATTTCCGCACTTAATGCACTCCGCGCCAAGTTCAACGTCAAGCCCCGTCAAATTCGAGACCAGCTCGGCAAGATAACGCTTGATAAATTTGTCGCCCTTGCCGAACTCCGCCGCGATAAAAATATTGAACGCAAAACAATCGTAGTCGCTGATTTCCTTTTCACAAGAAAAAATTTCAACGCCCGCCTTGTCAGCCACGTCGAAATTCGCGCCCGTCTCCAAAAGAAAAATCCCCTTACTTTTTCCGCGCAGAAATTTATGATAATCGGCAATGAACGAAAACCATTTTTCCGCTTGAGACTCCGAAGCGTCGCGAATCCAAAGGCAGGTGTTGTTCAAAGTGATGTCGTTGCGTTCGGCAAGAAATTTCACGCGAGCCTTCGCGCCGAAAGGAATAAACTCCGCCTTGACATTTTCACTGCAAAAATTTTCAAAGATAAAATTCGCGGGCTCCGTTTCGGCTGAATTTATCTCGTGAACAGCTTTTATTCCGCCAAATTTTTTGTTCAGAAATTCCCGAAGAATTATGCGCATGTCTTCAAGCCACGGCGTTTCTTCCGAAAGACAAATCACCGCGCTTTTGCCGCCCGCCAATGTCTCCGCCGTTTTGTTCAAAAATTTTCTTGCTCCCGTTATTTGTCGCCACCAAATTTCGCTTGTTTCGTTCATCCCTTAACTCCTCGAAAAATCCGACGCTATTTCTGCCTCAAGCTCTTCGGAAGTTCCCATCATGTTCAAAAATCTGTGGCGAACAAAAAGATATTTCCCCTCATCAACTCTGCGCAAAATGTTCAAATCGCAAAGCTCCTTCAAAAGTGCCTCAATCTGCTCGACTTTTTCCGGCAAAAGATGTTCCAGCCCGAATTCTTCCGCCGTACTCAAAATATCTTCCGCCGAATAACTTTCAACCGTTTCGTCATTGTGATAACGCCACGCCATCAAATGCGCAATGACGTAATAAAATTTGTCGTCGCCCAAACGCAAAGTCATGTTGACTTTATTTTTTATCTCCTCGTTGAAACTCTCTTCGCCGAGCACGCTTTGAATATGCTCCTCCTTAATTTCGTAAACGGGCGAATCGGTTTCGCTGTAAGAAGCATAATCCGCCTTTGAAAGTGCCTCAATCAATTTCGCGCAATAAAGTTGAATCAAGCCGGGAAAATAATTTGTCGTCTCCAAAATCATCATCGCCAACGAGTCGGAATTTTCGTCATCGGAAAAATAAAGTCCGAGATAACGGAGCGGCTCCTTAAGCAATTTGCTTGCATCTTCCAAATCAAACGGCTTGACAGTCAGCGAAGGCAATTTTGCAAATTGATTGTTGTTGCCGAGAGAATCTTCCCTGTAAAAACGAACAACGTCGCGAAGACCCGCCATAACGAATTTAAAACGGCTGCCGTTGTGCGGCTGTTGCTGAATGTCAATCAATTCAAGGACGGGTTTGAAATCAATCTCGCGACAATTTTTTATGAAATCGTCCGCCTCGTCAAGCGCAAGCATGAAGTGCGGAATTTTATTCGGCTCGTCGCTCGCCAAACGATTTTTAATCGCGGAAGCAAGTTCCGTCCAATCATCTGTTGCGGAAAAAGTTTCGTCGAAGAAATTTTTCTCGCGAAGTGCCCGACTGATTTTCAACGCGGCGGCGGCGCAATCGCATTTATTCACGTCAACAAAAACTGCGCGATCATTATTTTCATTTCTGTCGAGACTCGCGCAAGCCATTTTGAGAAGCGCGGTTTTTCCGAGCTGGCGACCGCCGTAAACGATATTGACATCATCAAAATTCAAAATGCGGCGCAGTTCCCTTTCGCGCCCGATAAAAATTTCCGGCGGAATCGGAACATTCGGATTGAAAACATAAGGCTGGCAACGCGCAAAAGGCATCGTCAATTCCATCAACATTTTGTTTATCTGCATCTTGTCATAATTTTTAATCAGATACATGATCAAAACTCTGTCGACGACGGCGAAAATTTTTGTAATGGCTGATTCGGCTTTAATTTTGCGAGCCAATGAACGTCGCGTCGGCAATTCCAATGCATAATCCAAAAGTACAAGCGTATTTTCCGCGTCGCCAATCTCTTTGAAAATTTTTATAAGCCCGTCGGCATTGTAAGTTCCGAAAAGGCAAGTCACGCGGAAGCCGTAAATCTCCGCATTGGAGCCGAAAGCCGAAATGGGATGATTGTAATTTGAATTTTGACCGTTGCCGGGCGGCAAAAGTTTCACCGAATAATTCAGAGCGTCTTTGTTAATCGCGCCGCTTTTTTTGATGCCCGCGATTTTGAAACCGAGCGCGCCGAGAAGTTTTTCCAATCTGTCTTCGCCGACATCTCCGTTTTGCGGAAAACCGTTCGGAAGCCAGTTGTCAATCAAAATTTCTCCGCCCTTAATGCCTTTGGACGTTTCCGCCTTTGAAAATTTTTGATTCTTGCCGACCAATTTTTTCAAAGACTCGCCGGTTTTGCTGACGCGATCATAATAATCCCTGTAATCTTCCAAAAAGCGTTGGAGATGAGTTTGTCCCGACGGCTCGGAATAAATCATGTCTTCGCCGAGATGATTTATTCGCCCCTGCGCCACCGTGTAATTTCGCCGCTCGATCATTTTTCTGATTCGCGCAATGCTTTTCTGCAACGCGGGAGAATCGGCGGGCTCGTTCGTCCGCAAGCAATAATTTTTAATTCCAATCTCCAAATCCCTTTCAACCTGCGGAGCATATTTCGCCGCGTCGGCTTTTGTTTTGTTCTCCCAATATTTCTTGACGCGGAAAAAAATTCCGAGATTCTCTGTCTTCTGCGCGAACTCAAAACAACGATCTATGATCTTCAAAATTTTTTCTTTGGTATTTTCGGGCGCGGCGTCGAATTGCCCGTAGCTCTGCGCCAGCTCCAGAAAGCCGAAGAATTTTTTCTTTTCGGTAAGCGCGATTATGTTCACCGCCTCAACCGATTTTTGCAACTCGTATTTGTTTTGGTCGATAATCGATTTGCCTTCGACTTCATCAAGGTAAGCGTCGATAAGTTGCGCCGTGCCGAAGTCCCAACCTCTCTCCTCGAAAATATTTTTTATGCGCTCCTCAAAAGTCGGGAGCTTGGCGCGGAAATGCGCCGCGATTCTTGCGGCGATTGAAGAATTTGTCCCGTCCAATGTGTTGAAACCGAAATTCGGCAAATAATTTTCGTCCAAAAGAACTTTATCTCCGCGCAGAAAATCCGCGTAAAAATATTTGTGGCGGACGGGCTCGAAATTCCCGTTAAGCTTGTCCGCAATTTCCTGCAGAGTTTCAATCAAAACGACGCTCCCCGCAGTTTTATTTTCCGACAAAATTTTTTGCGCCTTCGCGATTTTGTCAAGCAAACCTGCGCGGATTTTTTTGTATTCGAGAGCCCCCGCGTCCGATTGCAACGGCGCACTTTCCTCAAAACAATTCACGCGCTCGCACAAAATTTCAATCGCCTTTTTAAGGAGAGTTGCCAAATTGCTCCGAAGTTCGCCGACCAAGTTCATATTTTTTTTGCGGCGAATGTTGTTGCCCGCTTCTTCCCAAGCCGCGTCAATAATCCCGTCGAATTTGAACACGTCAATATTTTCGACGCCCAAATTTTCTCCTTCGCGAATAAAAGTCTCCAGCAAATAATTTTTCAGCGAAGGCAAAGTTTCTTCATCAAAAGTATCTTCCGCCGCGTGTTCGAGATAATCTGTCAAATCGCTTCCGTTGAAGAGAACTTTTTTCGTCTCAATGAAACGCGGATTGTTCGCCTTCTCCTTGAAATTTTTAATCCTGTCGAGAAAAGTTTTTGCCTCTTGGCGGAGCTTGGCAATTCTTTTTTCCGTCTTCGAACGATCTTTAACGCGATAATCGGCGTAATAATCCGCGCCGTTCTTCGCCGCCTCCTTGAAATTCATCAGCGCAAAAATCAATTCGGCAAGCGGCGAATTATTTTCGACAACCTCAAAATTCTTCACAATCCCATGCAAAATTTTCATTTCGTGATCAAATTGCCTGTGATTGTAAAAAAATGTGCGCAACGTCGCCGCCGTCAAAAAATTTTCATCGGGCGATTCGCTCTCGTTGAACAGAGAAATTATTTTGTCGGAGTCGTAACTCGCCGACAAAAGCGGATCATTGAGCGCGTAAGCCGCTTGACGATAAAGCGGCGTGTAAATTTCTTCCTGCAAACTCAAAGCTTTGACGTAAGCCGTCGCGCAGTAAAATTTTTCGGCTGAAAGCATTTCATTAAACACTTTGAGTTTTTCGGCGGGCGATTCGTCAAGAAAATTTTCCTCGTCAAAAGTTTCTTCAGCAGAAATTTCTTCAACGGGCGATTCTTCTTCGGAAGTTTTTTTGTCAAAAGTTTTTTCGGTTGAAATTTCTTCGGCGGGAGTTTCTTTTTCGGCTGAAAATTCTTCGTTGGAAATTTCTTCGTCTGAAGTTTCATCCTCAAAATTTTCTTCGTCGGAAAGTTCGTTGGGAGATTCTTTATCGGGCGATTCATCTTCCGGCAAAAATCTCGACCAAATTTTTTCTTGAGAAATTATCTTCGTTGAATCTTTGAGATAAAAGTTTTCGTCCGTGACGGAGTAAAGATAAACCGCCAAAACTTGCGCAATTTCTTCCGGCAAAGCCTCTTCAAGCGAGTCAAGAATTTTTTTTGCGTGTTGAACGTCAATTCCCGTGACAATCAAGCGATCAAAATCTTTTTCGTCAAGAAATTCTTTGAGTTCGTCCAGAAAATGCAAACGCTCGTTGGCTTCGCCCCAAAAACAGCCGATAACCAAATCATTGTCTCTCCTGCCCGCAAACTCCGCTTGAAAAGATTGCGCCAAAAGAGTTATGCCGTTGAAATTATTTTTATGCGCAGCCTCAATCGAAAGCAGATGCAAAAAAACCGCTCGCGGAAAAGCAAAGGTTATGCTGTCGCTGAGAAAATCTACGGTCGTTCCGAATTTTCTTTTGAAACTTTTGGCTTTGGGCGGGAAAATTTTAAAAAATTCCTTCGAGTTATCCTTCCTGAGAAAAGCAAAAAATTCCTTCGTTGAAGTATAAAAACTGCCGAGTTTATCGAGCGTGTATCTTTGAATGTAGCCTTTATTGAGCAAAATTTCTGCGGCACTTTCAAGATCGCTCGGCGAAGAAAGTTTAACCGTCGCACTAACCATCTCAATCGAAAAACAGCTGTCCAATGCGGCGCGAATCAAAATGTTTTTGGTCTCCTTTGAAAACCAACGCTCTTTGAAATCTTTGCGGAGCTTTTTGACTGTAATTTCCTTCAGGCAATTATTTTCGATCTTGTAAGAACTTTTGAAAGGATCAAAAGCTTCCATCGATAAAAACGCGTCGTTTTCGCGGAGAATTTTTTCAAAGTCAACTTTTTCGCTCGGAAGTTCCTCAACAATTTCGGGCGGAGAATCTTCTTCTTCGTCCTTGAAACTCAATTCGTTGCCGAAAAATGCACGCCCGATAAAATCATTGCCGAAAAAGTCGCTGAGTTCCTTGCCGACCGCGAATTTTTTTCCGAAGTCTGTTTCCGTCGTTGCTTCGATAAATTTTGCGTAGGGCTCGACAGCCGCTTTGGCTTTGGCGTCGCGAGATTTTTTGGCGAGAAGCGGTTTTAAAAGTTTTTGATACTTCGCCAAAGATTTTTGGACTTCGGGATTTTTCGAGACCAAGAGTAAAAATTTTTCTGCTTGCCCGAAGGTATTTGCCGTGACGATCTTTTTTTCTTCCGCATTTAAAATTTTCTCCAGTTCGGGAAAAGTTCGCGGCTTTTCGGCTTGAAAAAGTTCCTCGTAAATTTCAAAGCAGTCGTTGATGCCGCTGTTTAAATCGGAAAGATTCTCGCCGACATCTTCCAAAAAATCGTTCTTCGGAAATTCTTCCTTGTCTATAAGCTTGCCGAGCGCGGAAAAATTTTCTTTAAGCGTCGCGCCCAACTCGCGCAAGTCAGTCAGTATTTCTCTGATTTCGTCGATTTTTTGTAGTCGCTCCATAAAATCACCCCATTTTTTATAAATGCGCCGTCAAAAATTCCGTGATTAGCTCGAAAACTTCATCCTGTTGCCAATAATCGTCTGAATGATTTGCGTTCGGAATAAGATAACGTTCCGCCTCGACGCCGTGATTTTTCAAAGCTTGGAAAAGCAAATCGGTTTGTGCGGGCGAAACAATATTGTCCTCCGTGCCGTGCATTAAAAGCATCGGCGCAGAATTTTTTGTAATGTAATTAATCGGGTTGGCTCTCTCCGCCGCAAGGGGATGAGCCAAAATTCCGCCGTCGACTCCGCCGAATGCAGGGACGCCGTTTACAAAAAGCGCAGTCACACTTCCCGCCGAGTTGTACAGGCTTTGAACTTCTTCGGGAAAAGTTGCCGCGATTTGCCGCAAATCCGAAATGCCGTACAAGTCGACCGCCGCCGCAATTTCGCTTGAGTATTCGAGATTTTCTCCGACGTTGAAAGTTTTCTCGCCGTTGGTGACAGCCGCAAATGCCGTCAAATATCCGCCCGCGCTGTCTCCGATTAGGAAAATTTTTTCCGCGTCAACGTTGAATTTTTGCGCGGAAGCTTTTAAAAATCTTATCGCCGATTTAATGTCTTCGACGGGTTGCGGAAATTTTGAATTGGGTACCGTGCGATAATTTATACTCGCAACGACAAAATTTTTTTCGGCGAGATGCATTCTTAGTTGCAACATACGCGCTCTGTTTGCCGAAATGAATCCGCCGCCCGTCACGAAAATAACGGCGGGCAATTTTTTTTGCACTTGCGGAATCAACAAATCCATTTGCAAAAGTTGATTCATTTTCTCGAATGTCGGAACCTGCGCGTAGACGACGTCGGGCACGAGATGAATTTTCGGCTTGCGAACCGTCACATTTAAAATTTTGCTCTCGTAAATCATTTTTAACCTCCCAAGTAAGCTTTTCTGATGTCTTCGCTGGCGGCGAGTTCTTTTGCGTCGCCGCTGATTGTAATTCGCCCCGTCTCCAAAACGTAAGCGCGATTTGCGATTGACAACGCCATATTTGCATTTTGTTCGACCAGCAAAACCGTTGTACCCGTTTTGTTTATGTCGATAATGATAGAAAAAATTTCTTTGATCAAAAGCGGCGCGAGCCCCATGCTCGGTTCGTCAAGGAGCAAAAGTTTAGGGCGACTCATAAGGGCACGCCCCATTGCGAGCATTTGTTGTTCGCCGCCCGATAATGTTCCTGCCGGTTGAAGTCTCCTTTCCTCAAGGCGCGGGAACCGTCCGAAAACCATTTTGAAATCATTTTCGATCTCGTCCTTGTCGGAGCGCGTGAAAGCTCCGAGCTCCAAATTTTCTTGAACAGTCATTTCCGCGAAAATGCGTCTGCCTTCGGGCACTTGCGAAATTCCTTCGCGAACGATTTTGTGCGCCGGCATTCCCGCGATATTTTTTCCGAGAAAATTTATTTCGCCCGTTTTTGGTTTGAGAAGCCCCGAAATTGTCCTTAACGTCGTCGATTTGCCCGCGCCGTTCGCGCCGATTAATGTAACAATCTCTCCTTCCTCAACCGAGAGACTTATTCCCTTTATTGCATGAATCGCCCCGTAATAAACATTTATATCTTTGATCTCCAGCATTGCCATAAGCAAGCCTCCTTCACTTGTCGTTCAGAGAAATAAATTTCTCCACGTCATTAAAATATTTGAAGTTGTCATGGATTTTTTCGATGTCCCAATCCCACCACTTGATCCTTAAAAGAGCCTCGATAATTTCGGGAGAAAATCTGTACTTGATAACCTGCGCGGGGTTGCCGCCGACAATGGCATAAGGCGGGACGCTTTTAACAACAACGCTGTCCGACGCGATAACCGCGCCGTCGCCGATAATCAGCGGCTTTTTGGGATTTGTACATTTGAAAGTACTGCCGCGCCCGCACCAGACATCCGATCCGATTAAAATTTTACAAGTACCTCTTGGCGGGAAAAAATTTTTTGGAAAATTCCAATCAAGACTGCTTAAAGGAACCGTGCCTACATTAAGATAATTGTGACTCATATTTTGTCCGAGACTGAAAAATATATTCGTTGCAAAGGAAGAAAATTTTCCTAAAGAGATGGAGCCGCTGCCCTCAAGAACGCTGTTTTTCCTTATGTAACTTTTTATGTCCAGCGACAAAGTTATTTTCCCGTTTTTGGTTTTATAAACTTTAGGATAAATCATGCGGGAATTGGCGTCGAAATTACTTGGTTCCAAAACTCCATACGCAATGCCTTCTTTCAAAAATCGCGGGAAATCCAAAGCGGGCATTTGAAAAACTCGCCCGTCAATTATTTTATCATGCGGAATGCCTTGCGCTTCCAAGAATTTAATTCGCTGATAAAGATCTCTTTTGGAAGAAACTATCGCAAAGTCAAATTCGGGCAAATTATCTTCCGCCGCCGGTTTATCTTCGCCGCAAACGTAACGAACAGCGTTATCTTCAAAAAAACCTTTACCGACAATCTCAAAAGTTCCGCGTGAAACTTCGCGTTTGTAAAGCGGCATTGTTTTATCGATAACTTCTTCCGTGCCGAAGATTAAAGCTTTATACGCCACAAAATCACTCCTTAATAAATTCAAAAGTCACAGGGAATTGATGCTTACGCCCGGCGTCGCGACACCAGCGATTGTACATGCGAGAAATTTTTTTCTTGTCCTGCTTGGAATAATCGCCGACGATTTGAACATGCGCTTCGACGGGAAATTTTTTCATTGTATCGAGTTCGCCGAGCCGCTCCTCCATGCAATTTTGCGTTGACAGCGGAAAACTTTTGCCGTGAAAAATTTTAAAAACTTCGCGCAGATTTCCGGTCTTGGAATTGTATTCGCAACTCATGGACAAATTGCCTTCGCCCGACATGTACATTCGCCCAAAACCGTTTTTGTCAATGCCGCTCAACAGAGAAGTTTTGTCGCCATTGTCGTTGACGATAAAAATTTTCGCCTGCTGAATTTCGGCGAGCCAATTTTTGGCGGGAGAAACATAAGAATCAAAATCAACTTCGATACTCTCGCCGCCTTGCGTGTAAGGAAATTGCGCCGCTTCTCTGTTGGCGTCGCCGATTCTCAACGCCGCGATAACCGCCGCACTTCGCGCCAATTCCTCACGATTGAAATTGTAAATCTCGACGAGTTGCTTGGAATTTTTTTCGGAAGGTTTTTGATAAGTTTCGCCCGTCGTCCAAGCCGATTTGTCAAAGTAAATCTGCGCGGCGGGATATTTTTCATTGTAAAGAGCAACGGCGGCATCAATGCGATTGAAACAATCTGTCCATTGCTCGTGGCTTGTCAAATTGCGAACGCCCGAACAACTTTTACTGTGCCCCATGCAGTCAAGCGCAATTTTATCGACGTTGACGCCCAAAGCCGCCAGAGCCTCGCGGTTTTCCAAAACATGAATCGCCGAATTCAACGAATGATCTTTTCGGAGCGCGTTGCCGTCGGTATAAGTTTTGAAAATGCCGCCGTCCATGCCGGTATCATGCATAATCGCCGCGACTTGCAATTCCAATCTGTCAATCGAAGAGTAAAAAGGATTGCCCAAATCTGCGCACTCGACGGCGTCCGCCGCCTCCTGCGATTTTACGGCGACAAGTGCCGCGTGATGTGTTCCGTGATCGCTGTAAGTTCTCAGCTCCGCAAATTCAAAGGCGCGCTCCTTTGCTTTGGCGTAATACTTCGCCGAAATATTTTTTGCCGCTTCGGTTGCCGAGTCAATATCCGCCGCCGAAACAATCTGCGCGAATAAAAACAGCCATACGAACAGCAACGCGCTTAAAATTTTTTTCATGAATTTAACTCCTTGTCATGCAGAGAAATAAATTTCTCCACGTCGTTAAAATACTTAAAGTTTTCGTTGAGCTTGTCAAGATTCCAATCCCACCACTTAATCCTTAAAAACGCCTCGATAATTTCGGGCGAAAAACGATATTTGATAACCTGCGCGG
>ERZ842401.1474-NODE-1474-length-33658-cov-8.925453_pt1 | contig 33658 bp, 18 predicted proteins | sample MGYA00521270_ERZ842401 | MGnify/ENA primary metagenome ERZ842401 (study PRJEB31892, sample SAMEA3878208) | bioreactor metagenome | biome: Moose rumen | place: Sweden | collected 2011-10 | study: EMG produced TPA metagenomics assembly of the PRJEB12797 data set...
TAAGCCTGTAGCTAGCGTTCATCCTGAGCCAGGATCAAACTCTTCATTGTAAAAAAAATTCTTTTTCTTGCGCGTGACGCGTTAGCGGCACGCTGTTCTCGAGCGACCCCGTCCCGACCGTTCATCAGGTCTTTCTTAATATTCAGGAATCGACTGGACTCTCTTCCGGCATCCCATTCAATCACCTGTATATTATATAAGGTGGATTCGGGATGCGGACGATGCCTTGTCTTGTATCTCAATCTGTCTGTTCCAGTCTGTCAAATATCGATTTTCATTCAAGCATCCGGATTTTTTTCCGAAAGCGAGTGCAAAGGTACGGCTTTTTAAATTACCCACAAAATATTTCAGCGCTTTTTTTCAAAAAAAACGCATTTTTCTTAAAAAGCAAGAAAATTCTTCTGAAAAATGTGGCTAAAACGGCGGTAAAATCAGTAAAACGCATTTTTCAACCACTTCGAATGGCAGCCATTAAAAAACGGTCTTCACCACCCTTCCGTCTGGCAAAATCACGATATTCACGCCCTCACGAGGTTGTGAAATCCGACGGCCGTCAAGTGAAAAAAACCGGATTTTATCTGAATTCGTCGCATTTTGCAGTTCGTCCGAGTCAGGCGACACTGTGACATTCTGAATTGGCGTGGTATCTGACAGTCGGTAAACCTGGAAATTGTCGAAGCAGCACCAGTTGGATGTGTGAATAGTATGTGTAGCACTTTTTATTCCGAATTTCAAGCTACCGTCGGCTCCTACATGTGTGACAACTCCACAGAGGAAATTATCGGCGCTCCTGCTGAACATCGTGTTGGCCGCAGTCATATTGTCAACAAAGCCACCCAGGCTTCCGGCACCGGTATAAGGCAGGCTATACAATGATGCAACCGGAGTTTCGTCGGCATTGGCAAACAGTCGGAAATGCAAGTTTTCCGCTCCCACAGAGGCAGCATGGCCACTTCTGTCGTTATGTCCGTTGCGTTCAAAAGCCTGGCAGCACACGAGGTAATCCCCCTCTTCCAGTCCGTCGAGCGTCTGCTCCATCGTGGCACTGTAATCCACATAATAAGCGGCGAAGAACTCTCCCACTCCCTCTCTCACTGTTGGTGAAGGCGAACAGGTCCAGCCATTGGCATTTGAGCCGAATGTCCCGTTCGTAATCTTGATTTTCGTGGCGTCAGCCTTCATGAGGTTTATCTCTTCAGGCGACAACACCGGATAGGTTTCTTCAAGTGCCACACGCAGTTCGTTCAAGTCTGCCTGAATCGTGGCTGCAAGCGCCTCCATATCCGTACTACGCCCTTTGCTGGTGGTGATGTCCTTCTCGCAACGTGTCACCAGTTTCTTCACGTTGGCATCCGGTTTCGCCGCCATCAGTGCCTTCGCCTTCTTTATCATGCCTTTCAGGTCGCTCCACCCCTGAAGCACATTCCACTCCGTCTGGTTGATCATCACGAATGAGCCATGTTGTGGCGACAGATTGCCCGACAGATTGGCTGCAGGCTGCAGATTACGCAACATTGCGTCGGCAGTGTGGAAATGGAAGCCACGGTTACTGGAATAGTTCACATTACCTACATTCCACACGTCATCGTTAATCCTTCTGAACACGCTGGAAGCCTCAAAGCCGGAGCCGTCGGCAAAAGAAGTTACCGGATTCACGCTCCATTCCGGATTCAGCAGGTCGGAACATGTGATGTCGCGTATGTCGCCTGCTGCATAGTCACGATACGACATATGATAAAGTTGGTCAGTCGGCAGATACACGATGTCGGCATCCAGGTTGTTGTCTGCCATGTTGGGGCCATACAACATCTGGAAAGAGGTGATATTAGAGAAATTGGCATTGGCCTTTGAGATGTAGAAATGGTCACAATTACCGTTGTCGGTATTGCCCACTGCATAATATATATAAGGGTCGCCGTCGATGAAAATGATTTGAGGCGCCCACACCCTGCTCACTTTCGCCGCTGTCAGAAGTCGTGTGCCGCTGTTGTCGTATATATCTGTTGGTGGATTGTTCTGAAGATATTGCTTTATGTCGCAACGGCTATAACTCCAATTGATAAGGTCGAATGATCGGAACATGCCTATAGAGTAGTTCCACAGCATGCTCGTGCCGTTATCCAAAGAGCCGAAAAGGTCGGTGGTCACAATGTAATAGCACTTGCGAACCGGGTCCTTTGCAAAGAACGCGTCGCGGCACCATGGCAGGCTGGTGCCTATACCGCTGATTATGCCGTCACCCTCGTTCAGTTCATGAAACACAAGTCCGTTGTCGGAAGCCTTTCCAAGCGCATAAGTGATGGTCTGCGACACCAGTGTGACCACACCCGGTTGAGGCACACGGTCGGGCATATGGCAATAGAGATAGCCCACCGCATTGTCGTCGGGCGCCACGACTACAGGCAACGGTTCTGCGAACACGTCATAGTCCTTACCGTCTATAGTCACCACTCCTTGAAGAGTGCCAGTCGTAACAGCCACTTCATCACGCTTCTGCACGGTAAATACATTATTATTAAATTTGAGATAGTCGGCAACATTTTCAGAATAGATCCATTTCACACTTCCGTATGAGCACGTGGTCGGCAACGCCAGACGTTTATGTATATAGCGTGCTGCAAGCGCACCGTCAAGTTGCTTGCGGGCGAGTACCGCCTTCTCGTCGTCGGTGAGCAATATCTCAGTTGACGACGGACGCGACTCATATAAAGCATTAACTTCGTCGGAAGAGAGAGCCTCAGCGTAGATGCTGAAATTGTCGATTAAGGTGTTGGTCATATAGGCGTCGCCAGAAAACGGTGACCTGCCCAGCCAGCATTGGCTCACTACCGAGGCTATGGAAGATGGTTTCAAGCCGATAGTGGATGTTGCCTTCGACACACCGTCTATATATATAGTGTTGCTGTTACCGCTCTGCACAATAGTCACTGAATGCCAAGCGCCGGCAGAAAGTCCAGACTGGGACTTGGCCTGATATGCAGTGCCGTTCTTGATTTCATAATACCAGTTGCCGTTACCGGCTGCATTCACCAAACCGACATACTGGTTAGTGCCATTGGCGAGAGCAAACGCCCAGCAGAAACGCGACAGAGAATTATTCGAACCTATGCACAAGTCTAAATGCAGGCTATAGTCACCTCTGAGTTGTGAAAGCACGGCATTGCCCATAGAACTTCCCAAATCGACATAGCCGTTGGCTGTGCCGGTGGAAAGCACACGATTTCCATCAGTAAGCGACACGATAGATGCCGACCCTTTCATCTCTAGTGGATATTCAGCTCCATCGTCCGACTCACGGTCGAACGAATAAGAAACAACCGGGGCTGCAAAACCGAAAACCGACGCGGAAAACATTAATATAGTGAGTAACAATGTCTTCATTTTCCCCTTACGAAAGTGTTTATAATATTTATCCATAATATTCTGTTAGAAGTTTCACAAATTCAGTCAATGCAGCCTTGGAAGAGCATAAACTCGATTTTGTTTAACACTTTTGCCCTTTCAGGGCGGGCGTCATGCAACGATTTTTTCCAGACGGCTGAATATGGATGAAATGTCATCAGCAACTACTTCACCAATATCTTCTGGCCATTGCGTATCACCACTCCCGACTGAGGGTTGTCCACCTGACGGCCGTTCAAGTCGTAGGTTCGTTCAGAAACCGGTCGGTCGGACGATATGCCAAGTATGCCTGTAGGGTCGCTGCCGATATAATAAAGCTTGAAGTTGTCGCAGCACATCCAGTCGTATGTGCATGGAGTAAACTTGCGGATTCCGATACGAAGATCCTTTATCTCATCAAGAGTGAAGTCCATCTGTTGTAAATAGAGACCATTGTTGAACGCCGCTTCAGCGCTTCCCACATTGTCCGGATAGTTGTAAGGCGAATAGGTGAAGTCGGTTGATGAATAAATAGAAGCCATCGCCACCACATTCTCGTTGGCATATACGTCAGCCAAGTCCTCACTACCATTCTGATACCTCATATATGCGTTGGCGATATTGCCGTTGCGGTAGAATCCCTGCCACTGCAGGCGGTAGAGACCGGCTGGCATATTGTGGAGTATCTGGTAGGTGTCAAACACCTTATAATATTGTTCGGCAACGGTGCCTGGAGCAGCAGAGAACGAAGTGCCGATCCAGCCTTCGTTATTTTTTGAGAAATCCGGGTTCTGAAGCACGGCACTGATGTCCACCCATGTGCCACCGTTAATCAACTCTTCGGCCGATGCATTCGGGTCGGTGTCGGGTTGTGGTTCTAATGCCTTGCACTCTGTCGAAAGGCCCTTGGTCTGATTGTAAAGGGCAAGCACCTGACGTGCGGTAAGCGCCTTATCGTAAATATTGAGATTGTCGAACCAAGTGCAGGTCATTATCGGGTCAGCTGCATAAGGGCTGCGTCCAAGCCAGCCATTAGTGCTGGAGTTCAGAGTCAAGGTGTTAGCCGCCTGGTTAAGCGTTCCGCGCAACACACCGTCAACATAAATCTTCATGTTGGTGTTGCTGCCGGTAACGGTTACGTTGTGCCACTGCTTTTGACAAAGTCCGGAATGGGAGCGCAGCGTGGTCTTTCCTCCTGCTGCCGACTCGGCATACCAGTTCACGTTATTTCCCTGGCTTATCAGACCCATATAGTTGTTGGCGCCGTTATTCACGCTCCATGCCCAGCAATAGCCACCGAAATTGCCCGAGTCCTCCAGCATCACATCGGCGCTGACAGTGAAATTCTTGCTGTTCACCGCTCCGCCTATGCCTTGTGCTGCACTATTACCCAAGTCGAAATAGCCGTTTGCATTACCAGTATAAAGGGCATGATTGCCGTCGGACAGTTCCATAACGGAAGCAGTGCCTACAAACTGGCCTTCTGTGCGGTTGTAGTCGTCCTTCGGCAAACCTGCTTCAAACGAATATTTCAATACCGGAGACGGGAGGTTGGAGTCGGGCTGAAGCACATTCTCCGCACTCACATTCGACAAAGGAACCGTGATTACGTTAAGAGAAAATGCCGGCACCGTATAGTTAATAACACCGTCAGCCACTGCTGCTGTCTCATTCCGAGGAGTGACATATGTAGGGTTGTCCATGTTGTTCTCTGCATAATTGTTAGGATTCGACATCACCCTCACCTGTGCGTCACCGCTGACTGTAGCGTCTGCGAAAGAGAAGGTTGTAGGCATATCAGCTCCGTTGTAGTTAATCACTTTAATAATGGCGGCGTCCTCAGCTTCATTCAGTGAAGCACATATATAAAGTGCCTGTCCGGATTCTGCTGCAAGCTCAGCGGTCTGAACGAGTTCGTCGTCAATATAGCAATTAGCAGTCATTCCGCTTCGCTCTATCTTCAGATGATAGGTGATACCGGTCTCTATCGTGCCTTCAACGGAATTCAAGAGTGTTTTCACACCGTTCTTTGCTTGCTCCACTCCGTGCTGACCATTATTCCAACCACCGATATTCCACCATGCATAGTTGTTCGAGTCCTTATAGGCAAAAGTAATAAGGAATCCCTCATTGCCGGAATTCTTCACGGCATCCAGCTCTATTATGCAGTCATCTGTAATGAAATCAAAGACTTTTGCATTGCCGTGAGTGGAAGCAGGGCTGTTTACCTCGCCATCATAGCTGTAGACCACCTCGCCACTCTTATTCTTAACAACTATATTGGAATATGTAACGTCGGTTCCCCATGAACCCAAAGCCAGTTGAGCCTGAGCGAAATTCACATGATTACCGTTCTCGGTCCATGTGATGTTCTGATGGCCCACATTGCTCGACATCATCTGCTGAGCCCAGTAGCTCGGAGTGCCAAACGACTTGAAGGCATTGTAATGGATCATGTCCGGGCGCCACTGGTTCTGGTTTTCATTCATGAATATCGGTGCATACGATGCCATCACGCACACGTCGCTGTTGCGCTCCATGCCAGCCATGTAGATAGCCTCGCCCAAAGCGGCTTTCAATGTGCCGTTGACACCGAAATCGCTCGTCACTGCATATTCGCCGTTGTAGATTTTATGGCTGGTGCGGCTGAAATTATCATATTTGTAATAGTTCGAAGCAAACCAGTCTGGCCAACGGTAATAATGCTCATCCACCACGTCTACCGGATGCGGGTTACGCCATGACGGGTTGTCAGTGCCCCAGCTTTCCACGTTACCTATGCATATCACATTCGGATACTTCGCCTTTATGGCATCATAGAATTGCCTGTAACGCTCCGGGTAATGGTCGCTCTGATCGGAGTTGTCACCCATATTGAAGTTGTAGTTTTCGTTTCCGATCTCAATCAGACGAAGGTTGAAAGGTTCCGGATGACCCATAGACGCACGGATGCCACCCCAATAGGTAGATGCATCGCCATTGGCATATTCCAACGCATCGAGACATTCCTGGATATAACCGTCGATATGCTGGTAGTCTTCAAACCACCCGTGACCCATGCCTACGTTCACCACGAACAAAGGCTCGGCACCGAGGTCTTCCGACAACTGCAGAAATTCATGGAATCCCATGCCGTTGCTGACAGGATAGCCCCAATGGCTGTTGTAAAGGCCGATTCGCTGCTCTACCGGGCCTACCGTATGGCGCCACTGATAGCGCAGGCCGCCTTCGATATAGCAACCCCCAGGGAAACGCATGAACTTAGGATGCAAAGCCTCGAGCATCTCTGCCAAGTCCTTGCGCATTCCGTTTTCACGGTTCTTATAAGTAGGTGGGAACAAGCTCACGCAGTCGAGATAGATTGTGCCCGACTTGTTGCCGCGAAGGGCAAACCAACCTTGAGCATAACTGCCGGTCGCCTTTATCTCCGCTGTATATTTCTTCCAGTTCTGGGCATCTTCCACATGAACCACAGTACTGCCTAAATCAGCTCCCTCATAACTTTCAAGCGTCAGGGTGATGTCGCCCACCCATTTGCCGGTGGTACGGATCCAGAAAGATGCTTTATAGGTCTGGCCTTCCACGATGTTCATTCCCCAAAAGCCGATATTGCGGGTGCCGTCGCCTGCCTTATTCATTGTCAACTGCATGGCACGGGTCTGAGCACCGTTTATCAGGTTCTGATTCACTATGCCGAAGGTGGCATCGCCTAAAGTCCACCAATGGTCGGGATTGCCGCCATTCTCCTCGAAAGAACCGTTGCGTACCAGCTCGCCATAAATTCCGCCGTCGCCGGCACGGTTAATCTCCTCATAGAAAATACCGTAATGCAAGTCGCCTATCTCCGGACCGCGGTTAGCTGTGGAAAAGTTAAACTCTGTCTGAGCGCTGGCATGCTGACTAAGAAGAACAAATGCAGCCGTCAACGCACAGCTCATAATAAAACTCGCTGATTTAGTTAGCTTTTTCATAGTTATCGCAATAAATTGTAATTAGTACTTTTTGCAAAGATATGATTATTTTCTCTAAAATAGCCGTAATTATCGGTCAAAAATACAAATTACAAGTCTTTTTGTGTCAAATTGACAATTAAAAGACAATCTTGCGGGTTTTGCCGTCAGGCGATACCAATATATTGATTCCGCGCTGAACTGATGAAATACGACGGCCGTCGATGGAATAAATCTGCGAAGATGACGGCTCATGTCTGCTGATTTCTGAGATGGAGGTACCTTCGGATTTGCCATTGTAAACAAGGCGGAAATGTGTTGCTTCCGACCATGAGCCAGTGCCTCCCACCTCATCCTTTATGCCTATCACAAGCGGTTCTTCACCATCATAGTCGAATGTAAGTTCATTTCGGTAAATTCCATTGTCGAAATAACGCAGTACGGCATCTGTCTTCGCCCATTCGGGCTGATAATATGTAGCTCCGCCGATTGTGTAACTGCGCTCCATAGATGTGTCGCCAGGATAGAAACGGCTTGCAGCACCACCGTTATGTGCATGTTGAAAAGCCTTCTCCTCTTCACCGGCATAGAAAAAGGCATTCACTGTAGTGTAGTCGGTATCGCTATTAGGTTTGTAGAATCCGTTGAATGTGAGGGTGTAATTTCCCGACGGCAGTCCTTCGATACTTTGGTATAGATGGTATTTCGCGGACAACTGGTGGAACATCCCTCGCCAGTCGCTACCCTCAACATGATTGCCGGAATTCCAGTTGTAGTTGTTGTCACCGGTCTTACCTTTGTAATTGAAGCCATTCCAACCGGCATTGTAGTCATGATAGAAGTCGGGGTTGACAATCATAAACGATGCGTTGCCCCCATTTTCATCCATGAGGGCAGCGAGTCGCTGTGATTTCTTTACCAGTTGCCATTTGGCATTATTGCCTGAACCGTCCGTGCTCAGCCACACTATAGTGGGATACGACGGGTCGTAAACCAGGTATTTGTTGCCGTTGCCTGGAAACTGGATGGCATATGCGTTGTCGACACCGGCAACTGATACGGCTGTGAACACGAGTCGTTCCTTGCTGCTTGTGCTGTTCAGATAATATTTGGCATCTATTCCGCTTGGCAAACTCACGCTGCTCAGCGGGTTCACGTCGAGCCAACCGTAATAGGTGTTTGAGCCGATGGTGGAGGTCTTCAGACAGAATCCGTTGCCGGAACTCTCGAGTGTGAATTCCAGACCCACATCGTCCAGTCCCATCTGAGTGCCGTAGGATCCATAGCCTATATTCACGAATTTATGCTGGCCTATATTATAAAGGTAATAGGTCTCGCCTGCCACCGGAACATTGCCTTCATATTCGCTGAAAGTGCCGGTGGCCTTCACAGCCTCCATGCCTTCTCGCAATTCGTTGATAAGGTCACCGAAAGCAACCGGGTCTTTCAGTGTGGATATGATTTCAGACTGACGGCTGAGGAGTGCATCAAGTGCGTCCTTGGCTGATGAATCATATCGGTTGTCGGGGTCGGCCACGAGTTGTCGGGCTTCCGACGCCACTTCGTCATAATTGGCACGAGCCTCTTCCAAGCGCATCTGCAACTCTGCCTCGGCTGCCGCCTTGCCTTCCACGTCCTCACCCATACGGTAGAGGTGGAAATCGGTCACTGCAAACCAGCCGCTCTGACCACCGTTGGAAGTGGAAGCATAGCCGATGCGGATATTCTGACCCTCAGTAATGGTGATATGTCCGGTGGACTGGAGTTCCCAACTCAAGGCATCCCAAGAGTCATTCGTCTTGACTGGCGATTCAGAACGGTTTCCCGATGTAAGGGGGTTGTCAGTATAACCGATGATATATGCATGCTGGTCGGTAATCAGTCCTTCACCGCATACACTGCGGCAAGTGAGATAATATTCACCGGCAGGCAAATTCATAATATCCTGATGAACATCCATCGACGTGAAATCGGTGGAAAAGCTGTTATATGCCTGTTGGCCAAGAACATTCATGGCAGTTGCATCAACGCTCCCCACATTGCTCTTTGTCCAGCCGGAAGTGGAAGCGAACGTCGGATTCTTGATCAGCGACGTGCAGTCGGTCACTTCTTCTGTCGGCTCCTCATAGCCCTCCTCTTCCGCCAAGCAGTCAATCGTGGCTGCATCACCAATAACGAAGGTGTTATAGGAATTGGCAGGAACAGTGACACTCATGTACTTATCATCCACAGAGAAAGTCAGACTGCGTTCATTCGAATTTTCGTTGCCCACAACCACGATGATAGTGCCGTCGGGTTGCTTAGCTGCCAACACCAGCGGCTGACCGCTACTCTTGCGCAGGATTTTTGTGCCGTCGCCTATGAAATGGCTGTAATGTTTATAGGCATAGAATTCAGGAGTGTAGTATGCAACACCCTTATTGATATCGAGATGAAGCAGACCGTTTTGCCACCAGTTCATGAACGGGCCACGGCCATTGCCGCCAAGGATGGAATTCCAGTTGGTATAAGTCACACATCCGTTATTCAGGTAGTGGTGGATCAGCTCAAATGTATGTGCGCCGGCACCCCAGTCGAACGTACCGTTGCCGCACTCGCTCTCGGTCTGTATGAATTCCAGGTCAGGATAACGTTTGCGCATCTCACCTATGGCGTCACGGCCCTCCCACTGGAATCCGATGCCGTCGAACAGCTCACTGAGTTTCTTACCGGCAAAATCCGGGTCGCTGCTCTTAGAGCGGTAGTTTAATATCACCTCATACACATCGTCCACATGGTTCGTGTTCATGGTGCCAAGCCATATCTTCACGCCCGGATGGTGCTTGCGCATATATGGTATGAGATAATCGGCATTGAAAATTGCCGTGCTCGTGGCTTCCCATGATGTATTGGGATAATAGTTGCAGGTGTATGCCTCGTTCTGATAGCACATACCGGTAATCGGAATGCCTTCCTTGCCGTATTCAGTAATGAACTTGCTGAAATACAGGGCATGGGCGTTCAGATAGTCGGGTTCCATGATAAACTGTGTGGAGGTGTAAGAAGGATAGGTCACGTCAAGACCGTTGCCATATCCGGCACGGTTGGAATAGTGGTGGCTCTTCTTCATCCACTGTGGAGGACTCCAAGGAGAGCACCAGAATGTCATGTTCGGATTCTGCTCCATCGCCTTCTTTATGAACGGAATGATATGCTTTTTGTCGCGCTCGATGGTGAAATGCTCCATATTGAAGTCGGTCTCGCCTTCTGGCATCTCATCGCAACTGTACCACGACTCGGATAATTTTATCGGTTCGTTGCGCTGATGAAACACCGATGGGTCATAGAAATCCTCCGGACCGGCATAGTCGCTCGCACCCACCGGGATACGTCCTAGGGCGAAGCGCAAGTCGCCTGTTGGGGAGAACATCCGCTCATAGTATTCCTCCTGTGCTGCAGGGGTCAGTCGCTGAATGGCATACCAGTCAAGTTCATTGAAACATGTGCCCCACGCCTGAAATGTGCTCATCACGTCTGAAGTGGAAAACACCGCCTGAGGCTTTCCTATCACCGTTGTGCTGACCTCAGCCTTCTTTATAGTCCATACGTCCTTCTGGGTAGTGGTGAACTGAAGGGCTTTCAGCTCCTGTGCATTCACACCTGTCACCAAGGCGGCAAATGCAAATGTTGTCAATAGTCTTTTCATAGGTCTATTATTTAGCAATTGTGTAGATTTCGAAAGCAATTGAGTAGATTTCGAAAGCAAAATTACAGGATTCGCTGATTTTCTGCTTGTTAGATTTGTAACACTTCTGTTTGCAAAATGTAACATTTTATCCGAAAAGTTACATTTGCTACATATGAGCCACATTTTTTATGCTTGGAGAGAACCAGCGTTATGCTTCCTGAAATCCTTCGGAAGCATACCATATTTCTGCTTGAAACAACGACTGAACTGGCGTGGAGTGCCAAAACCGGTACGGTCGCTCACCTCCGATACGGAGAGGTATGTGGTCAGAAGAAGGTTTGCAGCATATTCCAAACGCTGTAAACGAATAAATTCACTAGGAGTGGTGCCGGTAATACCCTGAATCTTGCGGTAAAGATTCATGCGAGTCATGAATAGAGCAGAACTGAGTTGCTCAACGCCGAAATCACTGTCGTCAAGATGTGTCTTCACTATATCTACAGCCCTTTCCAGGAATTCCCTGTCTGCTTTCTCTTTCATTTCCTGCTTTTGACGTATTTCTTCAAGGTGCTTTCGCGAACCAAAAGCCAAACTCAGGCGACGTGGGGCCAGAATCTTGGCTGCCTTGGAAAAACGTTTTCGATATTTCACTATCACGAATAACAGGAGCGCAGAGAACAACACCCATAGCATCCACTTGAAACAAGCCGACTTCCACCAGCTGCCCAGTTGTTTTATATGAATGCATTCCGACCCGTCGGACCAACGGCCATATTCATCAGTGGCGCGAACATAAAGGGTGTAATCGCCTTGCTCAAGATTGCGCAGATACACTTTATTCTGACCAAAGTCCAGGTCTGTCCACTCTTCGTCAGCAGACAAACGATACGACAGACGGATTTGCTGAGTGTGAAGGTGGTCGAACGACGACAGACACAAGACAGTCTCTTTACTGTCTTTCGGAATCTCCACCACAGACGAACCACACATATGATTCTCACCGTCAATAATATATGAAGTGACTGTAGGACATATAGGCAACTGAGGCATATCCAAGCTTGTAGATGGCGACACATTACAGAAGGCACCGATTCCACCAACCAACACCTCGCCATCCTGAACTTCTATGGTATGAAAGTAGTCCATGTCGACATCCTTGTCTGTATTACGGATGATACGACTGCCGTCAGTCTGTGGGTTATATTCCTTCAAGTATTGGTCAGACAATATCCAGATATGCCCGATAGAGTCTGCTTCTATGTCCTTCACACTGTCACCATTACGATTTGTCGCACCTACCGATAAATCTAAAGATAAATCTGAAGACGATGGCCTGTATTCTATTTTATACACACTTCCACCTGAAGTGGAAGCCCAAACAGTAAAGTCACCGCCAACACAAAGGGAAGTGAAATCATCTCGTCGGAGCTCAACACAATCAGACTGGAACCTTTTGCAGAAAAGAGCATTGGAAGTTGTATAAAACATCGTTCTATCCGGCAGGATAACAAGATGATACACAGGGGTATCCGTATCTAAAACACTCTCAACGTGATAGTCCGGCAAAGACATACGCTCTATTCCCTCTGAAGTGGCAAGAAACAAGGACTTGCTATATGGTAATATCTCATTTACATTTCCTTTACTTTGCCCTTTCTCTTCCCAACGAACCGTCATACCATCATGGTTTAACAGGCACACTCTATTGTCGGTTGCCGACCAAAGTCCACCATCGCCCGAAGGGCACAAGGCACTCTTACTACCGCCATAAGGAGCAGGATAAGCTTGTTCACCTGCAAAAACAATCTGATTAGTGGAGGTATTATACAAAGAAAGGCCTACACGACCCTGCCATATCCAATAACATTCAGCATCAGAACGGAATATGCGGTCTGCCATCACTCTATAGCCCGTTCTGTCAGTCATGGCTCCAACCCCATCACGATTAATCTTACCGTCAACTGAAGAGAGAATAAATGTATGTGGTGAATAGCCGGGAACCCACAGATTGCCCCTACGGTCAAGAAAAGCATTGTCGATAATTTTCTTGCCAGAAGGAATGTATGCCGACAAGTCCATCATACAAAGCTCATCGCCGTTAATCTTATAAGCATATATGTCCTCCATCGTAACCACCCATAGAAGACTTCGGTTCTTGTCGAGAACAATATTGAGAATTTCATTTCGAAACAATCCAACATTACCTTCGCCAAGAGTGGACGTCAATGATAAATAGCGGCCATTTCTATATCGAGCCACGCCCATTCCCCATGTGCCTATCCAAAGTCCACCACGAATACTGTCCGAGACAATATAATTGGGAAAATAGTCGTATGGCCAATGTAAGTCGGAAAACGAGCCGGAGGAATCGTCCAGACGGTAAAAGCCAACTTTCGAAATTGCAACATACAGATTTCCTGTACTGTCTTCCACCATGTTGTTGACATAAGCGTCGCCGGATGAAATGCCCTTTGTATAGCTGCGAATAAACTTTTTCGACGAAGAGAAACATAGGATCTTCCCCTGGACAGCCACGAGCATTTCGCCGTTGCTTCGACAATAGGCATCAGACACACGCATGCCCCTGGTCTCTGGCAAGAGACTGACTGAATAGTCACGCTTGTCTATCACATAGCAACCGCTTTGTGTGCCAAACCATATTTTCCCGTCAGCCGACTCACATATACAAGTTATGTTGTTACTGGCCAGCACGTCTGGATGATTACGGTCGCTACGAATCACGTCCACTCTATAACCATCGTCACGACAGATGCCACCACCCTCTGTGGCATACCACATATATCCGTCGTTGTCTTGAAACACCCTATGCACATTTGCTACTGGAAGCTGGTCCTGTGTGGGCAAACGGTCAAAACGAAACTCCTGCGCCACAATCACATCAATGCAGCACAGAAGTAATATCGTTGTCAACAGGCGTTTCATCTCACCCACTCAAATCACTTGTCAAGATTGATAAGTTTATATTTGCGGCTGCCAAGACCAATCTTTTCCGCATATTCGGTGATATAGGTTCCATGCTGGCGGTTTATACGCTCTATCAACGGTTTTTCGTCGTCGCCTGCCGATGCTTGATGGCTAAACACCATATCCAGACACGCCTGGTCAACAGCCACCGGATCCAGGCTTGCCATGATGCCCATGTCCTTCAGTTCAGGCTTGGCCGGATTGCCGTCACAGTCACAGTCAACCGACATGTTGTTCATCACGTTTATATAAATCACGCGACCACCGAAATAGAGGTGAACAGCCTGTGCAGCTGCTGCCATCGACTCCAGGAACGAATCCTGCGGCTCGGTATACTGCCATGCGTCAGGCAACTTGCTCGTCACGCCATGTGAATGGATATAGCCCTTGCCGGCTGATGAGGCTACACCGATAGAAGCATTTTTCAATACTCCGCCAAAGCCACCCATTGCATGACCTTTGAAATGGGCAAGGTTAATCATGAAATCATAATTGGCCAGATGCTCGCCTACTATATCGTATTTCAGATGAGTCTTGTCCTTTATAGGTATGCGGATTTCACCAAACTCATCCATAAGGTCCACTGCAAAGATGGAGTCGAAGCCATGCTCGTGAATAGTCTCCCAATGCTTGGCTGGATCCTGGCGTGTACCACCATAGGCAGTACAACATTCAACTATAGTTCCGTTTACCTCGTCAACCAAATCACGTATCAAAGTCGGTTTCAGATAGTGGTTATTTCCACCCTCACCGGTAGAAATCTTCACTGCCACGCGACCTGTGGCTTCTACTTTCAACGCCTTGTAAATACGTACCAATGATTCCGGACTGATCTCTTTTGTAAAATACACTTTTGGCTGTGCATACATTCCACAGGACAGCATCAGCATAAACGCCGATAATAACAATTTGATTCTCTTCATCTTACACGAACATTTTAATTATGAATACAAGTTTCGCAAGTTCACTCACCTCAGTCTTTAAAGAGCTTAAACGCAGATTATTCGTAATGCTTTTGCCCTTTCAGGGCGGGTTCCATGCAACACAATTCCCCAGGGCGTTGCCCTGGGCTATGGGCTGTTGGCCTTTCAGGCCGTTTACGTACAGGCGATTCTTAATTTGCGAAACTTAAATTATGAATTGCTGATAATTTTAAATTTATGCAAAGTTAACGATTTTTTATCTTTTATTCAAGTTTGGATTATTAAAATTCAATTAAGATAAAACCACTGAAAGAGATATTTGCATTTTCGTTTCTAAAACACAGTCCGGCTATTCCATAAACCTACAAGATTAAAAGGACCACTCACTATACGTATAAGTTAAAGTTAGGAAATAATTTCATCAAATGGAAAGTTTTCTGTAACTTTGCAAAAGTTATGCGGTTAACGCAACAAAAGAAAGAGAAAAGCCGGCGTAAATTCTTTGACGCACAAAGAAATATAAGATAATTCACTTATCCCACATACGCTATCAAGGAATTTACGGCAATATAAAAACTGAGTTCAATATAATGAATCCCGTATATTGGTTTCAAAACATAGGTTTTCTGAACATGATTATCAAAGGGCTGATAATCGGGGTCGTGGTGTCGGCACCAATGGGACCGGTGGGAATCCTATGCGTTCAACGCACTCTGAACAAAGACCGGTGGTGCGGATTCGTCACAGGACTGGGAGCAGCCACGAGCGACATCATATACGCACTACTGACCGGCTACGGAATGTCATTCATCATGGACACCATACAGAACGACGACGTGGCATTCTGGATTAAAGCCATCGGAAGCATACTGCTCTTCCTCTTCGGACTTTACACTTTCAGGTCGAACCCCATAGACAGAGTAAAACCGGTGTCACACAATAAAGGGACGCTATTCCATAATTTCATATCCGGATTTTTCGTCACATTGTCAAACCCGCTTATCATCTTCCTCTTCATTGCCATGTACGGACAGATGACATTCATCCTGCCCGACAACTGGATTCTGCAAATCGTGGGATATCTGGCGCTCATCATTGGTGCTGTAGGATGGTGGTTCCTCCTGACATGGCTTATCAATAAAGTGAGAAACAAATTCAATGTGAGAGGAATATGGATGATAAACCGCATTATCGGCACAGTCGTAATGGTGGTGTCCATCATCATTCTTCTACATACCATACACGACTATTTCAAATTCATAAACTGACATACAAACATTCCACTCCAAGCGGAAGTGGACACATCAATAAGTAAGGGTAAAATCATTTTTTTTAGAATCTCTACATCATGCACATCAGCCAGAAACTGAAAAAGGAGAACATCGCCGAATACCTCCTGTATATGTGGCAGGTGGAAGACCTTATTCGCACCAACAACTTCGACATCGACAAACTTGAAAACAACTATATTTCCCAATTCAAGATTGACGACAGTCAAAAAGCCGAACTCAAGGAATGGTACGAAAACATCATCGAGATGATGCGGAGCGAAGGGGTAAAGGAAAAAGGTCACATACAAATCAACAACAACATAATCATCCTGCTCAACGACCTCCATCTGCAACTGCTCAAATCGCCCAAATTCCCTTATTATTCAGCCGCTTACTACAAAGCACTGCCGGTAATCGTGGAACTGCGACGTAAGGCGGGAGAAAACGAGAAAGGGGAACTGGAAACATGCTTTGAAGCTCTCTACGGACTCATGATGTTGCGGCTGCAGGGAAAAAACGTAAGCGAGGAAACCCTGAAAGCCATGACAGCAATCTCACAATTCATCGGAATGCTTTCCGACTACTACAAGAAAGACAAAGCGGAACCTCTCGAATTCTGACAAAGAGCAAATAGTATGAATAAAACCTTAAACTACATAGATATAATAGAGGCAAACCAACATTCAGACCTTGTTGGTGAACCTCAATATGATTTGTTTTACAATAATGGGAATAATGAAAGATTTGAGGATGGGAAACTACGTGTTTTATCATTATTCTCAGGATGCGGTGGAATGGATCTTGGATTCGAAGGTGGTTTCATCTGCAACAATCTTTCTGTTGGAAAAAGCGAATGGATACAAAAAAATATAAATGAGAATTGGTCATTACTTAAACGCACTTCATTTAGAACTGTATTTGCATGTGACATTTTAAAAGAAGCTAGATTAACATGGCTCAAATATATGTCAAGATTCAACATAAACGCAGAACTTTTTCATCTGAACAGCATTGTTGACCTCGTAAAAATGCACAATAACGGACTTGATATTTTCCCAAGAAACATTGATGTTGTAACTGGAGGATTTCCCTGTCAAGATTTTAGCGTAGCCGGTAAAAGAAAAGGATTTAGTTCACAAATAGCACATGACGGAACAAAATTAAATGATAACACACCTACGGAGGAAACAAGAGGGAAACTATATATGTGGATGAAGCAAGTTATTGATATAGTTAAACCCAAGATGTTTATTGCGGAAAATGTTAAAGGGATTATAAGTTTGGGAGACGTGAAAGATGTTATTCAACATGATTTTTCAACTGCTAATGGCAGTGATTATATTGTATTAAATCCACAAATATTACACGCTGGGAACTTTGGTGTTCCAGAAACAAGAGAACGTGTTATTTTTATAGGAATAAAACGTTCTGCATTAAACAAACAAGCATTAAATGCACTTGAAAGAGATATCATACCAACAGCTTACAATCCATATCCACAACCCACACATGATTATAATATCAAAAACAACAAACTATTATTACCTGTAACATGTGGAGACGTTTTGAAAGATTTGCCAGAGCCCATTGACTCTTCAGATCCTTCACACCAATTCTATTCTGGTGCAAAATATTTATCTAATGGGAGTCAAGGTCAAACTGAGATAAATATTAATGGATTAGGTCCTACCATCAGGTCAGAACATCATGGAAATATCGAATTTAGACGATTATCAAAAGAACATGGTGGACAAAATGATGAAGAATTGGCAAGGGGGCTTAAAGAAAGGAGATTAACACCTAGAGAATGTGCTCTTATACAAACATTCCCTCCTGATTACCCATTTGTTTTTTATAAAAAAAATTCTAAAAAATTTGCTGTTAGTCCGTCTATGGCTTATAAGGTTATAGGAAATGCAGTACCTCCTATTTTGGCATATAATTTGGCGAGAAGAATAGATGAAGTGTGGAATCTATATTTTAATTGATTTTATGTATAATAATTTAAATATAATCGCAATAAGGAAACTAGATTGCCAAAAGGCATATCTAGCTTTTGAAGAATTAATGAATAAAACTGAATCTTTGCTTAACGAATATGCAAAAATCAAAACAAATGAATATAAGAAATTCTCTACATTAGAATTAGAACAAGAATCTGTTCGTATAATTCAACAATCATGTAAAGACACACCATTTAGACCTGAAGAAATAAAACTTATTTCAGGACAAAAATTTCCAGATATTATAGCAGAGAATTATTACGGAATAGAGGTTAAATCAACAAAATCAAATCACTGGACTTCAACAGGAAGTAGTATAGTAGAATCTACAAGAGATGTTAATGTTGAGGATATTTATATGCTTTTTGGAAAAATGGGTGGTACTATTCCAGAATTTCGTTGTAGACCATATGAGGATGTGCTATATGATATAGCAGTGACACATTCACCTCGTTATCTTATTAATATGGAGCTTAAAAAAAATGAAACCATATTTGCTAAAATGGGTACTACATATAATGAACTTAGGAAATCACCTAAGGCAATTGATAAAGTCAGAAAATATTACAAAAATAAAGCCAAAGAAAACCACAAGCAGGAAATGCCATGGTGGATAACAAGTGAGAACTCTGATAATACCCATTATTTTAACATTAGATTATGGAATTCCATTTCTGCTGAAGAAAAGAAATTATTGATAGCTATATGTATGATTCTTTTCCCCGAAGCCCTAAATCCAAAACAAAGTCCAACTAAATATAACCAGACAAGTTTATGGTTATGTTCTTATCAACAAATAGTTAATCCAAATATCAGAGATATGTATTCTGCTGGAGGAAAAATAACCCAGGTTAATGAAATTCCATTAAATAAGCCAATTCCACAAATTTTTAATAAAATTGTTTTATTTTCTGATTTGATAAAACAAATGCTTTTAGAGCCAACTAATGAATTGATAATGCTTATTGAAGACTACAATCCTTATTTATTAAATGGGAAATCATTGTTCGAGAATTGGATCAATATGTGTGAGAAATTCGCTGACGAGTTTAAAGTTCCATTAAGAGACTGGATTCAATCAAAGCCCCAATTTACATTTTCTCAATAAATTTTAAAAAATACATGAACGAAATAGAAAGACGACGTACTTTTGCCATCATATCACACCCGGACGCGGGAAAAACCACTCTGACCGAAAAACTGCTGCTTTTCGGAGGGCAGATACAGGTGGCGGGAGCCGTGAAATCCAATAAAATCAAGAAAACCGCCACATCCGACTGGATGGAAATCGAGAAGCAGCGCGGTATATCCGTCACGACATCCGTGATGGAATTCGACTATAGAGATTATAAGGTGAATATTCTCGACACCCCGGGTCACCAGGATTTTGCCGAAGACACCTTCCGCACACTCACGGCTGTCGACTCCGCCATCATCGTCATCGACGGAGCGAAAGGCGTGGAGGCGCAGACCCGCAAACTCATGACGGTCTGCAGGATGAGGAAGACACCGGTTATCGTCTTCGTCAACAAGATGGACCGCGAAGGACGCGACCCGTTCGACCTGCTCGACGAAATCGAGAACGAGCTGCAAATCAGCGTGCGCCCTCTCTCATGGCCTATAAATCAAGGGCAACGCTTCAAAGGAGTGTACAACCTCTATGAGAACAACCTCAACCTCTTCACTCCTAACAAGCAGATGGTTACGGAGAAAGTGGAGGTGGACGTCAACTCTTCCGAACTTGACGAGCGTGTGGGAAGCGAAGACGCAGGAAAACTGAGAGACGACCTCGAACTCATTGACGGCGTTTATCCGGATTTCGACGTCAACACATACCTCAACGCAGAAGTGGCACCAGTATTCTTCGGATCTGCACTCAACAACTTCGGTGTGCAGGAACTGCTCGACTGCTTCGTGGAAATAGCGCCGTCACCAAGACCCACACAGGCTGAAGAACGGCAAGTGACCCCTACAGAACCTAAATTCACGGGATTCATCTTCAAGATAACGGCGAATATCGACCCTAACCACCGCTCCTGCACCGCTTTCTGCAAGGTTTGCTCCGGGAAATTCGTCAGAAACGCGCCTTATCTGCATGTGAGACACAACAAGACCGTGCGGTTCGCTTCGCCTACACAGTTCATGGCACAGAAGAAGAGCACCATCGACGAAGCCTATCCGGGAGATATCGTCGGACTGCCCGACAACGGCATATTCAAAATCGGCGACACCCTTACTGAAGGGGAAAACCTGCATTTCAAAGGATTGCCAAGCTTCTCACCTGAGATGTTCAAGTATATCGAGAACGCCGACCCTATGAAGCAGAAGCAACTCGACAAGGGAATCGCACAACTCATGGACGAGGGCGTGGCACAGTTGTTTGTCAACCAGTTCAACGGCAGAAAACTCATTGGAACCGTAGGACAACTGCAGTTTGAGGTGATACAATACAGGCTGGAAAACGAATACAACGCAAAATGCAAGTGGGAGCCATCCACGCTATATAAAGCATGCTGGCTGGAAAGCGATGATGAGGCAGAATACGAAAACTTCAAGAAGCGCAAATACCAGTACATGGCAAAGGACAGCGAAGGACGCGATGTCTTCCTCGCCGACTCCAGCTACGTCCTCATGATGGCACAACAAGATTTCAAACACATCAAATTCCACTTCACTTCAGAATTCTGACACGAATCGACAATGTCTTTTCGAACGTGAATATTTTCTGATTTCGAACACTAATATATTATTTTTTTCGAACACAAATCAACGCTATTAATTATAAATGCTTAAGGACGAGATAAACAAGGCATTAGAAGTGCTGCGAAGCGGAGGAGTCATCCTCTACCCCACCGACACCGTATGGGGCATTGGCTGCGACGCCACCAATGAGGAGGCAGTGAGGAAAGTATACGAAATCAAGCGCCGTGCCGACAGCAAAGCGATGATCAGCCTGGTCGACAATCCCAACCGCCTCATACGCTACGTGCGCAACATACCTGACGTGGCTTGGGACATGATCGAACTGACCACCAAGCCGCTTACCATCATCTACGACGATGTCATAGGACTCGCGCCCGGCATGATAGCTGAGGACGGAAGCGCCGCATTCAGAGTCACCAAGGAGGAATTCTCACATGAACTCTGCTTCCGTTTCCAAAAACCCATCGTTTCGACCAGCGCCAACATAAGCGGAGAACCGGCAGCTGCCACCTTCGACCAGATCAGCGACGAGATAAAGAACGCGGTCGACCACGTGGTGCACTACAGCTGGAAATGCAAGGAAAAGCACAAGCCCTCAAGCATCATCAAAATCAGCAACAACAACGAAGTGAAAATCATAAGGCAATAAAGTTCCGATACTCCAGCCAACGATAACTCATAATCAGTAAGAATCAAATCCAGAGAACAACCGTGCTACCCATAACCCGACATATACGACGCAAGGAAGTAGGAGTCTATCAGAAACTCACCAAATGGACCTCGGGCGAGAGCTACAGAGGCAGGCTCATCATCGCTTTGAGCCTCATCGTCGGACTGGCAACCGGACTGGCGGCATTCATCCTGAAATCGCTCGTAAGCGAAATTGAAGAACTGCTCACATCCGGATTCGACATCACGGAGATGAACTGGCTCTTCCTCATCTATCCGGCTATCGGTATTCTCATCACCGCACTTTTCATCAGATTCGTAGTATGCGACGACATAAGCCACGGTGTGACCAAAATCCTTTATGCCATATCAAGAAAACGGGCACGAATCAAATCACACAACCGCTGGAGCAGCGTGGTGGCAAGTGCCATCACCATCGGATTCGGAGGGTCAGTGGGAGCCGAGGCGCCTATAGTGCTGACCGGGTCGGCAATAGGATCGAGCCTTGGAAAACGCTTCAACCTGCCGCCACAAACCATCATGCTGCTCGTGGGATGTGGAGCAGCCGGAGCAATAGCAGGCATATTCAAAGCACCTATAGCCGGACTCATGTTCGTAATCGAAGTGCTTATGCTCGACCTCACCATGAAGTCGCTGCTGCCACTGCTCACCACCAGCATAACAAGTGTGTGCGTGTCATACGCGCTTTACGGCACAGAGTCCATGTTCGCTTTCTCATCTGCAGGATTCACCATCGACATCATTCCTGCATGCATACTGCTCGGAGTGTTCTGCGGACTCATATCTCTCTATTTCACCCGAAGCATGAACGCATTCGAGAAGGTGTTCGCAAAAATCAATAAGCCATGGGCTAAATTCCTGCTGGGAGCAACCGTGCTGGGCATTCTCATCTACTTCCTGCCATCACTCTATGGTGAAGGCTATTCGGTAATCGGAGAACTGCTGCACGACGACAAACATGAAGAACTGCTCAACCATACCCTCTTCTACGGCAACGAGAACAACCTGCTCATCTATCTCGCACTCGTACTCATAACCAAGGTGTTCGCATCCACAGCCACCAACGGAGGAGGCGGATGCGGCGGAGTATTCGCGCCAAGCCTCTTCGTAGGAGCAATCGGAGGATTCATCTTCGCCATGTTGTGGAACAAGGCACTCGGGCTGCAACCGGGAGACACCTTCTTCGCTTTGCCTTCCAATTTCGCACTATTCGGAATGACCGGACTCATGTCGGGAGTGATGCACGCACCGCTAACTGGCATCTTCCTCATTGCCGAGCTCACCGGCGGCTACCAGATGTTCGTACCGCTCATGATCGTTTCTGCCATGAGCTACACAGCCATCACACACTTCGAGCCGCACAGCATCTACGCCATGCGACTGGCAAGAAAAGGCGAACTGATCACCCACGACAAGGACAATGCCATTCTCACACTGCTCAGCATGGAATCACTTATTGAAAAGAACTATGTGGCGGTGCAGCAGGAATGGAACCTCACGAAAGTGGTGATTGCAGTGGAAAAATCCCACAGGAACATCTTCCCAGTGGTCAACAAGGCAAACCAACTCGTAGGCGTCATGTCGCTCGACTCGATAAGGAAATACATATTCCGGCCGGAACTCTACAAACAATACACTGTGGCGTCGTTCATGAAAGAGCCGCCGGCGGTGCTCAACATCAACGACACACTAAAAGAGGCTACAAGCAAGTTCGATGAAACCAATGCATGGAACTTGCCTGTAGTCGACAATAACGATGAATACGTGGGATTCATATCAAGAGCCGGACTCTTCTCCGCTTACAGAAAAACACTTATGGACATCACAGCGGAATAGGCGCCTCCTATAAGTCCCATCCCAACGCTGACGCACCCAACACCGCAGCATTGGCAGACATCAGCCCCGAAACCAGGAATTTGGCCTTGCCCTTGAAGATATTCAGTACCGACGCATTGTAAGCACGCTCTATCGGCTCCATAATCAAATCACCCGCCTTCGTCAGACCGCCGAAGAATATAAATGCCTCGGGCGAAGAAAAAGCGGCAAAGTCGGCACATGCCTCACCCAGCATACGGCCGGTAAACTCGAATATCTCCTTCGCCAATTCATCACCCTTGCCGGCTGCTATCGACACATGAAGCGACTCGATCTCCTCCGGCTTATACTCGCGAAGCAGACTCGGGCGGTCGCTCTTTGCAAGCAGCTCGCGGGCGCTACGCGCCACTCCCGTAGCCGAGCAATAGGCTTCCAGACAACCGGTTCTGCCACAACCACATTTACGGCCCTCACTGCCTCGGACCATCGTCACATGGCCCAGCTCACCGGCAAAACCGTCATGGCCGTAAACAAGCTGACCATTAATCACAATACCGGAACCCACACCAGTGCCGAGAGTGATGACGATGAAATTCTTCATCCCTTTTGCCACCCCATAGAGCATCTCGCCCATCGCGGCAGCATTGGCGTCATTCGTCAGAGAAACGGGGATGCCCAGTTCACGGCTGAACATCTCAGCCAGCGGAACCACGCCCTTCCATGGCAGGTTGGGTGCGAACTCTATAGTGCCGGAATAATAATTACCGTTCGGAGCACCTATACCCATCGCCTTTATCTGACCGATGCCGCCAGCCTGATCAATCAGAGGCTTCAAGCATGCCACACCAGCCGACACAAACTCTTCGGCTGTGGGATAAGTCTGTGTGCGAATTGAATCCTCATATACTATCTCGCCTTTTCGGTCTACTATACCGAATACTGTGTTGGTGCCGCCCAAGTCAACACCTATCACATAGGGTTTCAATGTTTCCATATCTAATTATTAAGGTATTAATATATTGCAAATTTAATAAAAATCATGGGTTTCAAGCAAAAGAAAGTAACACAAATTGCTTAATCTGGTAAAAACCGAAGGAAAAAAGGCAATAAAACTTTCGAAATCAAACATTGTTATCGCTTACAGATACAAAAATGTAATATAATTAACATATTTTAACATTATATTACTAAATATCTGATATAAAAGTAGTATCTTTGCACGAATTTTACAACAATTTGTTAATTATCAAGCAATAGCAAGACGAAAAAATCAGTAAAATCATTACAAAACCAATAATCGGGGAATAACTAAAAGAATCGAGGACTTAAAATTTTAGCAAAAAACATTGAGGTATTTTAATTGTGAGGATCTGACATCAGACCCCTCATGTTCATTTAAGTGATGCCCAACTACTTACAAAAAACAACAGTTACAACCCGGAGTTTATAATGTCACTATTCAATCGGACACAATCAATTATACAGTCGGGCATATTCAATTAAACTTCGGATATAGCCAATGATACAGACAGGCATAATCTATTATGTAATTGGGCATAATCAATGAAACGCCGGAAACACTCCGAGATGAAAATCCCGACGACCTGACAAATACAGAAACAATAAGTAACATAATATATAAGGTATTAATTTATTTTAGGTGAAAATGAAAAAATACGTAAAACCCTTAACTGCAGAAATCCGGGTGGAATTCGACAACAACATCGCAATTCCGTTCGACCCGGCACAATCAACTGATGACAATTTGGTAAAAGAACGTGACGACGAATTTGACACAAATCAGAAGTCTTCCGAATCAGATTGGAGCCAGGGATTGTGGTAAGAAGATCTTTTCCAATTAAGAACAAACAAAAACAAGCAATATGAAAAGGAGATTACTTTTAACATTTATTTCTGTATTGTCGTTTACCCTGTCATTCGCACAGAGTAACAAGATTTCGCCAAGCACACGTTTTCTGCTTGCCGGAAGAGAAGGTAAAATAAGTGTGGAAACGCCACAAAACCTGCAAGGCAAACTCATACAAATGCCATCGGCATTCAATCCCAACGGAATTGTAGACAACACGACGTTCGACAACATTCATCCGTTTGCTACTCCATTCACCGTGAATGACGTGGAAATGGCGCAGTGCTGGATTAACATGACAGACCAGAACTACAGCGTAATTGAAAGTCTGGGAGTAAAGATTCTGGCTAAATTCAATGACCGGGTGACAGCAAATGTCCCTCTTGACGTCATAGAGAAAATAGCCGCATTGAAAAATGTGACAAAGATTTCAGTTGCAAAGAAACTGAAATCCAATACCTATCGTTCACGTGTTCTGACAAATGTCGACGACGTTATTACTAATTCCGCTGACGCTAAGGCTGCAGGACTGCTTCAGGCATACAATGGCTCTGATGTAGTATTAGGTGTAATCGACACTGGTATCGACTTCGGACACTCCATGTTTTCAGGACGTATCAAAAAGAAATATATCTACAACACCGATGCCGAAGAACTGCAAGAATATACTGGCTCCAGTGTTTACTTCACCGACGAAACACATGGAACTCATACCAGTAGCATCGCAGGAGGAAGCAGCGTATCGTACACTGCTTATGTCTATACAACCGGCACGAGCTATAGCACCGTCAGCAATGCCAGTTTCGGAGGTATGGCTCCAGGAGCTGACCTCATTCTGTGCGACCTCGGAGATGAACTCACGGATGCCAACATTGCGGCATGCATAAAGAATATCAGTGATTATGCGGCATCGGTTGGAAAGCCATACGTTATCAGCCTTAGCCTCGGTGGTCATTTCGGACCTCACGACGGTACTGGTGATATGGCTGACATCTGCGCACAATACACTGGTCCGGGAAAAGTCATTGTCTTCGCTGCAGGAAACGAGGGTGAAGACGGTATTTATCTCGGCAAGAACGCATCGCAGTCCTCACCGGCAATGACCGTATTGACATCACAAACCCGTAGCAGCTACAGCGTAGATTTTGGAGCAATGATTACATACGCCCGTACTCCTGACACAGAACTTGCAGCACGCTATTATGTTGTTAATACCAGTTCGAACACAGTGCTTTGGACATCCAACGAAATCACTACCGAAGACTATTTCGTGGATGACGATGGTAATATCGAACTCTATGGAGCCGAAATCAGTGTGAATGACACAGGAGCCGACGGCACCACGAAACTCAGCAACTACTTCACTGCATACAACAACGACAGCGACAGTTATGGCTATCTATGCTGCTATATGGACAAAGACCAGCATAACAATAAGTGGAATGTTGAAACCATTCTCTACTATCTCAAGGCTGTAAGCAGCAACTACAAGATTGGAGTGAGCATATATCCTAAAGATGCCGGAACTACAATGTACATAGATTCATGGCCGGTGGCATACATTGATTTCACTGCTTCTTCCGCATCTGTTAACGGCAACACATTCTCTGCAGGTGGAAACGACTGCTCAATCAGCGATGAGGGCACATTCCCTTCTGTCATTTCTGTTGGAGCATATACATCAAGCGTTTATTGGAGAGGAGGGACAACAATGGGACAAAGCTTGTCCTGGACATCAAGCCACACATATCTTGACGTTGCTTCCTTCTCCAGTTACCAGCGAGAAGGGTCCGGTCCGTTAGGAACCAAACTGCCGTGGATCACAGCACCGGGCGAAGTGATTCTTGCTGCATACAACAGCGGATATACAGTTGAATCTAATTACTATTATGCTTACGGCACTAACAAAGCGCTCGGTGCCATGTCTGGCACATCCATGGCAACTCCATGTGTTGCCGGTATCACTGCATTGTGGCTTGGAGTTGACCCAACACTTACTCCGGCTGAAATAAAGAACATTATGCAGCAGACGGCAATAAAAGACACATACGTCACAGGCACAAACGCATATAAATTCGGACAGGGAAAAATCGATGCTCTGGCAGGAATTGAATATATACTTGACAACACCACATTGATTAGCGCAACTCCACAAACCATCAACATTTCTGCGAAACCTGATGAGGCGAAGACCGAAACCGTCAATGTAAAGGGAACAAACCTTGTTGGCAATATCACTGCCACTCTGAATGACCCTTCCGGTTTGTTCTCCATCGACAAGACAAGCATCACAAAGACAAATGCTGAATCAACTAACGGTGAAGATATCACAGTAAACTTCAGCGGCACCCCAACTGAAGGCACATATACCGCTACAATCACTCTCTCAAGCCAGGATGCAAGCGACGTGACTGTAACAATCACTGCTACTGTCGTCGACGGCGGTACTGCTTCCGATGCTTACCTCGACATAGCAAAATATGCCACTATCTACGAAGCCGGATGGCGCACAGCATTGGTTAACAACTTATACAAGTACACCGAATATTCGACACAGAAAGTGGCATGGCTCACACTGCCGGTTTATGGCGGATTCGTGGGCGCAAGATATGCCACAAATAGCAGTACTTTTAATACTGGGCACCCTCAGGCTTGGATAGACACCAATATTACCAGCACCAATAATACCTATGCTGGTACTACATGGACAAACACAGCCAGTGCGACGAGTCCGTTCAACGGCAGCTCAGCTTATTTCACATCGGCTTCAGCACGTGCTATCGGTTATAGTTCTAGAAATACCACAACTACTCATTCTGTTTCTTTTTATGTAACAAACACAAATGAAGTACAATTAAGAGGTACAGGTACAAATAGGACTTCCTCCACATATCCTGCCAGCTTGAATATTTATGAATGTACTGAAAATGCAAATGGTACGCTTAATGTCGGGACAACAGCCGTAGTAAACCAGACATCAAGTTCTCAATCCACATTCACATTAACTGGTTCAGGCCTTGATGTCGACAAGATATACAAGGTGGAAGCCAACGTAATTCGCGGTTACCTCTATGAAATCGCATTCCGCACTCCGTTGAAGTCCGATCCGGAAATCAATGCTAACCCTGCATCACTGACATTCAGCGCAAACATCAACAAGACTGAATCGAAGTCATTCACTGTTACGGGCTCTAACCTGACAGGCAACATCACTGCTGAAGTGACAAGCGGAAGCAATGTGTTCAGCATTGACCAGACAACCATAAGCCAAACCGGCGGAAATGCCAACGGTACAATCAACGTGACATTCGCTCCGACTGCTGTTGGAACATACACCGGTACCGTTACTCTGACAAGCCAGGGAGCACAGTCCGTGACCGTGAACCTCAGCGCAACTGCAACAGAACCGGAACTGATTGTCGACCCTGAAGAACTGACCATCACTACTCCGGCGGCTACAAGCAAGACTGGTATCGTATCATTGCTCGGAGAAAACCTTAACGGCGATGTGACATTCAGCCTTGCCGATGCAAACGGTGTATTCAGTCTGAGCAACCTCTCGCTCAGCAAAGCGTCTGTGGAGAATGGCGCCGACCTGACTGTCACATTCAGCCCTGCAACTGATGGCGAATATACAGCAACAATCACAGTTTCAACAGAAGGTATTGAAGACCAGACAGTAATCCTCACCGGTATTGCCACGAAGGGATGGTTCGATGTGACAGTTGGTAAATACGGACTCGCATCGCTCTACACCGACATTCCACTCGTCATTCCGTTCGACGAATACGAAGACCTGCTCGGGGTATTCTACGGAAGCAGCTACGACGCAGAAGAGAAAGAGCTGAGAATGAAACCACTCTACACCTACATACCTGCTAACACCGGGGTAGTGGTACAAGGAAACTCTGGAACATACCGCTTCCCTATCGCAACAGTTGCTGTTGACCCGCTGTCACAGAACGTGTTCAGCGGAGTACTCGAAACCACACCGGTTGACCAGCTCGGAAACGGAACCGTGCTCACACTCGGTATGGGCTCCAATGGATATGTGGGATTCTATAAGTATTCCGGCTCAAGTATCAGAGCAAACAGCATATATATACTTATGCCTGACAACGGAGTGAAGGCAACTGGAGCATTGTCCATCGTCACTGAAGACGAAGCAACAGGCATCAGATACATCTACGGCACTGTTGAAGAACTCAACAACGACGGATGGTACACCATCCAAGGACTGAAACTCAACGGACAACCTACTGACAAGGGTATTTACATCCACAACGGTAAGACAGTTCTAATAAAATAAAAGCATATAGGCAGGAAGAGCCATATCTAAAAGGCAAACAGCTGAACAAGGCTCTTCCGCCAAACAACATACGACGTATTTGCAAAAATAAACAATAGAAATATGAAGAAATTTTTATTAACCATTGTGGCGGTATTTTCCTTTACTATCGTATTCGCACAAAACGAAAACAAGTATTCGCCATCAACATTGCAGTTCATATCCGAACGTGACGGAGATATTGAACTGCCGAAAATCAATCAGAGAGTTCCATTGGCAGTGAGCATTGCTTCACCGGTGAATATATGGGACGACCCGATTATCAAGAAATTCACTTCCAGAAAAATTGCATCTGCTGAGATGTATAACGGTGAGATGAAAATCTCTGCTTTCATCGGGCTGGACAACAACGACCAGTCGGGACTGGCTTCGTTAGGAGTTGACGTGCAGACTGAATTCAACAACCTCGTCATTGCCATGATTCCAGTCGACAAGATTGAGCAAGTGGCAGCACTTTCAAATGTAACACTTATTGAAGTGGCGGAAGTGCTCGAAGTGGCAAACGACAGGCAGAGAACTGTCACTCAGGCTTTCGATGCCATTACAAACAGCGGTGAGGCACAGGCACTGGGTATCACCAGCCCATATACTGGTAAAGGGGTGATTCTCGGTATTATCGACACAGGTATCGACTTCCAGCACATGGCTTTTAAGGACGCGAGCGGCAACAACCGAATCGTCAGGGCATACAAACTGCAAAGTGCTAACAGCACAAGCCTAACGACCTATTCATCTGCAAGCCAGATAAGCGGACTTACATACGACACAAATGCAGAAGACCACGGAACACACACAAGTTCCACTGCCGGCGGTTCAAGCGTGATTGTAAACGGAACCAACGTAACTGTTACCGACAACCATGCCAGCGCAACTTACGGAGGTATGGCTCCGGAGGCGGACCTCGTGATAGCAGGACTGAGTTCGCTCTACACCACGTCCATAGGTACCGCTATCCAGAACATTTGCAACTACGCCGACCAAGTGGGAAAACCATGCGTAATCAGCCTCAGCCTCGGTTCGCAAGCGGGGCCACACGACGGAACCGGAACTATTGCATCAATCGTAAACCAATATGCAGGCAACAACCATATCATCGTTTATGCTGCATCAAATGATGCAATGCGTTCTAACGCCTTTGAGCAACTCGGAACCAGCAATGGCGGTGGTATGTACGCATCAGGTTTATCAACAAATGCTAAACCTATGATTGTTAATGTACAGCGCTCGTTTTCAAATGCTGATGGCAATGTTGAAATGCTTATGCCTACAATCACTGCATACGCCCGTACTGCAGGTGTTGCAACCACATTGAGATTCCATGTTGTAAACGTAAATACTGGTGCTATTCTTTATTCATCAAGCCAATATACATCAAGCACAACTATTGATTTGACAGGAACTTCAGGGCTTGCACAATATTATAAATCTTCATCAAGTTATTCAAACCAATATGGTGATGCTGGAAAAATTCGTATTACAAGAACACAAGATACAAGCAACAACAAATACTATTGGCAGATATATGCTCCTATAATGCTTTCAACCAGTTATTCCGACAGCGACGGCGACGGGGTTTACAACAGCGATTATGCCTTCTGCGTTTCGGTATATCCACAAAGCACTAATGCCAGCACTATTGTAGATATGTGGGAGAATGGTTACTGCTGGTTTGGAAAAGATCTTAATCTCAACAGCAGTAGTTACAACTATTGCCAAGGCAACGACGAATGTTCGGTAAGCGACAACGCTTGCTACAGCAAAGTCATCTCTGTAGGTGCCTATGTAACAAAGAACAGCATCACAGACTATACTGGAACCGTACACGACTGGAGCGAAGAATATCCTAACATAGGTGATCACGCCTCGTTCTCCAGCTGGCAAACCACTGGCTACGGACCACTCGGAACTCCTCTGCCTACAATCAGCGCACCTGGTGCACGCATCGTGGCTGGTATCAACCACTACCACACAGCATCCGTAGATGATTACAGCTATTACGGCGATGATTACAAAACTGACCTCGTGGTTAACAGTACAAGTTATCCTTATGCAGCCATGGAGGGTACATCAATGGCAACTCCATGCGTCAGCGGTATCATCGCACAGTGGCTACAGGCATGCGTGGAGAAAGGCATAACACCAACTCCCGACTACATCAAGGAAGTCATGGCAGCCACATGGGATACCGATGAATGGACAGCGGGTACCGGCAACGGTGCTCATGGAGCCAACACATTCGGCACACACGGTAAAATCAACGCCATAAAGGGTCTTCAGTACATTCTTGGAGTGACCGGAGGACCGAGCATCATAGCAAGTCCGACAACAATCAACATGGAATCGGTTTACGGCTCATCTGCAACAGCTGCAGTCAATCTCACTGGACAGTCGCTGGAAGGTAATGTCACAGCATCTATCAGCGGAGGAAACGGCACATTCACCCTCGACAAGACCACTATCACAAAGGCTGAGGCAGAAGCGGGAACCGGATTGACTGTGACATTCACACCAAATGCAGCAGCCAACTTCAATGCTACTCTCACATTGAGCAGCACAAATGCAGAATCTGTAACAATTCAACTAACCGGTACTGCATGGCAACCGGAACTGCTCGCCGACGAACAGGTGAATATCAATGCCGGAGCCGGACAAACCGAAACGGCTACTTTCTCAGTTTTGGGTGATCACCTTGCAGGAGATGTCACACTCACTCTAAACGACGAGAACAACGTGTTCTCTCTATCACAGACAACCATCAGTGCTGCTGACGCTGAAGAGGGCGCTGACGTGACTGTAAGCTTCTCACCACAGGAAGCTGGCGAATACACAGCCACTGTAACCGTGTCGAGTCCTTACGCCGAATCACAGACAGTCACACTGAACGGCTCTGCCACCAAGGGATGGTTCGACATCACTGTAGGCAAATATGGTGTGGCTACGCTTTATACCGACATACCGCTGCAAATCCCTTACGAAACCTATGACTACGACATCCTCGGAGTTTACTATGGTAAGGAGATAGTAGACGGTGAACTCAAACTGCGCAGAGTAAGCAACTATATACCTGCAAACACAGGAGTGATCGTTATGGCCAACTCCGGAACCTACAGATTCCCTAAGACCAACGCACAGGTGACTCCGGTAACAGGAAACATACTTCAGGGAGTACTTGAAACCACTCCTGTCAGCGAACTGGGCGGAAGCGTGATGACTCTCGGTATGGGCAGCAACGGATACATCGGATTCTACACCTATTCCGGCACTTCACTTCGTGCCAACAGCGTTTATATTCCTGTAGACAACAACTCCATCAAGAACCTCAACTCCATATCCATCTTCACTGGCGATCTTACCGGAATCAACAACATTTTCGGAGAAGGCGTGCAAGAGGATAACGACACATGGTTTACAATCCAGGGTCTGAAACTCAACGGAGCTCCTACAGAAAAGGGTATATACATCCACAACGGAAAGACTGTAATTATAAAATAATAATCTGACAACTCTAAAAACTTTAAGGGGATGTGTCATTTTTGGCACATTCCCTTGAATATATTTTTGAATACCTAGATTTCCTAGAATACCTAGATTTCCTAGAATTGCTAGAATACCTAGATATGCTAGATTTCCTAGATTTCTTAGAATCCCTAGATTTGCTAGAATACCTAGAATTCCTGGATTTCAAATACCTGGCATGTCTATTTCGACTCCCTTGCATTTAACAGATAAAAAAAACAAATTGCCACCGCTTAAAACAATCATGAACAAAAAGAAAAAATATTCTGCTCCTCTATTGACTTTCAATGTCATATCATTCTACAAAGACATAGCCACAATCGTCGACCCGGGCATCTCCACATCCATGAACCTGGGGAAAACACGAGAAGATTATTCCAAAGACGACGAAGAGGAGTTCATCAACTATATGCAAAACTCCGAAACAAGCCAAAATCCTCTATGGTAAGGGTAAATTGACAAATATACATCGCCACATCATACCAACCCACATCAATACATATTGCTCAAACAACAAGGCGGGGTCGGCAATGCCGACC
>ERZ842401.1475-NODE-1475-length-33635-cov-71.278767_pt1 | contig 33635 bp, 28 predicted proteins | sample MGYA00521270_ERZ842401 | MGnify/ENA primary metagenome ERZ842401 (study PRJEB31892, sample SAMEA3878208) | bioreactor metagenome | biome: Moose rumen | place: Sweden | collected 2011-10 | study: EMG produced TPA metagenomics assembly of the PRJEB12797 data set...
ATCTCATTAACTACAATCTCCATATCGGTATCGACAATCTGTTTAATATACACACTGCAGTCTTGGGTAACAGTGGTAGTGGCAAGTCTAATACCATTGCTCACATTCTGCAGGAAGTCTATCGCAAGACGGAAAACCATGCAGAAGGATCGAAAACCATTCTCTTTGATGTCAATGGCGAATATGGAAGGGCGTTCACCAATGCCAGTCTCCATGCAGATATTGACGTGGTTTGCTATAAGCCAAATTCCAACGGATCGGGCTACACTCCATTCTATCTGCCCTATTATCTGATGACACTCGACGAGTGGTTGGCATTCCTGATGGCATCTCAGCGTACACAGAAGCCCTTTTGGGACAAGGTGCTGCAGCAGACCTATAAGTTTTACAAGATATTCAGCAAGAGTTCTTCTGCTGAACAGAAGAAGGCTTATATCAACTACTTCAAGTGGAAAATCCTCTTTATCCTCGGCATAGTCCTTCGCCAAGTAGATTCTGACACCGCTCGTATGACGGCAGCACGCAGTATCATTATTGCATGCCGTGATGTGGTCAACAACTCGGGTGGTTACCGTGAGTTGCTGAAATTCCTCAAAGAAGCTGAGCAAAAATGTGGTATCAGCTATGGTGACAACAATTCCCAGTTGGCCAAGTTCATTGATGACGAACTGGAAAATGTGGACGAGGAGGAGGCCATGAGATTGGACTCTGAAAAGTTGAAAACGGGCGAGTACTATGACTATAGTTTCCTCAGTACAGCTGTGGAACTTACCCTTCTTGAAGAAGAGGCGCGTGGAAACACTGGCATCAGAGAATACACCTCTACCATGCTTTCCCGTCTGGATTACTTCCTTCATAATGAAGATTGTGGATTCATGCGCCTTGATACACCCATTTTTTCCAATGAGGAGGACTATATGGCCAAGATGTTAGGCATAGGAGCAACTGACCGTGAGAAGCAACTTATCCTTATCAACTCCAGCGAGGTCGGTACAGACGTTCTTGAACTGATGACCAGTGTCATCAGCCGTATGATATTCGACTGCAGGAAGCGCAAGATAGGCGATGACCGACGGAAGAATCCTGTCCACCTCGTCCTTGACGAGGCTCACCGTTACATCAAGAAAGATGCTACCTATATCATTCAGGATAACATCTTCGAAAAGATTGCTCGTGAGGGCAGGAAGTATTCCCTTTTCTTGTTAATCTCATCACAGCGTCCTTCAGAACTCTCACCCACGGTGCTCTCTCAGTGTGGCAACTACATTGTTCACCGCATCCAGAATGAGGTTGACATGAAGTATATATACTCAGTTCTCCCCTATTTCTCTGACAGCTATACCTCTAAAATTAAGCAACAAGTTCCTGGTGAAGCGCTCGTTTTTGGCAATTGCGTACCTATGCCATTGCAGGTAAAGATTATTCAGGCAGATCCAGACCCGAATAGTAAGAACTGCGAAATCAGCAAAGAGTGGTTTACCCTTAAAGAATTCCCATCAGCATGACAGACCTTTTATCCCCCTTGAAAACAATCTCAGAGAAGATTTCGTCCTACCAGATTTTTACCTATATCCTTCCTGGTATTGTTTTCCTTGCTCCCCTTAGTTGGTATTATACCAAAGAGATTCCTGCCACGAGTATTTGGGAAAAACTTCTCATCTGCTACTTCGTTGGTATGACTGTCAGCCGTATAGGTACTTTCGTGTTTGAAAGTTGGCCGTCGCATATAAAGTGGAAATGGCTGGGCATTCAACTCATCGATTACCCAGCATTAATAAAAGCAGAGAAGAAAGACCCCAAAATCAATTCACTCCTTCAGGTGAGTAATACATACCGATCTATGGCAGCGGCATCATTCTCGCTACTTTTGGTGGCAATTCTGAACTATTATTTCAATCTTGGATTCCAGTTCCCTTGCGGACTCCATATCTTGAACTTATTCCTATGTATCTTGTTCTACTTTTCTTTCAAGAAACAATACTGGTATGTGAATGAGAGAGTGAGAAATGCAGATTGAGCAATTGGGATTATTTTGTTTCGACTATGATGCTCTTACTTACAATAGTATCCTTTTTGACTACTTCACTGGCACGATTCTTTGTCGTACCTATCATTACAATTGCTATTGGAAGCTTCTTGAAGTATTTCTTTGTGCCAGAGCATCGCCAAAGGTTCGACAAGAATTTCTTTTATTGGGGGCCAAATTTCATAGCGACTGCAGTTTTGCTTCTGTTTGTTGATTTCTCAACGACAATTCAGAACAATCCCGAAGAACTTCAAAGCTATTGTTTAAGTTTGGTACCAGCACTCATATCTACAGTTTTCTTCTCAGTACTCATCATCTTTGTCATCAAAAAGTATGCTTGGCGATATGGACGAGGGTACGATTGTGAAGATGTAGAGTTTCTGCCAGGAATCCTTATTCCTGATTTGTTGGGAATTGCCATGTTGTTCTTTATTTGGTATAACCTTCCGTAAGGAAAGAGCAGCATTCCAAATATATCAATATAAAGATATACTAACGATTGATAGTATAGGAGGTGGAACACGTTGGTCTCTCATAAAAACGAAAAGGTTCAATAGCAGCAGGTCTGCCTCCTTTTAAGATAAATATAAAGGTGAAAAATAATGAAGAATTTATAATACGATTATGAAAGCGTTAATTTTGAACAGTGGCCTTGGCCACAGAATGGGTGTGATTACGAAGGAACACCCAAAGTGTATGACAGAGATTTCGTATAAGAACACAATCCTGAGTCGTCAGCTTAGGATGTTGGCATCTTTCGGAGTCGAGGAGGTCGTAATGACCACTGGTTATTACGACCAGATTCTTGTTGACTACTGCGATGCATTGCATCTGCCATTGAAGTTCTCTTTCGTGAATAACCCTGAGTATGCTACCACCAATTATATCTACTCTATTTACTGTGCCAAGGAGCATCTGAAGGATGACGAGATCATCTTGATGCATGGTGATTTGGTCTTTGAGAGCTTGGTGATGGAGGCCGTGATTAACAGTCCTGTAAGCTGTATGGCTGTGAGCAGCACGCTTCCCTTGCCTGAGAAAGATTTCAAGGCCGTTATAAAAGATGGCAAGATTGAGAAGGTTGGCATCGAGTTCTTTGGCAATGCCATGGCCGCACAACCCCTTTACAAGATTCTGAAAGAGGACTGGCTGGTATGGCTCCAGAACATTGAGAAGTTCTGTGAAAGTGATAACCGCAAGGTGTATGCAGAGAATGCCTTCAATGAGGTGTCTGACAAGTGCAAGATTTATCCTTGCGATGTGAAGAACATACTCTGTGCTGAGATTGATACTCCAGAGGACTTGGAGGTGGTCAGCAAGAAGGTGGCGGAAATCAATGAGCGCACGGTTTATATGTGCTTCAGCACAGAGTACATTCACAGCGGTCATATTGCTATTGTCAACAAGGCTCGCCGTCTGGGCCGTTTGATTGTGGGTGTGTTGAGCGACGAGGCTATTTCCAGTTTTAAACGCTATCCTTTGATTCCTTACGAGGAGCGCAAAGCCCTGTTTGAGAATTTGGCAGGTGTAGAGCGAGTGGTGGAGCAAAAGACGCTCTCTTACAAAGAGAATCTCGAAGCATTGCGGCCAGACTACGTAGTACATGGTAACGATTGGTGCGAAGGTTTCCAGAAGCCTATCCGTCAGGAAGTATGTGAGATTCTTGCAGAATATGATGGCAAGTTGGTAGAGTATCCTTATAGTAACAATCCTATGTACAAGGAACTCGATGCTAACCATCGGGCAGAGGCCAGTATGCCGGATGTCCGTCGCGGTCGCTTGCGCAAACTCATTAATATGAAGGGACTGGTAACGGCTATGGAGGCTCACAGTGGTATCACTGGTTTGATTGTGGAGAATACAAAGGTACTTCAGGATGGTAAGACTTATCAGTTTGATGCGATGTGGGTATCTTCTCTTTGCGACTCCACTGCAAAGGGAAAACCTGATATTGAGTTGGTAGATATGACCAGTCGTTTCCGCACCATTGATGACATCATGGAGGTGACCACCAAGCCTATCATCTTTGACGGTGACACCGGTGGCTTGACTGAACACTTTGTCTATACTGTCCGTTCTCTGGAGCGTATGGGTGTGAGCATGGTGATTATTGAAGATAAGACCGGCTTGAAGAAGAACAGTCTCTTTGGTACTGAGGTTAAACAGACACAGGCTAATATTCCTGATTTCTGTGAGAAAATCCGTGCAGGTAAAAAGGCTCAGAAGACCAAGGAGTTTATGATTTGTGCCCGTATTGAGAGTCTGATTTTGGAACAGGGAATGGAAGACGCATTGGAACGTGCCTTTGCCTTCAGTGAGGCTGGTGCAGATGCCATCATGATTCACAGCCGCAAGAAAGATCCGGCAGAAATTTTTGAGTTTGTGGAGAAGTTCCGTGTGAAGAACAGCACAACTCCCGTTGTGGTTGTTCCTACATCTTTCAATACTGTGACTGAAGCAGAATTCAAGGAGCGTGGCGTCAACGTGGTTATCTATGCCAACCAGCTTACCCGCACTGGCTTCCCTGCTATGCAGGATGCAGCTCGTACTATCTTGGAAAATCACCGCGCCAAGGAGTGCGATGACAAGTGCATGAGCATAAAGGAGATTATCACTCTCATTCCCGAACAATAATTGAAAGAAACAAAATTATGATTAGACCTGAATTCTTTATAGAAAAACTGAGAGAGGACGGTATTGACTGTTTTGCCGGTGTGCCTGACAGTTTGCTGAAGAACATCTGTGCATACATCACAGACCATTGCGATGCTCAGCACAATATTATTGCAGCCAATGAGGGTGCTGCCGTAGGACTTGCTGCTGGTCATTATCTGGCAACAGGACAGCCTGCCTGTGTGTATATGCAGAATAGTGGTGAGGGTAATATCATCAACCCATTAGCCTCTCTCACAGACCCTGAGGTATACAACATCCCTGTTCTTCTGCTGATTGGTTGGCGAGGCCGTCCTGGTGTACACGATGAACCCCAGCACGTGAAGCAGGGCAAAGTAACTACTGGATTGTTGAACACGATGGGTGTCAATCTCGATGTTCTGAGCAAAGAAGAGGATAAGGCTGAGAAGCAGATTGCCAAAGCTATTGCTGCTTTAAAAAACAAAGAGGTATATGCCCTGGTTATTGAAAAAGACACTTTTGAGGACTACAAGCTCCAGAACGTAGAGAAGAATGACCTCACGATGTCGCGTGAAGAGGCTATCCAGACGGTAGCTGCTGCTCTTGGAGAGAAGGATTGCATCGTCTCTACTACTGGTATGATTAGCCGTGAACTCTTTGAGTATCGTGCTGCAATGAATCAAGGTCATGAACGTGATTTCTTGACTGTAGGTAGTATGGGACATGCCTCTCAGATTGCCTTAGGTATTGCGATGGCAAAGACCGACCGCACAATTTGGTGCTTTGACGGAGATGGCGCTGCCATCATGCACATGGGCAGCATGGCTATTGTAGCTAACAAAGCCCCAAAGAACTACGTTCATGTAGTGTTTAATAATGGTGCGCATGATAGCGTGGGTGGACAGCCTACCGTTGGTTTGAAGATAGACCTCCCGGCAGTTGCGCAGGCAGTTGGTTATAAGGCTACATATAGTGTAGAAACCAAGGACTATCTAACAGAACTTCTGGAAAAAGTTAAAACTCAGGACGGCCCAATTCTTCTCCAAGTGAAGGTGAAGAAAGGCAACCGCAAAGATCTTGGTCGCCCGACCACAACACCTATTCAGAACAAAGAGGCTATGATGGCTTTCCTCGCTGAATAATACTTGATAGATTTTGAATAAGATTTTTGTTAAATTTTGAGCGAAGCGACCCTAATGACTCAAAAAATAATTAATGGTATAGAGCATCTGCAAGAAGCCCTTGCAGGTGCCACCAAAGTTTTTGTGGTAAGTGATTCTTCATTTCCATTTCTGAATATAAAAGATGATATTGAGAACATGGGAGTGCCACATGTTATGTTCTCAGACTTTACGCCCAATCCATTGTATGAGCAGGTTTGTAAAGGAATTGATCTCTTTCAGATTACTAAATGCGATTGTATATTGGCAGTAGGTGGCGGTAGTGCCATCGATGTGGCTAAATGTATCAAATTAGCAGTATTAGCCAAAGAAGGTAATACTGCAATCATACCCCCGTTAGTGTCTCAGAGACTGCCAATTGATGGCGCAAAGATTACTTTAATTGCCATACCAACAACTGCAGGAACAGGCAGCGAGTCCACACACAATGCTGTGATGTATTATGAGGGTGCTAAACAGACCGTTACAAACGATGGCGTGTTGCCTGATTATGCAATTCTCGAACCCTCTGTACTTAAGACTCTTCCTCTTTACCAAAAAAAGTGTACAATGATGGATGCGCTGTGCCAGGGTATTGAGTCTTGGTGGAGCGTCAACTCTACCGAAGAAAGTTATGAGTATAGTCGCAAAACCATTGAGATTATTATGGCCAACTGGCGTAAGTACATCTTTTACAATGACGATGACGCAGCATCAAATATCATGTTGGCGGCGAACTACGGTGGTCGTGCAATTAATATAACCGCAACTACTGCAGCACATGCCATGAGCTATAAGATTACCTCGCTCTATAGATTGCCCCATGGACATGCCGTTGCTGTTTGTTTACCAGAAATTTGGACCTATATGTTATGTAACATGGATAAGTGCTTAGACCGTCGTGGTACAAACTATCTGAATGACATATTTGAGAAGATTGCTCATGCGATGTCCACAAATTCTATCCAAGACGCAATCAATTGCTTTAGGGGTATGATGGATGAAATGCAGATGCAGAATCCTGTTTCAGAAAACAGGACAAATGATCTCAATACTCTGTCAAAGTCTGTAAATCCAGTTAGATTGAAAAACAACCCAGTTGAACTGGATAAAGAGACTATCCGAAATTTGTATGAAATCATTGTGAAATAAGCGTTATGGCAGAATTTAAACCGTTGATGAAATTAGAGATAGACAAGATTATCGATAACGGCAAAGAAAGTGAGCGCGTTTTAATCAAGGTTCTCGATGATTGCAATCTCAACAATTACATTCTCTATGATGAAACCTTTGATGAGGATGGAAATCCTTCAAACAAGGTTCCTCACATGTATCGGTTTGAGAAACGCAGCGTAAAGAAAGGTGAGTTCGTGTCCCTTTACACGAAGGGTGAGAAGGGATATGCCCTAAGCACAATGAAGACACCCAAAGGAGCACCATTACATCGCATAAAGAGAGGACTGGATATCAATATCTTCAATAAAGCAGGAGATAAGGCACATCTTGTTCAAATAAATGCTGAGGATTGTGAAGAAGTCGTTCCTACAGACGAATGATACCATTTAAGTAGTCATAGAGTAAGAAGAAAAAACGCTCCCAATACTATTAGTATTATGAGTAGTAATAGTCGAATAGCCAAGAATTCTATCTATTTGAGTCTAAGGATGATTATCGTGATACTTATCACGATATATACTACTCGTTTGCTATTGGAAGGCCTTGGTATTGAAGATTATGGTATTTACAATGTGACAATCGGTGTAATAACCCTTTGTTCTTTTCTTCGTCCTGCTATGGCAAATGGCATCCAGCGATTCTATAATTTCGAAATAGGCAGAAAGGACTTCCAAAAGGCGAGGCAGGTATTCAACACTGGTTTACAAATACAATTGTTGGTAACGCTTATCATTATATTGTTTTGTGAGACGGCGGGGCTATGGTATATGTATCATAAGTTGGTTGTTTCTCCAGAACGATTCGATGCTGCCGTCATTGTTTTTCAAATTTCAGTTTTTTCATTTGTCTTATCCATGATAGAAGTTCCGTTTATGGCAGCAGTAATGGGACATGAACGAATGGATTTTTTTGCTTTAGTAAGTATCTTGGATGCAATTCTTAAACTTGGTATAGCTTTTATGTTAAAGTTCTCAACAGCTGACCATCTTATTCTATATGGATTCCTTTTGATGGGGGTGGAATTGTTAAATTTGATTCTCTATGCTTATTATTCTATTAGAAATTTTGAAGAGATACGTATCAGTCGTTCTATCAGTAGAGACCTTTTCCGTCCTATGCTTTCATTCTCTGGGTGGAATTTGCTAGAGAAGATAGCCAGACTTGGGAAAGACCAAGGTCTAAACATCATGCTTAATTTCTATTTTGGACCAGTTGTCAATGCTGCAAGAGGTGTTGTAAACCAAGTGTCATATGCTTTCACAGGACTTGTTGATTCGGCCATTACTGCTAGTCGTCCACAGGCTATTCAGGCTTATGCAGCAGGTGACACAAAACGAACATTGAATATGATGTTTTCACTGAGTAAATTTACTTTGTTGATGCTCTATGTTTTAGTATATCCCATTTATTTAGAGGCATCATACATATTAGGACTTTGGCTAGGAGACAATGTTCCAGAATATACATTGCCTTTCTTGAATGTTACACTAATAACAATTTTGATAGATAAACTTTCAACACCAGTTAATCTTGTCGTTCATGCAACGGGAAAGATGAAATGGATGAATATTGCTTCGGGTATACTAAATTTAGTAGCTGTACCAATAGCTTTCATAGCACTTATATATGGGATGGATGCCGTGGATGTCTATTGGATTGTTTTTGTACTTACAATAGTTACACAGACAGCATACGTTATGATGTTGAAAAGATTGGTAGACTATTCCGTTTTACAATATTTCCGTGAAGTTATCATTGCTTGTACATTGGCCATATTCGCATCATGTCTTTTTCCTTATTTAGTGCACGGTTTCTTACCTGAAGGCTTTTTAAGGCTGATACTTGTAGTTCTTACTTCATTAGTTTGTGGCATAGTGGCAAGTTATTTCTTTGGAATAACTTCTAAAGAAAGAGAATTATGCAATTCACTAGTTAAATCATTTATTCACAAAAAACACTCCTGATTATGGTTATTGGTGTATGTGGCTTTGGATACAGTGGATCTGGAGCAGTCGTTGACTTGCTGAAAGAATATGAAGGTGTCAAATATCCGTCAGAAGCTGATATAGAATTTTCTTTTCTTTACCGTCCAGATGGTTTGACAGACTTGATTTATCATGTCAATAATCCATGTAGATATTTTGCCGCTGATGTTGCAGTAGAGCGTTTCAAAAAGAAAATTAGTAGTTTTTTTAAGGCTCATAGCCCTTATTTCAATTCTGATGCAGTTAAACGGGTAGAGCTATTGACAGAGAACTATTTACAATCTATCTCATGTGTTACATGGAAAGGTTGGTGGTCGTATGACATTGACCAGATGGATTCTGTTTCTTTTTTTATATATAGGTTGCTCAATAAATTGACAGCATCACTACCATCATTAAATATATCTCTACAGAAGAAACTATATTATCGTGATATGCATCTCGCTGTCAATCAAGAAGATTTGTTGGTAAAAACTCAGAAATATATTGCTGATGTGTTATTTGCTTTAGGGATGGATATTGAGCGCGACACAATACTTCTCAACCAGCTTTTTTCTGCTGACAATCCTACTCGAAGCTCGATTTTCTTCAGAGATTCTAAAGCTATTATTGTAGACAAAGATCCAAGAGACCTTTACCTCTTACTTAAGTGTGAGTCGTTTAAAGGTTGTTCCTGGACTCCTACGGGAAATGTAGATGATTTTATTAGTTTTTATGAAGGTATGCGTAGAGGGTATAAGGATATTGATAACCGTCAGGTTTTATTGGTTAAAGTTGAAGACATGATATATGAGTATGAAAAAGCTGTAGCCACCATAGAAAACTATATAGGGCTTGATAAGGCTTTGCATTTACATCCTTTGACGGTTTTTGATCCAAAGAAATCTATTAACAACACCCAACTTTTCAGGAAATATCCTAATATGAAGGCTGATGTCGAGAAAATAGAACGAAGATTAGACAAATATCTTTTTGATTTTGAAAAATATCCAATATTAACGAAATTTGGAAAAACCTTTTAGTCACTATTGCACAAATATAGAATAGAGAAGTTATGAAATTTACCCCCCCCCGGTTGTTATCAACAATTATTCTTTTTGTTGTACCCGTAATTGTCGGAATTGCTATTAACATGGACATGGCAAAGCCAAGGTCTTATACAAATTTGGAATTACTTCCGATATTGACAGGCGTTTTTTTCATCATACTTCAATTAGCTAACAGAAAAATATCCATTTCTTTTCCTATGATTTGTGTATTGGGACTGTTCTATATACGAAATGTTTTGGCCCCACTTGCGCTTTATATGGGAAATTATAGAAGCTATTTCTCGATGGTCACAAAAGATAGCATTGACTCTTCGATTATGTTGCTACTCTCAGAAACTATAATTCTGACCTTATACAGCATTCACCTGTCAAAGAAAATTGATAATCAGAGGCTTAATATGCCACAAGGATTATTGCCTATCAGTAAGAAGCGTAATAGGAGGTATGCTAATTTTTTATTCTTCATGCTATTTCTATCTGCAATACTAATAATATTGAACCCTAATTTTCTAGGAGACTATGTGAGTATTTTTTCTTCTCAAAATAGCCGAGAGATGCAAATCGGAACAAATGCAACAGGCCCATTATATACAATATTTACTGTCATCTTTCCTATTACCTATCTCTCTTTGTCACTATATGTAATATCCTTTTATGCACCAAAAAAACAACACTATGTCGTTCCAATAATTGTTAGCATTGGAATCCCTTTCCTATTTATGAACAATTCAGATGCATTTACACTAATTACGGTATTTTGCTTGGGATTAACTGCTCTTAAATTTAAAACCATCCCCAAACGGATGTTTATAAGTATGGGAGCTATTGCGATGTTGTTAATAACGATATATATGTTCTCAAATGTTGCCAATGCTTCATTCCAGTCTGATCAAAAAACAGTAGGAGAAAAAGTGTCTGAGATAATGCAAGGTTATTTTCCAGGTGTAAGTAATGCTTCTGGTATATTCACTATGAATGAACATGATAAATGGCATACACTTTTCTTTGATCTCTATGTAGCGATACCTTTCCGTCAGACTCTTTTTGGAATTCAAGGTGACGATAGGTTAGTCACTCTATTTACCGATGACAATGACGCATCTTCTCAAGTAATTCCATGTTCTGCACAGCTCTATTATTATTTTGGCATCTTTGGATTGTTGTTAGAATGCCTATTTGTTAAATTTGCCTTCTCCACTTATAAAAAAGCTGAAAGGGAAAACAATGTGTATGTTTATTATGCAAGAATACTGTTGTTTATGTATTTAATAATGACACCAACAGTATATAATACAACTTTATTTTTGGTAAGATTTTTTGTTACATTGATGCCGATGCTTTTAATCTATGAAGCATTACAGGGAAAGAAACTATCTGTACCCCAACAGCGGAAGCTAGCAAATATGAATATAAATTACCCTTCAAAATAATTAAATAACCCAATGTTAAATATAGCAATAACAGGATATGTGGGAACAGGGTCATCAGCCATGATAGACCTTCTTCGTGAGTATAGTGGAGTTAAAATTGTGCCGGATCAAAGGAATAGTTACGAACATGATGTTTTTTATCGGTCAGGCGGACTTTTTGACCTTTGTGCTATTTTGGGACAAGGAACATCACCTGTATGTTCTGATAAAGTGATTAATCGTTTCATTGAAACGATGGAGAACCTTTATCGCTATGATTATGTTTGGTATGGAGGCTATAAGAATATCATCGGCAGTGATTTCTTGAAGATGGTAAATGATTTTGTGGCAACTATTAGTTATCGATTTGAAGGAAGTAATTCCACTCACCAGCTACGAACAAAATTTTCTCCCGTTAAGGCATTGTTGCAATTAGCATCTCACGTTGTGTACAAAAAGAAATATATGAAATATGGGGTTGACTATGTGCATGATGGGAAACCGTCATATGTATCTATACCTTCAGATGAAGAATTGGTGAATGCTGCCAGAGCGCTGACAACTCGGTACTTTCAGCTATTTGATACAGGATCCGGTATAAGTAAAGTCTTTGATCACCTCATTTGGCCCCAACAACTAAACAATTACTTGAACTATTTTGATGATGATAGCTTTCGTGTCATCGTAATGAAACGCGACCCGCGAGATGTCTACCTTTTAAATAAATATGTCTGGTATTATACTCCTGTAGGAATTAGAACGGCTGTACCCTCGTTAAGAACTGAAGCTGGTGATTTCGTGCACGATTGGCAGAGAACTGTTAGGCAAGGGTTTGCACAACCCAACGTACTTCAAGTTCAGTTCGAGGATTTAGTTTATCATTATGAAGAAACTGTAGCAATAATTGAGGAGTTCCTTAGTTTATCCTCATCTCAGCACATACGAAAGTATGAAAAATTTAATCCAAAGAAGTCAATTGAAAATACTCAAGTTTACAACTCTAAAGTGGAATGGAAACAAGAAGTAGAAATAATTGCTTCTGCTTTGTCAAACGATCTTTACGCGTTTCCTTACACTTATACACCTCAACGAAAATTGATGTTTGATTAATTACAATAAACTATCGAAAATGAAAAAAAGAATATGTTTGTCTTTTGGTCACCTTGTCGCCAGTAATGGCGTCAGTCGTTCGGCTATAGCCATAGCCAATTTGCTTACAGACCATGGTTATGATGTAACGTTAGCTCCTTTATTCAGGATAGAAAACAAAATGATGGAAACGATGAACCCCAATGTACATCTTCAACGAGTATTTGGATTCTATTTTCATGGTTTTGTTAAATTGGTTGACTTAATTCCTAAACGCTGGCTTTACTGGCTTATCTTTGGAAGGAAGCATTTCGATTTGGAAATTGCTTTCCAAAAGGATATGGCTATTAAAATCATTGGATCTGGAGCTAAAAATGGTAATGTTGCACGTTTAGCTTGGATTCATACTTATGATGAAGGGTTGTCCCTACGGAAACAATATGAGAGAATCGGTAAGGTGATATGTGTTTCAAAACAAAATTCAGATCGCCTTGCTCAAGAATTACCAACCGTCGTTTCTGACTATAGTTATAATCCGATTGATGAAAAGGTTGTTATAGAACAGAGCAGGGAGCCAATAGATGTTCAGCGTCCTTCAGATTGCCCTCTATTTGTATCTGTAGGAAGACATAGTCCGGAAAAGGGTTATATACGTTTGTTAGATATTATTGCTCGACTACGTGATGAAGGATATAAAATGAAATTGTGGCTTATTGGTGGTGGTGTACAACACAATGAACTAATTGACCATAGTAATAGACTAGGCTTGCAAGATATAGTATACTTTTCTGGCCCAACATCAAACCCTCATAGGTATACAATTCATGGTGATGTGTTTATCTGTTCTTCATATAGAGAAGGATATAGTACAGCATGCACAGAGTCTGTAATGTTAGGAATTCCTGTAATTACTACAAACGTAGGTGGGAGTCGTGAAATAATTGAAGAAAGTGCATGCGGCATTCATTGTGGTCTTGATGACGAGTCTCTCTATCAAGCAATAAAATCAGTACTAATTAGCCCACAAATAATCCAAGAATGGAATAATGCTTTAAAAACGACAAAGACAAAGTTTTCTCAGGGAGAAAGATCTAAAAGACTTTTTAGAATAGTAGAAGAAACTCTAAACAAGTAAATATTTGTAAATGATACTATACTTTTGTTTCCTAATAATTGAGATTTTTCTCTTTCTTACGGCACCAAGCAATATGGAAAAGCCTTTTATGACGTACTGCTTGTTGGCTGTAGTGGCTCAGCTTGTGATTTTTTTTCGTTTTGATAGAAAAAAGGTACATAGTCTAAAAGAGATTCATTTACGTCATACTTCCATTTTTCTCGCATGTTTCTTTGTTGTGTTTTTTCAATGCGACATAGATTACGTTATTGGCCTTATAGATTCCTCCAATAAAATGCTGTGGATAGACACGAATATAGTATGTAAATCGTTGGCTTTATCTACAATAGCTTTAACTTCCCTACTAATTGGCTATAAATTGTTGCAAAATAGAGATATTGAATCACCAATAATAAAGGAAAGTCATTATGATTATATTTGTTCAGCAAAGCACTATGTCTGCATCCTCGGTTATGTAATGTTAGCTTTCTATTTAATTTTTGTTCCTCGGGATTATTTGTATGGAGGTTATAATGAAGGAGTAGACCGTGGATGGGTAAACGTTGTGTTAGTACTTCTGCAAGCTGTGTTCTTGGGAATGTTTGCACTCTATTGCTATGACTTTAGACGTTCAAAAGAAAGAAAATCTTTTTTAAAAGAGTTGAAATTCCCCGTCTTGCTTATTTTGCTTTATATGGCTATCGTCTTAATAACAGGAAGAAGAACAGAAGCTGTTAGAGCAGCTCTGTTACTTGTTATAGTTTATAGTTATTCTATGGGGAAAAATGCTTCAAACAAATTCGTTCTTTTGTATTTCTTTGCCGCAGCAATTCTTTTTTCTGTAGTAGGTATTTTAAGAATGGGTGAAGTTAGAGGCTTTGATCAGGGAATTGAAGCTGCATCTGAAACAACATCTTTTTCTCCTTTTACGCGCGAACTCGCAGGTAGCGTAAATACTCTTCATGTAGCAGTTTCTCATTTCCCTGATGTTGTAGATTACAATTATGGGATTACTTTTTTCCCCTCTTTCTTCGTTTTAGTACCAGGACTAGATAGATTCTATCAGGCGTATATTGTTGAAGGTGATGTTCCTTTACGTTCAGGCCAAGTTATTACGACACTTAATTTAGGCCCAAATGCAAGTTATGGAATGGGTAGTTCTATTGTTGCTGATGTCTATATTTCATTTGGTCCAATTGGTGTGGTTGTTGTATTCATTTTGTTAGGGATGTTTCTTAGGTATTTGGAAGTGGGTACATTCTGCATAGATAAATCGCCTTTGTTCTTAGTTCTTTCTTTTGGTTGTTGTTCTCAATTTATGTTTGCTTGTCGAGGTTCTGTGGCTATTATGTTTTTAAGTTGGTCTTATGGCACAATCTTGGTTTTTTTATTAGTACGCCGAAAAATGAAATTACAGCATATTGAGTCATTCAACAAGAAACTGTCAAGAAGATTTTCTTTAACATGATTAGAAATGAGAAATGTTATGAATAACAAAATAGAAATGTCAAATTACGATAATACGGCATTTGGTGAACTGGTTTCTATTGTTGTCGCTTGTTATAATGGGGAAAGATATGTAGATGGATGTATGAGCTCTCTGGTCTGTCAGACTTATCAGAATATCGAAATTTTAGTATGTGATGATGCTTCTACAGACAAAAGTTTGCATTTCCTAAGACAATGGGAAAAAAAAGACAACAGGATTAAAGTACTGCATAATGAAAAGAATTTGAATATTGCCGCTACAAGGAATCGATGTTTGAAGGAGGCAAAGGGCTTGTTTGTTGCTATCCAAGATATTGATGATGTGAGTGACAGAAGGAGAATAGAATTGCTTGTACAGTCATTGAAGGATTCTAATGTTGACTTTGTGAGTAGTTCGGTTGGAGCGTTTAGTAAAACATGGCACAATATTGATAAAGTTTTTTCATATAGGAAAACAGTCCCATCGAAATGGGCATTTCTTAATGGAGTTCCATTTTTCCATCCTGCGACTATGTTTTCGAGTGGCTGCCTCAATGCGGTTAAAGGCTATAGGGTTGCAAAGGAAACAAGGCGAGCTGAAGATTACGATCTATTTATGCGTCTTTATGCAGCAGGTTATAAAGGAATGTGTCTGCCTAATATTCTCTATTACTATCGACTTGATGAAGGGAACTATAGACGACGTACTTTTACAGCCCGTAAGGATGAGATGACTATACGACTCCAAGGCTTTAAGGCTTTAGGCTTGTTACCGTGGGGAGTGCCATTTGTCATAAAACCTCTATTTGCGCATGTTGTAATGCATGCGAGGCTTTTGATTAGCAAACCAAGGAATAATTAATGTTATGAGTAAAAAAATATGTTTTTGCACTACGATAAGTACAACGATTAAGTCTTTCTTAGTGGATCTGTCCTACTATTTAGTTGATAATGAAAACTATGATGTAACTTGGATATGTGGTGAGGATGATAGTATGAATGCCCTTACCAATGAGCATATACATTACATCCCACTAAAGATGAAACGAGGTATTGCATTTGACGGTCCTCGTTTGACATGGCAGATGTATCGAATTTTTAAGAGAGAAAAGTTTGACATTGTACAATATTCTACGCGAAATGCAGGCACATATGCCTCGATAGCATCCTGGATGGCTGGCATTAAAGTGCGTCTTTACTGTCAGTGGGGAATGATGTTTATTGCCATGAAAGGCTTGAAGAGATGGTTGTTAAAGATGGACGAGAAACTTGTCACGTCTTTGGCAACGGTAATTGAGTCAGAAAGTTTTTCTATGTATGAAACAGCCATTGAGTACGGCATCTATAAACCAGAGAAAGCTTCTGTGATTTGGAACGGAAGTGCCTGTGGTGTAAATATAAAAAAATATGTTTTGGAAAACAAATCGGCATGGCGCAAAGAAGTAAGAGAAGAGTATGGAATCAGCGATGACGCACGTGTTTTTGGTTACTGTGGAAGAATTACCCGTGATAAGGGACTGAACGAACTATTCGCTGCTTTTAAGGAAGTGATAGAGCATCCTAAAAGTAAAACAGATGCCTATTTGATGATCATCGGTGCAAATGATAATGCCGAAACCATTGATCCAGCATTGTTTGCATGGGCTAAATCTTCGCCGTTTGTTAAGTTTACGGGTTATACCAATAATGTGCCTAAATATTATTCGGCATTAGATGTGTTTACATCTTTAAGTTACCGTGAGGGTTTTGGTCTTGTAGTCATAGAGGCCGCGGCGATGGCAGTGCCGGGTATCGTGTCCGATGCTTTAGGTCAGCGAGACACCATTGAGCACATGAAAACCGGATACTTAGTGAAGACTCATAGCATAGATGAGGTGGTTGAAGCTTTGGATTATTATATAGCACATCCTGACAAGGCTGTGGAGATGGGACGCAATGCACGAAAGGTAGTGGAGGAACAATTTGAACAGAAGGAGCTGTTCAGAAAATTGGCAGCTCATAGGAATCAGCTGATAGAAACGTCAAATGAATAAAATGAAAGAGAAGAAACTTAGCATGATGTTCCGACTTCTTCGAAAGATGGGAATGAACTACTCTGAAGAGGAATACGGGCAGGTGACACTGTGGCAAGTGTTTAAGCGAGTATGTAAGACATATCGCGATGGATTCCTGATAAAATTCATCATGAACTCATGGCTTCTGGACCCACTCGCTCCACGGAAAGTAAGACCATGGGTATTGAAAAAAATCGGTTGTCATGTGGGAAAGGACATTTTTGTGGGAGACAATGTAAGGATAGACACTGGTCATTCTGACTTGATTTACATTGGCGACCACGCTCATATCACTGGGGGATGCCGTCTATTATGTCATCAACGTAATCTGAGATATTACCGAAAGGGAGATGATGCTGCAAAGCTTCCCTATAAGTTGGGAGAGATACACATCGGGAAAGGCGTAATGATTGGTATGGAATCACTCATCATGCCTGGAGTTACCATAGGTGATGGAGCCATAGTTGGTGCCTATTCTCTTGTGACAAAAGATATACCCGCATGGACTATCGCGACAGGTCGTCCTGCAACAGTTGTAAAGGAAATCAAGGAAAGGGACAATCTCACCGATATGGGGGGGGCAATTTGTAAATACGTCATTCTTTCCGTCCAAAAGGTTGCTGCATGATGGACGGAAAGATAACAATATTGCTTTTAGGAGCAGGAACTCAGGCTCTGGCAATAGTGAGGCAACTATCAGAATCGGGCTACAGAATACTTATACTTGTTTCAGAAAAAGGGAACTATGCGGACGTGTCAAGGTATGTTGATAAAAGATTGTTGTGCGAATTCCCTACTGACAGCAAAGATTTTTTGATGTATGTTGAACAGGTGATTGAACAACAAAAGGTAGAGGTAATCTTACCGATGGGTGACATCTACGCAGATTTTCTAAGTAAAAACAAAGACCGATTAAGCAGACAAGCGCATTTTACGATACCATCATATACAAATTTCCTTCTGGGATATGATAAAAACAAGCTCATGACAATCTGTAGAGAGAAAGGATATCCACATCCACAGACAATAGATCTGTCAAAGCTGAGTGATTTTGACACAAGCGAGTTGAAGCAGTTTCCTTTCCCAGCGATGCTGAAGCCAAATTGTACGACAGGAGGAAGAGGGATGGTTCAGATAAACAGCTATAAAGAACTGATGGAGCAATATCCTGCTTTACATCTTCAGTATGGTGAGTACCATCTTCAACGTTTTATCCGTGAAGGAGGAAGACAAGTAAAGATCCAATTGTGTGTAGATAGTGATGGAAACCTACTGTGTCACTCAGCACTCCATAAAGTTAGGTGGTATCCTGTGAAAGGTGGTGCAAGCAGTTGTTCCGTTAGCATAAAAGAAAATAAGATGACTGAAATCTGCCATCAAATATTAAAAGATATAAGGTGGGAGGGGTTTGCGGACTTTGACCTCATAGAGGATCCCGATACAAAACAGTTGCTAATCATGGAGATTAATCCGAGACTTCCTGCCTGTGTGGGCGCAGCCGTGAGTGCTGGCATTGAATGGGGGGAGGTCCTGGTGAATCAAGCTCTTGGTAAATCTCAAAGATTATATAGCTATAAAGAAGGAATAGCATTGCGTCATTTGGGATTTGATGTGTTGTGGTTTATCAAATCTCCACACAGATTCAAGACTGTGCCAACTTGGTTCAACTTCTTCGGTAGCAATGTCTATTATCAGGACTTCCACTTTTTTGACCAGAAACCCTTCTGGGTTGGTACTTATCACAATATCAAGAAATTAATGGATCCATCTTTCCGTCAGTCAAAAAAAGGAGCATGACAATGAGTATGATAATAGAACCAAACGGTAAGAAGAGTAATAAACTGATGGCGCTGATGTCTTTTTGGGGAATCCTTCTTGTCATCTTAGGGCATAGTGGGTTTGAAGAGCCATTAGTGGCAGAGAACTTGAAGGCACTTGACACATGGATTTATAGTTTTCATATGCCCTTGTTTTTCTTTATCAGCGGCTACTTGTATTCTTTAACCAATGAGAATTTTTGCAATATTCAGCCAGGGAAATTCCTCAAAAAGAAATTTGTAAGGTTATATATTCCTTATATTGTGCTTGGGCTAATCGTGTTTGGAATCAAATTTGGACTATCGGGACTGATGGGCGCATCAAGAGATTATTCGCTTAGTGATTTCTTGTTGATGTTTATAGCCCCACGTTGGCAGAATAGCACGATGGGCTATTTGTGGTTCATTGTAACACTATTTTTTGTCTTTGTTATTATCACAGCCATTGGACGTATACGTCTGAATCTTAAAAAACCAAGGGTTGCTCTTATAGTAATACTGCTTGGTTGGATAATCCGGTATTGTCTGCCAGAACAGGAATGGGTAAAACTTTTCAATTTCTATGCGTTGATGTGGTATATCCCATTCTTTGTGATAGGCATACAATATCAATGCAATGAGGATTCGTGCTCAAAAATTGTTGCCACTCCCAACAGAATTAAGACTATTGTTTTGTTCGTTTTAACTCTGATTGGTACATGGCTTCTGATGGAGAGTGCGAACATGCCAATAAATTATTTGTTGAAGATTCTATTTGCTATAACTGGCATCGGCTTTTCTATGTCTTTATGTAGCGTTCTCTTAGAACAAAAAACCATTAGAAAATATGTATTGCCATTTGGAGATATTACCTATACTATTTATCTGATGTCCTTTTTCGGGCAATACTCAGCCAAAGCACTTGTAGTCAGTATATTGCACCTCTCTTGGCCTTTCTGGGTGGTATCAATGTTTATGGGCGGACTGGTGTTCCCGTTGTTGGTGTATTGGATATATAAATCTACGAATGATTTTGGTGGAAATAAATTTTTAAAAATTGTAATTGGTGCATAATGAATATTCTGACATTTGATATAGAGGAATGGTATCTCGAAAAGGCATATTTCGGAGCCAAAGAGTCTAAATATCGAGCATATGATAGTTTATTGGAAGAAATTCTTTTAAAGTTGGACGAAACAAACTTAAAAGGAACATTCTTCTGCGTAGGTAAGCTGGCGACATTATTTCCTCAAGTAGTACGTAAGATAGCTAATGCGGATCACGAAATAGGATGTCATTCTGATATTCACCAATGGCTTAACAAAATGACTTATCAGCAAGCATTGGAGGACACTCATACTGCTGTTGATTCTTTGGAACAATGTATCGGGAAGAAAGTAAAAAGTTACAGAGCTCCGGCATTTTCTATCGGAAGTGAAAACAAATGGGTCTTTGAAGTGTTGGCTGCAAATGGGATAACCTGTGATGCATCAGTGTTTCCTGCTTCTCGTGATTTTGGTGGTTTTCCTGAATTCAAGAGCGTAGAACCTGCAACAATAAAGTATAAAGGATTTGAGATACACGAATTCCCTATTGTTACCACGAAACTGGCAGGTAAAGAAATAGCTTATTCAGGAGGGGGCTATTTTAGATTCTTTCCGTACTGGTTTGTTGAAAAAGAGATTAAAAAAGCTGCTTATTCGATGACATATTTCCATTTAGGCGATTTACTTCCCGTCATTGATGGCGTGATGACAAAAGAGGCATATGAGCGATACTTCGATGAACCTGGAACCTTCAAAGCACGTTATATGCGTTATATAAAAACTAATCTGGGCGTTAGGGAAAATAAAAAAAAGCTATTTAAACTGATAGACAGCTTTAGTTTCGGTAGTATTTCAGAAGCTAATGTTCAAATAGATTGGAGTAAGGCACCTATAGTGACATTATAGTATTTATGTATAAGCATTTTTTTAAACGATTATTTGATTTCTTGATTACTTTAGTGGCATTTCTGCTGATAGGGTGGTTCTTGGTTTTTATAGCTATCTGGTTACATTTCGCTAACAAGGGATCTGGTGCATTCTTCCTCCAAGAAAGACCAGGAAAGGATGCAAAGATTTTCAAGATTATAAAGTTCAAGACTATGACTGACGAACGTGATGAAGATGGAAATTTGTTGCCAGATGATTGCCGTCTGACAAAAGTCGGAAAGTTTGTGCGCTCTACTTCTATTGATGAACTCCCACAACTGATTAATGTGTTAAAAGGCGACATGGCGCTGATTGGGCCGAGGCCGCTGCTGCCGCAGTATCTGCCGCTCTACTCGCCCGAGCAGGCTCGCCGCCACGAGGTGAGGCCAGGCATCAGCGGCTGGGCGCAGTGCCACGGACGCAATGCCATCAGCTGGACGGAGAAGTTCAAGCTGGACGTGTGGTATGTGGACCACTGCACGCTGTGGACGGATTTGCAGGTGATTTTCATAACGATAAAGAACGTGCTGATGCGGAAGGATATTAACTCTGCGACAGCAGCAACAATGGAGTATTTCAATGGAAGCAACTGAAATAGTGTATCTTTACGGAGCTAGCGGACATGCCAAGGTTGTGATGGATATTGCAAGGTTGGCATACGTGGATGTGCCGTGCCTGATTGACGACAACCCGCAGGTGTATGAACTGGCGGGAAAACCTGTCGTGCATAATGCGGACGGTCTTTCTCCGCTGATTGTGACGATAGGTGACTGCCAAATAAGGCGTAATATAGTTTGTAAGCTTGGGGAACGGGAATATGTCACCGTTGTCCATCCCAGTGCTGTTGTTGCCGACAATGCAAAGCTTGGATATGGTACGGTAGTGATGGCTGGGGCCATCCTTAATCCATACGTGGAAGTGGGCAATCATAGCATCATCAATACAGGAGCATTGCTCGACCATGATGTCAAGGTCGGTGACTTCGTACATATTGCGCCACATTGTACGATTTGCGGTGGAGCAGAAGTCGGTGAAGGTACTTGGGTTGGAGCAGGCTCAACGGTGATACAAGGAATTAAAATAGGAAAGGATTGTTACATTGGTGCCGGTTCGGTGGTCGTGAAAGACATACCGGATGGATGCTTATGCTATGGCAATCCTGCGAGAGTGATAAAAGCAACAAATCAAATGGCTAAAAATCAGATAGATAAGCTGTTAGGGGGGTAAATTCTTAGTTAAAAGTTTAGAGTTTAGAATTAATAGTTTTGTGTGGGGCTGCGCCCTTAGAGAAAGGAGGGTGGCCGCATGAAGCACAATATTCTGATTACCTCTGCCGGACAACGGGTGGCGTTGGTAAAAGATTTCCAAGAGACATTACAGAGATTCTTCAATGATGGAAAAGTCTATACAACAGATATGAACCCCAGGTTGGCACCAGCAGCCTACGTAAGCGACGGTTGTTGTGAGGTGCCAAGGTGCACTTCTGAGGACTATATTGAATCACTGTTGACAATTTGCTTGGGAAATGAGATTGGTTTGATAGTACCAACGATAGATACGGAGTTGGCTATTTTGTCTGCCAATAAAGAGATATTTGCCAAGCAGGGAATCACGGTTTCGGTTTCTGATTACGACTTCGTGATGATGTGCCGAGACAAGCGCAATACGGGAAAGTTCTTTGAGAAGCACGGCATCAGGGTACCCAAAGCAATTGATAAGTATCATCCCGCCTTCCCGCTGTTTGCCAAACCCTACGATGGTTCGCTGAGTACCAACCTGCATTACATCAAGAATGCTGAGGAACTGACGGAGGAGATATTGAACGACCCGAAGCTGCTATTCATGGAGTATATTGACAAGGAGGTATATAAGGAATACACAGTGGATAAGTACTATGGAAAAGACCACAAGGTAAAGTGCATCGTGCCAAGGGAGCGCATCAAGATAAGGGCTGGGGAAATCAATAAAGGACTGACAGAGAAAGAACCGCTGACGCAATACCTCTATGACTGGCTGGAAACGATTGACGGGTGCATAGGCTGTATCTGCATTCAGTTGTTCCTGAATCCTCAAACTGGTGATGTGGTCGGAATTGAGATTAATCCTCGTTTTGGAGGTGGTTATCCGCAGACTTACGCTGCTGGTGGAAACTACCCTGAATACTTGATAAGAGAGTATTTCCTTGGGGAAAAGATAGAATATTTTGATGGTTGGAAGAATCATCAGTTGATGTTAAGATATGACGATGCCGTGTATGTGTAAGAAGGTTGTAGTCTTCGACCTTGATGATACCTTGTATAAGGAGATTGACTTCTTGAAATCAGGGTATCGGAAGGTTGCGGAGTTGGTTGAGAAGCGTTACGGGATTGATGCTTGGGAGACATACGACCAGATGATAAAATGGTATCATCGTAGTGAGAATGTCTTTGCAAACTTGAATGAAAAGTATGGGATAGATAATCCCATTAGTGATTATCTGAATGTATATAGGTATCATCATCCGACTATAAGTCTGTCGCAAGGAGTTAACGAAACATTGGATGCACTGAAAGAAGCCGGTTGCGAACTGGCTATCATTACTGATGGCCGGGAGATAACTCAGAAACAGAAGATTGAGGCATTGGGGCTGGTGAAGTGGATTCCGCAGGAACTAGTCTTTATCAATGAGGATAAGAAGTATTTCAAACCTAATCATTGGAGCTTTGACAGGATGATGTTGAAGTGCTATGAAAGGTATCCTAATGTGGAGTTGAAGTTTTATTATGTGGGCGATAACCCAGAGAAAGATTTTTTAGCTCCGAACGAATTAGGTTGGGAAACGGTTTGCTTGGAGGATGATGGGAGGAATATTCATCAGCAGAGTTTTGAGATGGTAGAAAAGTATCTGTCACGGTATTACATAAAGAACTTTGTTGAACTAATAGATATTATCAGATAGGAATGTTGCCTGATACAGAATTGTTTTCTGGCAAAGTTCGGCAAAATATAGGGCGTTAGCGACATTCTTGACGGTTGTTAGGCATACGAGAATCCGTGTAAATTTATAAAAATGATAGAAAGATAAAAAGACTAAATATGAATATTGTCAAAAAGCTGCTAAACTGGTATTTCTCAAAGGAGTCATTGCCGTTCTGGTGTCTATTCTTGGTAGACACTGTAATAGTCCTATTTTCTGGGCTTTTTACATACTGGGTGTTTGAGAAGACACTTAATATGTTTGCGCATCGGTTTGCAGTGCTATATACAGCCTGTTTCTATGCGATGCTGAGTTGGATAGGAGCGCGGATTTTCTCGACTTATTCAAGTGTGGTGAGATATTCAAGTTTTGTTGACCTACTCCATGTGGCATACGCAAATGGCATATCGTTAGTGTTGGCCCTCCTATGTTCTTTTGTATTTGAAAGTATTGGTTTGTCAGCTCTGTGTGGTTTGACCCAAACAGAAACAGCGGTCACTTTCATTATCTCCACTTTGTGTATGTGGCTGGTGAGGGTGGTTGTAAAAGCTTTACATGATGTAACGTTTTCCAATGAGAAATCAATGCGGGTACTTATATATGGCGCTATGGCTGGTGGGGTTGGACTTGCCAAGAATATCAGAATGCAACATCCTGTGAAATTCCGTCTCTGTGGTTTTGTCTCTCATTCGAAACACAGTAAGCATATTCAGCTAATGGGTGAAAAGGTTTATAGTGTAGATGATAACTTTGAGGAGATAATTGCCAAAGAAAACATACAGGCACTCATGGTCTCTCCCTATAGAGTAAACGATTTCCGTAACAATCAAGAGTTACAAGACGTGTTCATTAAGGCAGGGGTAAAAATCTTTATGTCCCAGCATGCAAAAGAGGCTGTTGTGAAGGATGGAGAACTGACAGACGAAGATTTTGAACATATTCAGATGAAGGAAGTGTCAGTAGAAGACCTGTTGCCTCGTTCTGAAATCAATGTTGATATGGACTCTGTGGGATCGATGTTGACTGGTAAGAGTGTCATGATAACAGGTTCTGCTGGTTCCATCGGTTCTGAGATGGTTAGACAGATTGCTGTATATAAGCCAGCCTGTTTGATACTGATAGATCAGGCGGAGACACCACAACATGATATTATGCTGATGGTTAACAAATATTCAGAAATTAAAACTGAAGTCATTGTTACAAGTATCTGTCATGGACACAGGATGGAGAGAATCTTCAAAGAATATCGACCAGACTACGTTTTCCACGCTGCGGCGTATAAACATGTGCCTATGATGGAGTATAACCCCAGCGAGGCTGTGTTGAACAATATACATGGTACAAAGGTGATAGCTGACCTCAGTGTGAAGTATGGTGTGAAGAAGTTCGTGATGGTATCAACGGACAAGGCTGTGAACCCTACAAATGTGATGGGATGCTCCAAGCGTATATGCGAAATCTACGTACAGAGCCTGAATAATGCCCAAAACACTTGTCAGTTTGTGACTACTCGCTTTGGCAATGTACTCGGATCTAATGGTTCCGTGATACCTTTGTTTAGGGAACAGATTAGGAAAGGCGGCCCCGTGACAGTCACTGACGAACGCATCGTCCGTTTCTTTATGCTTATTCCTGAAGCTTGTAAACTGGTCCTGGAGGCTGGCACAAAAGGGAATGGCGGCGAGATTTTCGTATTTGACATGGGAAAGCCCGTAAAGATTATCGATTTAGCAAAACGAATGATTGCCTTATCTGGTGCAAAAGATGTTGAAATCAAGATAACTGGCTTACGTGCAGGAGAAAAACTATACGAAGAGGTTTTGAATGAGTTGGAAGGTACGAAGCCGTCATTCCATGAGAAAATCCGTATAGCTGAGGTTCGTCAGTATGACTATAAAGAAGTTAATAAGGTTATTGAGGATTTGACGAATATAGCCTTAAACTTCGAGAATATGGAAACAGTTAAGAAAATGAAAGAAATAGTGCCTGAATATAAGAGCAACAACTCTGTATATGAGGAACTGGACGTCAGGTAGTGCTTTGTTCGTAATGTAGATTTTCAGCCTGTGATGGAAAAACTGAAGCAGTATGCATTATCGCTAATCAATCAAATTCCACAGTATGAATATGAAGTATTGCTTTCTATCTTCTGCTTATCGGTGGTCCTGTTATTAGCCATTTGTGGTGTTAAAAAGGGATATAGGAAGATATTTCAGATATTGCTGTCAGAGTATGTGGTTCTGCTATATAGTTCAACGTTCCTACTAAGAGACCATGTGGAAAAATGCGGCCCTAATTTCAAACTATTCTGGAGCTATACGGCGATTCAAGGAGGCAATGAGCATATACTGGCGGAAAGCATCATGAATGTGGTAGTGTTTATTCCCTTGGGAATGCTTCTTAAGATTGCCTTTCGTTCTATCAGATGGTGGCAAATGATAAGTGTGGGATGTGCAACTTCTATTTCGATAGAAATATTACAATTTGCCTTTAAGCGTGGGTATGCTGAGACTGATGACGTGATTCATAATACACTAGGATGCTTTATTGGATATGGAATCATAATGATTATTTTAAAGATAATATCTTATATACAAAAATATGGAAAGAAAAAGAATTTACTTGTGCTTGGCGCACATGAGTGATGAAGGGTTGGAACAAAAGTATATAAAAGAAGCTTTTGATACCAACTGGGTAGTACCCCTTGGCCCGAACGTGAATGGGTTTGAAAAAGACTTGGAAAAGTTTGTAGGCCAGGATAAACGCGTGGTTGCATTATCGGCGGGAACAGCAGCAGTACATTTGTCACTTATTGCCTGTGGCGTGAAGCCCGGGGATGAGGTGATAGTGCAAAGCTTCACGTTCTGTGCTTCATCGCACCCTATTACTTATCTTGGTGCTACTCCTGTGTTCGTGGATTCTGAAAAGGACACTTGGAACATGGATCCTGAACTGTTGGAGGAAGCCATTAAAGACAGAATTGCCAAGACGGGGAAGAAGCCAATGGCTATAGTGCCTGTCGCTCTGTATGGAATGCCGTATCAGGTTGATAGAATTATGGAGATTGCTAATAAGTATGAGATTCCTGTCGTAGAAGATGCTGCTGAAGGATTTGGATCTAAGTTCAACGGTCAGGTGTTGGGTACTTTTGGCAAATATGGCGTATTGTCATTTAATGGTAATAAGATGATTACGACCTCAGGTGGCGGTGCTCTCATCACGGAGAATGAGGATGAGTGGCGTGAAATCATGATGTACGCCACACAGTACCGTGAGAGCTATCCTTACTATCAGCATGAAAAGATAGGATATAACTATCGAATGTCGAATATCTGTGCTGGTATTGGCCGAGGTCAGATGACAATTGTTAATTACCACATAGAACATCATAAGCATGTGCAGAAACTATATGAAGATCTGTTGGCAGACGTTCCTAGCATCAAGATTCACTCTCAGCCGACAACAGGGGAGTATGATTCAAACTATTGGCTTTGTACTATCACCATTGATGAGAATGTGAAGATTAAGGGTCAGGAAAATGCATACAAGACTATTGTGACTGGTGCTGTGGGTGGTGCTGCAGGTGTCATCCATGCTGCCTCATCGGCCACAACCGACTGTCAGCCGAATGACAACGTGGAAGCTATGCGTGTAGCTCTGGATGCTGCTGGTATTGAGGCCCGTCCTGTATGGAAACCTATGCATAAACAGCCTGTTTACAAGAATTCTCCAGCTTATGTGACTGGTGTATCGGAGGCGATCTTCAAGGTTGGTATGTGTCTGCCCGCTGGTCCATACGTTACCGATGACGACGTGAGATATATTGTAGAGACCATTAAGGCGAATATAATCTAAAGTAGAGACAACTGAAATGTTGTTTTATGAACTAATCCAAATTGCTCTGGGAGTAAGAGAAAGTATTAGCAAATTACCCTCAGAGCAAGAATGGAAGGAAATGTTTGAAACAGCTCAAAAACAGGCTGTAGCAGGCGTTGCTTTTTTGGCATTAGAAAAGTTATCGACAATGGGGGTGAAACCTTCGTTGGAGGTGCTTTATGAATGGATAGGAATGAGTGAGCAGATTAAGGTTCAAAATAAACTTCTTAATAAAAGGTGCTGTGAAATAACAAAATTATTTGCAGATGCAGGTTTTCGTACATGTGTCTTAAAGGGGCAAGGAAACGCATTGATGTATCCTGTACCAGAAGCAAGAACATCTGGAGATATTGATTTGTGGGTAGAAGGGAAAAGAAAGGAGATTAGAGATTTTGTGAGAAGTAGATTCCCGAATGCCGCAGACAGTAAACTACATATTGAGTACCCATGTTTTGAGGATGTGCCTGTTGAAGTTCACTATAAGCCGAGTTACAAAGATAGCCCAAAGTATGAGAAACGCTTACAGGCGTATTTCCAATCAAAGGCTGCTGGGCAATATGATAATACGGTAAGTATCGGTAATGAAGGTGGGCAGATTAGTGTTCCTACAGCCAGTTTTAATGCTGTTCAGCAAATGGCTCACATGATGGGGCATATGTTTGAGGAAGGGATTGGCATCCGACACTTCATAGATTACTTTTACGTTCTGAAGGCGCTGCTAAAAGAGAAGAGCCAAGAGGACTTTGAACAATTGTTTAAGCAATTAGGACTGTTGAGCTTTGCTCGCGGAACAATGTGGATTGAGCGTGAAATTCTTGGTTTGAATTCTGAATGTCTAATTGTTCCAGAAGATGAGAAGATAGGGCAAGTAATACTGACTGAGATTGAAGAAGGTGGTAATTTCGGTCATTTTGACCAAAGATATTCCGCTCGGAGCAAAGGCTATCTCATGAGGGGGATTGCTGATACTTACAGATTGGTTAAACTGACGAGATACTTTCCTAACGATGCTCTGTGGAAGATTGTGAGGAAGGTGGAGAACCAATGGTGGAAATTGAGATAATAGTATGTCAATGAAGATAATAGACGAGAAACTATTGAATGAAGTTCAGATAATGGCGAAGGAATCTCCCCGCCTGAGGATGAATTATAACTTTCATCAATGCTTAGATGAAAAGTGCCATCGGTTTTTGAACGCATTGGAACCAGGGACTATAGTGCCAGTGCATCATCATCCAACAAAGAATGAGACTTTTATTTTGCTGAGAGGGAAAGTACGGGTCTTGACTTATAATGATGATGGAACTGTTTGTGAGGATGTTGTGCTATGTTGTGAAGAGGGTAAGTATGGCATAGATATTCCTAAAAACACTTGGCACTCGTTGGAATGTTTAGAGTCTGATAGCTGTATCTTCGAGGTCAAAGAAGGACCTTTCGTTTCGCATGAGGAAGATGGAATACTCATGATTAAAGTTTAAAGATTCATGAAAAAAGAAATTTTGAAAGGAGTATGGCTGTTCTGCCGTTACCTGTTCTGGCCCCAATGGGGGAAGAAGCACAATGACTGAAATATGTCCGCAAAAAGAAGTGTATAAGAATGGGAAAGATAGGAAAGCGAAGTCGCCGGAGAGTGGACGTGATAGGACTTAGGGAAGTGCTTGGAAGTCTCGACAACGCACATGGCGAACTGGTGTATTCTATGCTTTATCTGCGCTATGTTCAGACAGGTGTCTTTGATCAGATAGACCCTGGCAAGGCTAAAAAATACAGGAAACTATGCTATTGCCTTTTCAAGATGACGGGGCAGATGCTACCCGCACTGGCTGACTATACCTGTGTGCTGTTGGCAGGGTTGGCAAGCAAGGAAATAGCAGCGACCAGAAGGCACAACGACTACGACGAGGCAGAGAAGATGATATGGCGGCTGTCGATGAGACACCTCAGAAAGGTACGGACAACACCCATGGCAGCGTCACTCAACAGTACCTACTCACGGCACTTGCCAGAGTTTGACTTGGAGGAAACGATTAGGATTGTCTTGCCCGTCGCGAGAGAAACGGCCCGTCTGGTAAGCATCAAAGAGTATCATCTGGCAGTCGGGAATTTCACCGTTTTGTTCAGGGTGCTGCATAAGTTATTCGTTTGGTACCCGGAAAAGTTCTTAGAGACAAGTCTGAATACAGGTTGTAGTCTGGAGGATATGCGGGAAATGACAAGGAGAATCTTCTGCAAGATGAGGGGTATGGAAGGACTTCCTGCCGACATTGCAGAAGAGATGGACTGTATAGCGGTGGTGAAGAATGCACGTTACAACAATTTCCTCGGGGATTGGGACAGCGAGGAATTCAGGGATATGGTGTCTGGGACCGGTCAACAGTCGCATGACTATGTTTTGGAAGAGGCACGGACTACGCCTGAACCGCTCCAGCAAAATGAGATAAGTATTGCAAGATGACGCAGGACGAGAAGTGGAGGAAGAATTATAAGGAGGTGGCAGAGTATATGGATACCTACCATCGAAATCCGTCGAAGCACCGTGTGGAGGACCACCTGATGCTGAACTGGATGAAGCACCAGCGGAAACTGATGAATAAAGGTGAACTGAAGCCTGAACGGGTGGCGGCATTCAAGCGACTGCTGGCAAAGAGTGACAAACTGAAGCGCGTAAACCAGTGGGAAGAGGTGGTTGCGGAAATCATGAAGAATGATGCCCTCAGGAACTACCAACAGGAGATGATTGACAGACTGGAAGAAGCGTGGAGCCAGTACAGGAGCGTGATGCTGCAGATGCCGACGGGAACAGGGAAAACGGTCTTAATGGCTGAAGTGATTCGACAACGAATATCACGACTTACACGAAAAGGTAAAGATGGGATTTTGATTGTGGCGCACAGGCGGGAATTGCTGGATCAGATACGGGGGACGGTCGGGTACTTCGGGATTGATATGGTGAAGAATCATATAGTGGTGGAAAGCATTCAGAAATTGTCACGAGATTTAGGTCACACAGAAATCACAGAAAACACAGAAAGTTTTTCGAACACGAATTGTACGGATTATACGAATTTCGAGCCGTCGTTAGTGATTATTGATGAGGCACACCATGCGCTGGCGAGGACGTACAGGATGCTGTGGGAGCGGTGGCCGCAGGCAAAGTTCTTAGGACTGACGGCGACACCGTGCAGACTGAACAACGATGGGTTCCTGGACCTGTTCCAGACACTGATACAGAGTCACACCATACAGGAGTTTATCAAGATGGGATGGCTCAGCGACTTCGACTATGTGACGGCAGAGCCGGATAATCCCATTTTGAAGCAGGTCGCCGGGCTGAAGAAACGTGGCGTGGATGGTGACTACCAGACGAAGGAGATGGCACTGGTGATGGACTGCGAGGAGTCGATAGAGAACCTGTATGAGGCTTACAGGAAGTTCGTGTTTGGGAAGAAAGGCATCGTGTATGCCATCGACCGAAACCATGCGCAGCATATCACGGAGTACTATCAGAGACAAAGGGTGAACTGCTGCTGGATAGAGGCCAAGACACCTACGGCAGAGCGTGACAGACTTGTGCAGGAATACCGCGACGGTCTGATTGACGTGGTGGTGAATGTGGACATCCTCTCGGAGGGCGCAGACTTCCCGGAGGTGGAGTTTATACAGCTGGCCCGTCCTACCCTCTCGCTGTCGAAGTACCTGCAGCAAGTAGGTCGCGGTATGCGCATCGCTGAGGGTAAGGACAAGGTGGTGATTCTCGATCATGTGGGGATGTACCAGAGTTTCGGATTGCCTACGGAGGACTGGAACTGGCAACTGATGTTCGAGGGCAAAATGGCAGGCAAGGCCGGCATGGGCCGTGAGAGTCTGCTGTATGTGAGGGGTGACGGCTATGAGAAGGAACTGATTAACACCCACATGGTGAACATCAAGCGAAAGGACGAGGAACATCGCGGACTTGAATTCTTTATGCAAGACGGTCTGTATGGTATCACCCTTGACGGCAGGATTATCCATCAACCCCTGTTCCAGCAGATCAGGAGGGCTGATGACGGCTATTTCGCCTACTGCACCTATCCGTATCTGGTGTATAAGAACCGCGTGACCATTATAGACAAGGACGGACGGGACCTGCGCCTGTCGATGTACGGAAGTCTGGAATGGGAAAGCGAGTCGCTGCTGAGAGGACAGGATGTCAACGGCGAACCGCTCTGGTGGGACAAGAGATATGGCACATACTACCATGAAAAACCTCGGTTTGTAAGTCTTGCAGGTATAGAAATGACCAGCCTAAAGGCTGGTTATGTGTTGCGGAAATATCCAGAACTGATTAAGCCGACAAGGAAACGAGACATTTACTACAACCAAAAGATTGTCTGGATGAACGACTGGCTGATTTCCAAAATGGGGACTTCTAGTGATGGTAATTACATGCCCCAGAGAATTCTGTCTTACGGGTATAACTATTTCTACGTGCGGACGGAGTCGAGAGATCAGCCCAGCGTGACCATCATAGACACTTTGGGGAATTTCGTTGACCGACGGTGGACAGTGCCGAACGAGGACTATCACAGAACTCCCCTATGGTCACGTACCCTTTTAATCAATGCCTATACAGGGGAAGTGGGATTTTACAAAGTTTAGTGTTACAGGGTTTAAAATGAGAGTGAGAGCCGAGATAGTGATGCTATTGCGGCTCTCACTCGTTTTATATTGAAAATGAGCTATACGCCGTAAATGATTAACGTCAAGGTGTCTTCGTTTTTAGGAGATGTATGAAAGATTCTCACAATTTTTTCATACCTTTGCACCCGTTTTGATTATAGGTAAGAAGATTGTATGAAAAATATGGATTCTTTGATGCGATTGCGTCTGAAGATAATGGGAGGGTATGTATCGTTGATAGCCCTCTTTGTTGCCGCTTCCATTATCGTTGTCTGCAAGAGCGGCGATCTCGAAGACAACAGCAAGAGATATAAGGAGAATATTGACCGTCGGGCCTTCTCAGAAGGTGCATTCCTGCAACTTTTCGACCTGACTCAGTTAGGCGGGCAGGCAGCAATATGGGATAGCACAAGGATAGCGGCATACGAAAAGAAGGAGAAAAGTGTCATGAGGACCCTCGACTCCATGATTATGACGATACCCGACACAGCACAGGTGAGACGTGTGAAGGAGATCAAGCAGTTGGTCACAGAGAAGAAAGGCTACCTGCTGGCTATCCATCAGGATTTGGAACAACTAAGGGATGTCAGCGGACTAATGCAGCAGAAGATGCCACAAATTATCCGACAGGCAAACTGGGCCAACCAACGGCTGACGGACGAGGTAAGCGAGAACCTGAAGGAGAACCGCCACAAGACTACTGGCATGTTTGGCTGGCTGAAGAGCAAGAAGAAAGCCAATGCCGAGACAGAGGCTGAGAACAATCGAGCCCTGCACCGTGCCAAGCAACAGACAGACAGGATTCTGACATCGTTGGCAACGGACATTCAGCAGTCGCAGGAACGAAGTGCCAATCAACTGTTCCAGCACATGGAAGACCTTGTGAGGAAGGAAAGCCTGCTCAATGAGAAGATAACCCAACTTGCCAGTGAGTTCAATGCAGAGGATTCACAGATGCGCAAGTTTGGTTCCACACATCTCATGTCACACCAGCGGGAAACTTTGCACCTGGTGATGTGGTTCGGTTTTGCGGCTTTTATCCTTACCTTGATCTTCTACTGGCTGTTCCATCGTGATGCGAATGAGCGTCACAGAAATAAGATGCTGTTAGAGCAGAGCAATCTGCACAATGAGGAATTGCTCACCCTTCGCCGGAACATGATGCTGACAGTCAGCCACGACCTCCGTTCGCCATTGACTTCCATCATG
>ERZ842401.1476-NODE-1476-length-33608-cov-47.260126_pt1 | contig 33608 bp, 28 predicted proteins | sample MGYA00521270_ERZ842401 | MGnify/ENA primary metagenome ERZ842401 (study PRJEB31892, sample SAMEA3878208) | bioreactor metagenome | biome: Moose rumen | place: Sweden | collected 2011-10 | study: EMG produced TPA metagenomics assembly of the PRJEB12797 data set...
TGAAAACACCAAGCAACTTATGCTGTTTTAGAACTTCTTATCCCGAACTGGCGTAGAAGTCATTGATAGCATAGATGTCCTTGGGATTCTTGATTATCTGCCTGAGGATGGTCTGCAAACAACGGTAGCGCATTTGGTTATACTCCCTATTCAGAATCATACCGTCACGGGATGGACTTTGAGCCACCTGTTTTAGAACACGCCACGTACGCCAAACCTCATGCAGATAGCGAGAGAACTTACCCGATTTCATCAACGCTTCCAGCATTGGGATAGCCGTATGAGGTTCCTCGTGTCTCCTTTGGTGAGCGTATTCCACCGTGTATAGACATTCTCTATCGAAACTTGGTGTCTGTTCTGCCATCAGTTTCAGATAGCGTTCATTCTCTCCCGACTGTTGCTTTCGTAGGTTATATATGGAGTCATAGTTTGGGATGAACTGCTCTATATCCATGTACTTCTGAACATCTTTCTCCGTTATATGCCCATAGTGACTCAAAGCATATCGGCTCGATAATTTGTCGGCGAAAGACTTATAGGCATCCCACACTTGATCCCAGAGCAGAGAGTCCGTTTCATTCCTTTTAGCGGTATCATCATGTCGTGGATGGCTGGATTATCAGGCAGTACCGTATCTGCCTTGAAATAGATGTCCTTATCCGATAGTGCCTCAATACAGAAACCGTCGTCGTCCTCAATGGTTTCCTCACCAGCCTCCACAATGGGTTTGTCTTCCTCTTTTCCTTGCTTGGGTAGAGACACGACAACAATCCCCACCACGATAATTGCTACAATGCCAAATATAAACTTCTTCATACTCTACAGTCTCTTAATGTAAATGAACTTGGGATAATGGCCGAGTACAAACAGCGTAACAGGACAAATCCATAACGTATCTCTTTTGAAACGTTGAATGAAGGGTTCATACTTCACTTGATATGTACAGCCGCCAAATAGAGAATGCTCCGTCTGCACCAGTTCGATATAACCATCGCGTTGTCCCTTTTTCTTGGCAGGTATTACGCTAACTTTGACATACAAATCACCATCTGAAAGCAATTCCAGCATCTTGTCTGCTCCCGATACCATTGCCAAATTATCATGAGAGAACGGCCAATTTGGGAAATCCACGAACCAAAAACCATATTTGTCCTTATTGAACTGAATGCGATACTCTCGCTTTCTGTTCAAAACACTTTGTACCAGTTTCGGTGCTCCTTTTAAAATGTCACTTATCGTGTACATAATCTTTCTTCACTTAGAATTGTGTTATAGCATCAGCTTCATTTATCACCAACTCTCTCGGCAGTTTGATAACCTTCAAGCGCTCATACCAGATACGCGAAGACCCGGCAATGTGCTTCTGTGTATGTCCGCTGATGATATAGTAACTGCCCATATACTCATCCATCATTTCCATGAACACCTTCTTAATGCGCGAACATTTCTCGTTGATGGCATTGTCTAACGGATTCACCAAGTGCTCAACACCTTCAATGATTTTCTCTTTGTCCAACATCTTTGCTGTAGCCATATAGTAGCGTGTCAGTTCCTCCCGATAGTCACCCAACCGTTTAAACTCGATTCCCTCTGGATGTGCCAAAAACAGCAGATACACCGCCTTGTGTACGGGTTGCAGTTCTATCTCCCTATTGCCCATGTCCACCAAAAAGAACCTGTAATCCTTTGTTATCAGCAGCCTGCTCAGCTTCGCCCTTGCCGCCTCAATGCGCAGTTCTTCAAGCAAAGGCGCGCCAATGGCCCGCAGCAGCAAGTCCTTCCGACCTGCCATCTGAAGCTGTACAGCCAGTTGCCTGACCTGTTCAGCAATCTCTTCTGGCGTATGATGGTTAAAGTCCGTCATTCCGTCACGTCCTTCATCAAGTCATTCAGCCAACCCTTCCATTTCTCAATCATGGTTGGCTGCTTAGGTGCGGGGACAGGTGCCGGCTCTACGTCGGGAGTCGATTCCACTACCACGGGCTCTGGCTCCTTGGCAGGCTCCACCTCGAAGGGCAGCTCCGGTGCCAGCACCTCGACAACCTTTTTCTTCTTGGCTGGCTTATACAGCTTTGGAATCAAGTCCTCATAGAAATCGTCCTCGTCGCGATGCACCTCCTGCTGCACCTCGCCACGCAAGTCATCCTCAAGCCCCGTAGCCAGAATGGTCACCTTTGCATCCTCGCCTAAAGAGTCGTCCGTAGCCGTACCCCAAATCACCTCTATATTGGGGTCCAACTGGTCAAAGAAATCGTCAATCTCCTGCAGTTCACGTACAAAGATAGGGTGCTCATCGCTGGCATAGATATTAAACAGAATACGCTTTGCCTTGCCGATGTCGTTGCCATATAGCAACGGCGAGTCCAGCGCATCCAGAATGGCCCGCTCCACGCGATGCTCACCGCTTGCACGTCCCATCGCCATGATAGCACCGCCGCCATTTTTCATCGTCGTCTCCACATCACGGAAGTCACTCTTAATACCTCCATCGCTGGGCATTGTGATGAGTTCCGAAATACCCTTCACCGCATCCATCAGGATATTGTCGGCTCGCTGGAATGCCTCCTTCACTGATAATTCCGAGTCAGCATACACATCACACAGCCGTTCGTTGTTCACTATCAACAGGGCATCCACGTTCTTTCTCAGCTCCTCTACGCCTTTCAGGGCCTTGATGATTTTCCGTTTCTTCTCGAAATAAAACGGTATGGTCACCACGCCCACCGTCAGCAGCCCCATCTCTTTGGCCACACCAGCCACCACCGGCGCTGCACCCGTTCCCGTACCGCCACCCATGCCTGCTGTCACGAACACCATCTTAGTGCCATCCGACAGCAGTTTTTCAATGTCAGCAATGTTCGCCTCTGCCTCCTTTTTTCCTAGTTCTGGATTGGCACCGGCACCCAGTCCTGACTGCCCCAGCATAATCTTCACAGGCACCGGCGACCGCGACAACGACTGGCTGTCCGTATTGCATACCGCATACGTCACACCCTGAATCTGGTCGTTCCACATGTTCCTGACGGCATTGCATCCGCCACCGCCCACACCAATCACTTTGATGATTCCCTGCATCTTGTCCTCTACAGGACCAAAGTCTAATATCTCGTCCATATTCTTCAAAATTCAGATTCGCCTGCAAAGGTACTGATTTTCTATGGAATCACCAAGCGTTCACAAGCCTTGCGAGGATAATTAGTCCCCTGCCGTGCTTGTTATCTTGATAACATTCTTAGCGTTATCAATCTCGATTCTGCCTAATCTTCCTAATACACTTTGTCCAAGGAGCAAAGGCGCTTTCTGGTTGCGTACCACAGAGGCTCGTACATTAGTCAGGCTTTGCCCACCAAAGTTTACATCTTTCAGATTGATGACGGTACCCACACTTACATCGCCATTAGCATCCATGTAACGTTGATTGCCAATGACATCTTTTTCTGTAAGATATCCGTTCTTCATCATGAAAGTGGCTTCCACCATAGATAACGTCACATCACTTGCTCCTGTGTCAAACACAAAATGCAGTGGTAATCCATTGATTTCACATTTCACTTTACTTACCCCGCTTTCTTTGGTAAAAGGTATTTCAATAGTAGAAGTGTTTTCAGTCCTTACAGACTTGCCATCTTCATTGATTACAGAGCTCTGATTATCTTGTTGATATTGCTTGATTAGCCGTTTGTATTCGTCGGTATCGCGAATAGGATCCATGTCGTAATCTCTTGCCATATGTGCAAAATTCCGATTGCCAAGTTCCAACGATTTGCCAAGATAAAACAATGCCTTTTCTTTCATACCCATTCTAGCATACAGACAAGCTGCATCATAATTAGTACCGGAAAGGTCATTACTGTCGGCAAGCATTCTATCCATTATTTCCATTGCTTTCTTGTTTTGGCCAAGTCCCTGATATGCATAATGAAGCACACTGTATTTCTCAGGTTTATCCTCCAGCTCTATCACTTTATTAAAGTCGGCTTCAGCCAAATCACTTTCCCCCCGTTTGAGATACAATCTGCCTCTTACAACATAAGCATAAGAATCATTGGGGTCAAGAACTATGCTCATAGATAAATCTTCCATTGCCCCTTCTGGGTCACCTGCAAGTTCTTTAAACCAGCCTCTACGCTGATATCCGTATGCATCATCTGGTTGAGCAGAAAGTATTTTGTCCCATTGAGATATTGCTCCACTTACATCTCCCATGTCATATAGTATATCAGCTTTTCGTACATCAAACGATAAATCTGTGCTGTCCATATTTATGGCTTGATCAATACGTTCCAAAGCCTTTTCATACTGTCCTAATTCTGAATAACAACGTGAGATTCTACTAAGAATAACAGGCGATGCATTCCGTTTGTTAGCCTCTTCATACGATTCAATGGCTTTAGCGTATTTTTTATTCCGTCCATACATTTCCCCCATCATATATGGCCATCTGGATTCATTGGGAGATTTTATTGACTGTATTTTCATTTTCGATATCAGCATTGTAAAAGCAGGCTCCTCCAGAAAAGTTGCCAAGTACATGGCTTTCCTGTCCCAATCTAGGCTCAATGAGGATATTAAGTCATCTGTTGCTTCAGACCATTTCTTCTGCTCAAGCAAGGCTTCTGCTCTAAATGAGTATCCGGAAGAGTACTCACTAGCAAGCCTTATGACATAATCAAACTGTTTGATTGCTTCATCATATTTCTTCTGATTCAAAGCATTGCGCCCAAGTCCCATGTATCCTATGACATCGCCAGGCTTCAATTCTATCATCTTTCGATAGTCCGCATCAGCCAGATCATACTTTTCCTGCTCGTAATACACCTGAGCCCTTTTTTCATAGAGGCTTTCTGTTTCTGGGCTTGCCTTAATTGCAGCTGTGTAATCATTGATAGCTTTTACGGTGTCTTGAAGGTTCAGATAAGTTATAGCCCTCGATGTATATGCAAAGATTATATACTCAGCATCCTTTTTAGGAAGATACTTCAGGGCTAAATCCGCAGCGGTCAGAGCTCGACCATAGTTCTCCTGTAATAAGCGTAGATGAGCAATCCATGATAATGAATAGCCATTCTTTGGATTTTCCTTCAAATCCTTATTGAAATAATCAATGGCCTCATCATTCTTCTCTTCTTGCATAGCTTCCAATCCTCGCTGGTAGTTATACGACTCAGGTCTCTTGATGTTTTGGGCCTCAACTTGGCAAAATCCAAGTAGAAGCATTGTTGCAATCATTATCTTTCTCATACTCGTCTGGTTTTATATCTGCAAAATTAGAAATTATATTTCACATTTTAGAATTATCTGTGTTCACAAGCCTTGTGAAAAGGCAATTTCACTCCCATATCACCATGTTTTGAGGCAGCGCAATCTTCTTTGCCTCACCTCTTTGGCCGTCAACATAATAGCTTTTAGCCATATATTCATCAAACTGCCCGACAAAGGCGGCTCTTATGCGGGCGCACTTCTCATTGATGGAGTTCAGCATGGGGTTTGTTACATCCTCTATACTCTGTATTGCCCTGTCAGTCAATCCCGATGGCTTCAACTGATTGTAGATTCTTGTCAGTTCTTCCCGATAGTCTGGTAACTGTTTAAATGCTATGCCCTCTGGGTGCCGAAGAAATAACAGATAAACGGCCTTTACCAATGGCTCCATCTTGATCTCCATATTGTTGTAGTCAGGCAGAAGAATACGCCAGTCTTTCGTAATAACAAGGCGGCTCAGGCGGTTGTCAGGATGTATTAACTGTTCCAAGAGATATTTTGCAATGCCTCGTTGGCGCAACTTGCTTATCCGCTCACGTACTTCCTCCATCAGTTCGTTAATGGTCTCTTCTTGCTCCTCTGGGCTAAAGTTATCATCAGCAAGATTGGCTGAGGGACTTTCGGCAGTTCCCCATTCGTCAAAACTCTGAGTTTGGGCTTCCAAATACCTATCATGCCTTTCTTTTTCGAGCGAGATTTGCTTTCCTATCCTGTGAAGTTGGTCTGCCAACGGTTCTCCGCTCATGGAAGATAATGGATAGAATCGGTTTGTTGCCTTGTCTTTGCCGTCACTTCCTCGGTGAATGTCCTCAGTGCGAATGAATCCCTGCTTAATTCTCTCCTTGTCTGATGGATTCTCCAGATATTGAAGCAAGAAGTCATTCCCAATGGTTATTTCCGACAATTCGACATCATTGAGATATGGAGCCCTGTATTGAAGAACTCGCTTGTCTTTCAGTTTCTTCATGAGCAGAGGCAGATAAATGATATGAAAACCTATCATCTGTCCCCAGCCTTCAAGCACTTCTGGTCGCGTTTCGAATAGTTCCGTCAGCGTTTTGTCCTCTTCACTGGCTATATACACCAGTTCCTCTGGAGACAATCTACCATTGAGCATAAACTCTATGGTGTTGTCTTCTATTGGCACTTGCTCTTGTGGTGGCAACTGATGATAGCCCACCGTTGCTTTCTTCTCTAGTCGCTTCTCCAATACATACAAAGCAATGAGTAGCACAGCCACCAATACGTCTATCACATTCCACGTCACTCGCCCCAACGCAATCTTATAGATGGGCTGAAACAATAGCGCAAGCACACCAAACACAGTTGCCGCAATTGTCTTATGTTTGATATAATACTGGTATGCCATCACGCCAAATACCACCATTGCCACAAACCGCACCAATTGGAAATATCCATATGGCATCGGAGCGAGGCAGATCAGCATCAACGCTGCAAGAATGAGATAGATATTTTTCATCGTTCACCTCCAATCATCAAAGTTTGCATATCTTTCTACCTTATCTTCAATTTCATCTGGTAATGATGGGAAGAAATTCATTCCTGTTATTCTTTCAACATCATCAACAGTATTGATATAATGATCACGTTTCTTCTTTCCTTCATTGTTTCTGATAATGAAACCAATAGCCTTGGGGTTTCCATGCAAACAGAGTATCACTTTAAAGAATGCCTCAGGCACCACCACCTTATTCTTTCCGATAGTCTCATGCTCCCTGTTCAGCAGCACTGGACCACAAACAATATATACATCACCATATTTTTTTGCCCACTTACGACAATCCATTTCTATCCTGTTCCAAAGTCCACTGTTCAGACTTGCATCTTGCGGACACATATTTGTCAGGAGGAATGTCTCTCTCATTGCTTTCCTATCCCACTTGTTATCACCAGCAGGGCACATGTGTCCATGTGACCAGCCACTACCCTTGTAATCTTCTGGAGTTGCTCTTGGGGATGGCACATCCTCGTCCTCCAAATAACTATTAAAGCGTTTTACATCGCCATCAGCATGGTCTTCTGTTAAATGCCATGCCACCCAATTGGGAAGCTTCAACTCTAGATTATACGAAATTATATATCCCTTTCGTTTTAGGATTTGCTCTTTGCCATTTTCCAACGGAGCAGGCATCTCAATTCTATCCTCTTTCTGCGCACGACAAGAGAAGATGGACAATAATAGAATTAGGTATAATAATCGGGACTTCTTCATCACAAATCTTTTTGAGTGCAAAAATACGAAATAAATAGGAATTATCGAGTATCCTTTATATTATTTCTCATAAAGTCATCAAGCCACCCAAATACTCTATCATGATTTGTAAAGAAAGGGAAGTGCCATTCCTTATTAATACCTCCATTTGCAATAATATCAATTAAAGGTAGTCCAAACAAAGATGCATTATACCTAACCGTCACTGTCATATCATTAGAAGCCATAATGCATTCTGGATGGCTTGTACCAACATATCGCTCTCCGACATATTCAAATCCATGCGAAATAAAATACTTATTAAGCCATTCTATTGAATTGAGAAAATCTAATGGGTATTTATTTCTCAAGCCTAGACTTATTAATATTCCTGGTAAGCCTAACAATGCTACAATTACCATAACAACTAATAATACCCAATGCCTGCCGTCTATTAGATAATAGACAAAACTGAATAGTAATAATAAAGGTACAACAGAAAAAATGTTATATTGTTTACGAATAGCAATGGATAAGATGTAATACCATAAAAGTGTTATAATTGGAAAATAATAGTAAAGATATAAATCTATCTCCGAGATGCTGATATCATAACCAACTGTATTATAGTCAAACTCTAATTTATTTTCTATAAACTTAATTAAAGATGCATTTAACAATAATGTTAGCCCCGACAATCCTAATAGCCCTACAATTCTTATACTTTTGGAATAACCATATAACCAATATATAAAGATATACGCACTAACACCCAGTCCATATACTACCAATGTTGCCCATGACAAATAATTATAGTCAACAAACGTACAATTCAGTTCAGTATGCATACTTAATGCACGATTGAATAAGCAATTATAATAAAACACTTCGTATATCGTCAAACAAGTAACGAGAGTTGTCTTCAAAAAAATTCCTACGATTCTTATTGAATCCTGCATATGGCTATAATTCAAATAGTTTACAATTCATTATCTTCTAATATGTGCAACAGCTGCCTCTGATTCTACATCTTCTTCATATTCCTTACACCCTTCGCAGAAAGAATAAGAATCATCTATTTCATATCCATACATTTCTTCAAGTTCCTCGGCATTTGCAGCATCTTCGCAGTCATCATTCCAGTCCAAGTGATAAACATGTGCCTTATGATCTACCAGAAAGGTTGTACATTCGAAATCATACTGATTCCTATATTTGTTACTGAAATAGATTGCAGCAATAGCCAGCACCAACAAAACTACACACCACACGATAGTAAGTTTGTACTTTAAGGGTTTGGGGCTTTCTTTTTTCTTTTCCCACCACTCATGTTCCGGCTTTTCCACTTCGACACGTATATCCATAAATAAGATACACGCAGCAATATATGCGATAAACAGTAGTGATGTGCCAGTTGTAAGTTTCAACAGGTAATTTATAATGCCTGAATGGAAGAATTGAGATAACGCAAACAAGACTATCAGAATGAGACCACCAATTCCGACAATTTTCATTGCCAGACTGGAATACTCCTCATAACTGTTCTCTCCAATCAGGTTGGATAAGTATGATCGCTTTACTTTTGCCATAGCGAAACGTTTTTAGAAGCATTCGGACTTATTACTACCCTTGGTTTGGAAGTTACCGTCTCTTTGCAGTTGTAACACATAGGACAATACCCCACTATAAATCTCTTGGGGGTTGTCTTTTGAGAATATCTCGTCCTTTACGAAACCTCCATTTACCCCACCTTTCATCACCTTATTGGGATTCCAACCCTCACCGTAATAGAAGAATGTTTGGTATGTTCCATCTGGAATGTCAAACTGATAAGTCCCACCAGCCTTGATATAGCCATGGGCAATCACTTTCCCTCTGGAATTGTTCCGTTTGATGATAACCACAATATCCGACTCTCGCGGTGCAGTGACTTTGATACCAGAGCATTGCGTATATGGGCATCGATAATTCTTTCCGTATACATCCTTATATGGAGTTGCACCCGTGTTGAGAGAATTACCCAAGTACTGCTTGTCTTCCTCAGACAGTTCGTCTTCAACATCTGCTTCAACTGTAGGCTCTTCATAATATGAGGATGACTTTGGCTGGCTGGTTGCCGTTGAAGATTTGGGAGTCTCGGTAGTAGTCTTTGACTCCGTACACTTATTGATGCCAAAAGCAATTGCGATAACAATCAGAATCAGGCAACCGCATCCACTATTGTCAGAAGTATTTCTTGCCATATATACTTTGCTCTTAATCTGCAGCCCAGATTATTTCCGGGCTGCAGTTACAGTTTTCTTTAATTCAAGAAGCTATCAATAATCGTTTGGGTATTTGAAGGCAGGTCTGTTTGCGACACTGTAATATTCTCTTCTTTTACACCCATACCTTTCAACCAATTTTCCAAGACGTTTTTCAACTGGTCGCGATGATTGATGTCTGTAGGATTCACTTCGAGGATTCTTACCTCAAGATTCTCAAGTCCTGTTCGCTTAACTATTAAAGACGTGTTGGGGTTTTTGAGTGTTGCGGGTGTTACGAATGAAAAAGCGTTTCCATCTTGAACTTTGTGCTTCTCGTCAAAGAGATAACCATCAGTAAGAATGACGAGTATATTACGAAATCCTTCACGAATACACTGTGTATCGACATTCTTGTTGCTGAAGAAATCCCAGATGTCACAACCTGGCCACTGATTTGCCTCCAATGTCTTATCATAGATAGCAGAGAGGTTCTTTTTGAATCTTTCTTTCAAACTTGGTTTCCCCTGATTAGCGTCTCCATCCAATACAACACGTTTTTCCACTCCGTTGAATTTCGTAATATCTATGCAGAGGTCTTCAGCGAGTGTTGCAATATCAGAACTATTGGGTGCTGGATAAAAGAATACCTTAATGTTGTTTTTACTTTGAAGAATTTTTGGACCTACAGTCTGCGCCCTGAAGTAATCCACAATGTGGCCAACTATAGCTAAATCGCGATCCTTCTGCGATGGGGTTAAATCACGTTTTAGTCTGTCAGACAAATCAAGGTAAATTGATATATTCAATGGCTTGTCTGACTGAGACACACCGTTTCCTGCTACTTCGCCTGTTGATTCTGCTTTCTTTGAGCCAGAACCTCCACAACTTGCGAATGCGATAATCGCAATGAATCCTATAATAAGATTTCTTGTTTTCATTTCTTTTACTGTTTAATCGTTTAGTAATGCATTAATTGTATTCTCGAATGTAACATTTGCTTCATGCTGCTCCTGCTGCGTCATGCCAAGCACATTCATTTGTGCTGCCCATCCTGTGAAGAAGTTTGTCATTTCATTACGAATGGCACCCTTGTCTATGATGACTGTCCTACCAAGAAGCACTGTCAATTCGGATATTCGATTGTTGTGAGTGTTTATCTGGTTGTTAAGGTCCTGTTCCTTTTGTTTCTCTTCTGCAATCTCCTTTTCAAGTGTAACGACTTGTTCATCTATAGACTTGATGTTAATCTTATTCAAATCAAGTTGGTCGTATGCACTCATTGCCATATCAAAGACGATACCCCAGATGATATAGACAATGAATCCACAGAAGATAACGGCCCATGTATTGATGTCGGAAACAGCTTCAGAAAAACCATATGGACTTCCAATTGGGGCAGTTCCAATAATAACCTCCATTTCGTGCAGGTGCTTACCAATCATGTAGGCTAATATGGCATCGAAAATAAAAGTAATGCAGAGGATGGCCGCCATCTTGATATATTTCGTCCAAGTCTTCTGAATAGTGAAAAAGTGTAGGCTAAATCCTAACCCCATGAAGATGATAGGTGCGCAGAGCACAAAACACAACTCTGTAACACTTGTTTCCAAAGCCTTACTCAATGCTTCTGCATCAAACATTGAGTTCAATACGGTAGCACTGGCACCAAAGTCCTTAAAGAAAGCGGAATAGAATGTTGAACTATAGAACAAGAACAAGTAGAAGGTCAGTGGAACAAGAATTATAAGCCCTAAGATGAGCTTAAGTTTCGCCGTCTTGTTTACCTCGTATGCCTTATTCTTTAATTCTTTCTTCTCGGCATTCAACTCGGAGATTTTATCCTTCTTGTCCTGCTGTCTCTGCTTACAGTCGTTCAGTTGGCCATTCAGAACATTTATATCGTTACGTTTCTGATCGATCTGACTTTGCGTCTTTCTACGCTCTTCCTCTTGCAAAGCCTCATTTTCAACCTGTTCCCTATGGATATAACCATAAACATTGTGCAAATAGGGTCTTAGCACATAGCAGCTACCATTTGCAATTGCACAAACACGCAAGCCCCAATGCCTGTAAGTCTCACCCTCTTGTCGATTATTTGGATTTTGAGGTTGGGGGATAGCCGCTTGTTCAGGAGCCTGGGCACTGTCTGTCTTGAAGAGATCCTTGATTCTTAATGTCATAATTCTTACCCGTTAAGTTCTTTGATTACTTCCTTTTCATCCGTGTTGTTATGGGCCTTTTCAAGCAGGAAATCAACAAGCTCGTCAACGCTTTCATTATTAACCCCATACATCGTTGCATAACGGCGGAGCATATTACGTTCAGACTCCTCCAATTCACCATCAGCCCATGCTATCAATCCCATTTCGTACAAAACGGCAATTTTCTCCTCGGGCAACTCCGGTATAACAGATGACACACCAGCAGACTTAACACCTTCCGTGATTTCATCTTCTGTCAGACCATAATTCTCCAATCCGATTCTGTAGAGTGTTTCCATCTCTTTTGGATGAACAATACCGTCGGCCATCACCATACAGTAAAGGTCGAGGAACTGTAATTTCTTTTTTGACAACTCTTGTTCCATATTTATAATAATTAGTTTGCAAAAATACGATTATTTCCAGAAGCAGACAAACAAATCATGTCCGCAAGGCTTGTGAAAGTTCATTTTTTCTGTTTGATTGCCAACACCTTGTGTACAATGAATAATCTTAGCAGCATCTGCATATACACCAAGAATCCTGTAAAGGTTTTGCAATACTATTTTAGGTGCAGTGTCCACTTGTCGTTCTTATTAATCATGCCCAAGCAGACTCCTACAACTTGGAGGTTCGTTATTGGATTAAGCATACACACAAAAACGTGGAGCCAGTTCTGTGCCCGGTCCACATTCTGAAGGCTCTCGCATTGCCCTGCTTGTCCAACCGAGCAACGCTGAAAGCCCCACGCCGATGTATATAGTATGGAGCTGCCTATACAGACAGACATAACTTCTACACCTCAAGGGGCGTTCCCGTTGCTTTGGTCTTGACAAGCAGTTTGAATTTGCGAGATTCTCAGAATGTCAAACCCAAAGCGTTCAGAAAACGCCTTTAGTATGTATGTGTCCCGCCCTCCTGTGATTACCCAAAGGGCTTTCAGCATTCTCTGACCTCAGTCAGAGTGTGGCGCTGCATTCGGAAAGGACACTGCAAAGATACACATTATTTTGGAAATTCAACTACTTTTATACAAAAAAACACTTTCACAAGCCTTGCGGAAGCCTTTTTTCGAATATACCGCTAGAAAACCTACGCTTCCACAAGCGTAGATGTCCGTTAGATCACCGTTGCATCTCCGTTAGATCACCGTCACATCTATCTTCCATCTCCGAGCCATCGAAGGTGTTCTATAATATTAGGCCTATAATAATCGATTCCCTGGCGGCGGACATCGTGCTGTCCGCCGCCAGCCGGTACTTAGATGTTGGCTATTGACATGATGTTGGCGAAGACACCGGCGGCCGTTACGGCGGCACCGGCACCATAGCCCTGGATGAGCATGGGGTACTCCTTGTATCGCTCGGTGGTCAGCAGCACGATGTTGTTCGAACCCTCCAGTCCGTAGAACGGATGGCCGTAGGGAACCTCCTTCAGGGCTACGCTGGTCTTGAAGTCTGCGGGATTGTTCTCGTCGGCTTCCATCGTGGCCACGAAGCGCCAGCGCTTCTTTTCGCTTTCGAGCACCTTACGGCGGGCCTCGAAGTCGGCATCCAGCTCAGGCAGCCGCTTCCAGAAGTCGTCGATGCTGCCCTCGAAATAGCTGTCGGGCACGAAGAGGTGCTTCTCCACGTCGTCCTGCTCTACCTTGTAGCCAGCCTCACGGGTGAGGATGACCAGTTTGCGGATAACGTCGGTACCGCTGAGGTCGATGCGCGGGTCAGGCTCTGAGTAACGCTGCTCCTTGGCGCGGCGGACGGTCTCTGAGAACGGCACGTCGGCAGCAATCTCGTTGAAGATAAAGTTGAGCGTACCTGAGAGGATAGCCTCAATCTTCAGAATCTTGTCGCCCGAATTGCACAAGTCGTTGATGGTGCCGATGATAGGCAGTCCTGCTCCCACATTCGTCTCGTAGCGGAACCATACGCCGCGGTCGCGGGCTGTCTGACGCAACTTGGTATAGCTGTCGTAGTCGCTCGAAGCGGCAATCTTGTTGGCCGCCACAACGCTGATGTTATGCTCCAGGAAGGTCTGGTATAGTGTTGCAATCTGCTTGCTGGCCGTACAGTCGACGAAGACTGAGTTGAAGATGTTCATCTTCACGATTTCCTCGCGCATGTGCTCCGTATTGGCCTTAAAGCCAGCTCGCAGAATCTTTTCGTAGTTGTCGAGGTCGATGCCATCGCGGTCAAGCACGAAGTTGTCGACATCCGAGATGCCCACCACGTTCAGCTTCAGACGGCGCGACTGCATGAGGAACTGCTGCTGGGTACGAATCTGTTCCAGGAGCATGCCACCCACCGTTCCGATGCCGCAGATGAAGATGTTGAGCACTTTGTATTCTGACAGGAAGAACGAGTCGTGCAGCACGTTCAGCGACTTGCGCAGGAACTTGCCGTCGACAACGAACGATATGTTCGTCTCTGACGCACCCTGGGCACAGGCAATCACCGAGATACCCGAACGTCCCAGTGTACCGAACAGCTTGCCGGCAATACCCGGTGTCTGCTTCATGTTCTCACCCACGATGGCGATGGTGGCCAGGCCGCTCTCCACCTGCATCGGGAACATGGCGCCCGTCTCAATCTCCTTGGCAAACTCTTCGTTCAGCACCTCGGCGGCAGCCTCGGCATCCTCATCGCGCACACCGATAGAGGTAGAGTTCTCTGACGATGCCTGCGACACCATGAACACGCTGATGCCTTTGTTGGCCAGCGTGGTGAAGATGCGGCGGTTGACACCGATGACACCCACCATCGAGAGACCTGTCACCGTGATGAGCGACGTGCCCTTGATGGAGGAAATACCCTTGATGGGCTTCTGGTCGTTGTCTATCTTCGACTTGATGAGTGTGCCCGGATGTTCGGGGTTGAAGGTGTTCTTGACCTTGATGGGGATATTCTTGACACAAACGGGATATATCGTCGGGGGATAGATGACCTTGGCACCGAAGTTGCACAGCTCCATGGCCTCTACGTAGGAGAGTTCGTTGATGGTATAGGCGCTCTTGATGACCTTCGGGTCGGCCGTCATGAAGCCGTCCACGTCGGTCCAGATCTCCAGTACGTCGGCATCGAGTGCTGCTGCGATGATGGCTGCGGTATAGTCGCTGCCGCCACGTCCCAGGTTGGTGGTCTCGTGGCTGTCGCGGTCGCGGGCAATGAAGCCGGGCACCACGGCGACGGTCTTGCTGGCGTTGGTATTGTTGGACTGGAAGGTAGCAAAGGCTTCCTTCACCAGTTTATTGGTCAGCTCGGTATCGAGCACATGCTTGCCCTCTTTGTTTTCCGTGCGGATGAAGTCGCGGGCATTCATACGCATACCATTCTTGACCATGGCAGCCACAATGTGCGACGACAGACGCTCACCATAGCTGATGATGGTGTCCTGCGTCTTCTCGCTCAGGTCGTGAATCAGGAACACACCATAATAGATGCTCCGCAACTGGTCGAAGAGCTGGTCTACGCTGTTGAATAAGTCGATGCGCTTTTTGTCGTCCTGGATGATGGCGTCTATCATCTGGTGATGACGGGTGACCATCGACTCGAACTCTTCGCGATAGTGGCTGTCGCCATTCTTGGCTAATTGCGAAGTCGCAATCAGTTTGTCGGTGATGCCGTTCAGTGCACTTACAACTACTACGACAGGCCCCCGTCCGGCTTCTGCCTCTACAATCTCTTTTAAGCTCAAAATGCTTTTCACGGAACCTACGGACGTTCCGCCGAATTTCATTACTTTCATATTTCTATGCAATTTACCTTGCCGTCGGTACCCCTACTGACAATGGGGGACTTCTCCAACGGCGGTGCAAAGGTAATCATAAAAAATGGACTGACCAAATAGTCAGTCCACTTTTTTTTACTTGTACAGGTATCGTTTGATACTTCGCTTGGGCGTCTTCTCGAACTCCTCCTTGCGGATTTCTATCTCGACTATCTTCTCGTAGGCGGGCAACTGGCCGTTGAGCTGTTGGAGATTCTGGTTCATGACGTTCTTCAGGTCGCTTTCGTTGAATCGCATGTTCCGGGCTTCGTCATAGTCGGGATAGACCAGTCCCACCAGCTTGTTGTCCCTTTGCACCACGACGCTCTCGACGACCATCGGCATGGAGTTCAGCTTGTCCTCTATCTCCTCGGGATAGATGTTCTGTCCGCTGGGACCCAGCAGCATATTCTTGCTGCGTCCGTTGATGAAGACGTTGCCGTCGTAGTCCATCGTGCCCAGGTCGCCCGTGTGGTACCAGCCGTTGGCATCAATGGTTTCCCGGGTGGCCTCCTCGTTCTTGTAGTAGCCCAGCATGACGTTGGGACCCTTGGCCAGTATCTCGCCCGGAATCTGGGCGGGATTGGTGGAACTGATTTTCACCTGCATGTGGTGGGCAGCCTGTCCGCACGAGCCCTGCACGAAGGTCTGCCAGTCACGGTAGCAGATGATGGGTGCACATTCGGTGGCTCCATAGCCCACGGTATAGGGGAATTCTATGCGTTTCAGGAACGACTCCACCTCCTGGTTAAATGCTGCGCCGCCTATGATGACTTCGTACAGTTCGCCTCCGAAGGCCTTGACGACCTCCTGGCAGATGCGCTCGCGCACCTTCTTCGAGATGACGGGCATCGACAGCAGCAGTCGCATGCGGTTGTTCTGTATCTTGGGGAATACTTTTTTGCGGATGATTTTCTCGATGACCAGCGGCACGGCAATGATAATCTTGGGTTTGATGTCGGCAAAGGCCTGTGCGATGATGGCCGGCGAGGGGATGCGGTTGAGGTAGAAGGTGTGACAGCCATGCAGGAATTCAAAGATGAATTCGAAGGCCATGCCATACATGTGTGCCATGGGTAGGATGGAGATGATGCGGCTGCCTCTGGTGATGGTTTTACCCAGCACGTGACAGGCGAAGTCGTAGTTCGACCACATAGCCCGATAGGGTATCATCACGCCCTTCGAGAATCCCGTTGTTCCCGAGGTATAGTTGATGAGTGCCAGTTCCTCGCCGCTCTCCTCTATATAATAACGTACATGTTCCTTGCGGAAATATTTTGGGTATTTCTTCCCATATAGCTCATTCAGGTGTTCGCGGGCGTAAGTCAGTTTGTCCGTGCGCGACACCATCAGCGAGTAGTCGGGGTTGTTGATGATTCCCTCCAGGTGGGGCATCTGCATGGGGTCTATCTGTGTGGCTACATGGTCGCCCACGAAAAGCAACTTGGCATCGGAGTGATTGACGATGTTGTGTATCTGTTCTGCCATGAACTCATGCAGGATGGGTACTGCCACGGCGCCATATGTCAGCGTGGCCAGAAACGCCACCGCCCACTGGCTGCTGTTGCGTCCGCAGAGGGCTATCTTGTCGCCCTTGGTGACGCCGCTGTTCTCAAACAGGATGTGCAGTTTCTCTATCTTGCGTGCCACATCATGGTACTGCAGGGTGGCTCCCTTATAGTCAGTCAGGGCATCCAGGTCCCAGTTGTCGACGATGCTCTGCTGTATGAGCTGGTTAAAACTCGGATAGTTTTCCATACCTTATTTATATAGATAACGTTTAATACTCTTCTTCGGTGTCTTCTGGAACTCCTTTTCTTGTAGTTCAAAGGCTTGTATGCGGCTGTATGTGGGCAGTGTCTGGTTCAGGTCCTGGCGGTTCTGCTCCATGATACCTTCTATGTCCTCAGCGTTGAATCCCATGTTGCGGACTTCCTCCATGTCGGGGTATACGAGGGCTACCAGATGGTCGCCTCGCTGTACGATGAGGCTCTCGCTGACCATTGCCATCGAGTTGAGCTTGTCCTCAATCTCTTCGGGGTAGACGTTTTGTCCGTTGGCACCCAGCAACATGTTCTTCAGTCGTCCGCGGATAAATATGTGCCCGTCCGATGACATCGTGGCCAGGTCGCCGGTATGGTACCAGCCGTCGCCGTCGACGGCCTGTCTGGTGGCCTCCTCGTTCTTGTAGTAGCCCAGCATGACGTTGGTGCCTCGGGTGATGATTTCACCCTCCACGTTCTGCGGGTCTGGAGACACAATCTTCACCTCCATGCAGGGCAGGGGAGTGCCGCACGAGCCAGGCTGGAAGTCGTGGTAGTCGCTGTACGAGATGAGGGGGGCGCACTCCGTGGTGCCATAGCCCACCGTGACGGGGAAGTCGATGCTCTTCAGGAACTGCTCTATTTCCTGGTTCAGCGGGGCACCGCCGACAATGACCTCATAGGCTCTGCCGCCGAAGGCTGCATATACTTCCTGACAGATTCGTTCGCGCACCTTGTCCCTGACGACGGGCATCTGCAGCATCAGCTTCACGGCATTGGTCTGTATCTTGGGGAATACGCGCTTGCGGATGATTTTTTCTATTATCAAGGGTACTGCCACTACCACGTCGGGACGTACCTCCTTGAAAGCCTCGGCGATGATGGCCGGCGACGGCAGGCGTGTCAGGAAGTGCAGGTGATAACCCGAGCAGAAGGGAAACAGAAACTCGATGGCCATGCCGTACATGTGTGCCATGGGCAGGATGCTCAGTGTGTTGCTGAACTTGGGCATGTGTACGCCCAGCCGCTTCTGGCAGAAATCCACGTTGCCCCAGAGGGCGCGGTAGGGTAGCATGACGCCTTTCGAAAAACCTGTTGTTCCGCTGGTGTAGTTAATCATACACATTTCCTCGGGTGTGTCCTGATGCCAGTGTACGTTGTCGCGTCGGAAGGCGTTGGGATATTTTTTCCCAAAGAGCTCGTTGAGTCGCTCACGAGCGTCGGTAAGCTGCTCGTTATGAGAGACGTAGATTGAGAAATCGGGCAGGTTCAAGATGCCTTCCAGATGGGGCATCTGCTTCTCGTCGATGACATTGACAATGTAGTCACCCACAAACAGCAGGCGCGACTCGGAGTGGTTGACGATGTTGTGTATCTGTTCATCGTTGAACTCATGCAGGATGGGTACGATGACGGCGCCGTAGGTCAGCGTAGCCAGGAAGGCTACTGCCCAATGTGCCGAGTTGCGTCCGCATACAGCAATGCGGTCTCCTTTCTGAATACCTGCTGCCTCCATCATGATATGCAGCTTCTCTATCTTGCGGGCTACGTCATGGTATTGAAGCGTAGCCCCCTTGTAGTCGGTCAGCGCATCGAGCAGCCAGTTGTCCTTGATGGTTTGTTCAATGTAGGAATTGAAACTGGGTATGTCGTTCATTGCACAGTTTTCGAATTTTTGTGCAAAGGTAATATCTTTTCTGCACACCCGCAAACTTTTTGTGCAGTTTTTGTGTCTGAACCGAAAAAAACTTCAAATTATTTTGTAATTTCCGTAAATTATAGTAATTTTGCAGCCGATTTCGATAAAACTGGTTAATGAAGAACGACAAAATGAAGAATCAGTACCGTATCAACGAACAGATACGTGTACGTGAAGTGCGAATCGTGGGCGACAGTGGCAGCACTGTTATGCCTACACGTGAAGCCTTGGATATGGCTCGAGACCAGGGGGTTGACCTGGTTGAGATTTCTCCTAACGCCAATCCTCCCGTTTGTCGACTCATCGACTATTCGAAGTTCCTTTACCAGCAGAAGAAACGCCAGAAGGAGATGAAGGCTAAGCAGGTGAAGGTGGAGGTCAAGGAAATCCGTTTCGGCCCCCAGACCGACGAGCATGACTACCAGTTCAAGCTCAAGCATGCCAAGGAGTTCCTGGAAGATGGTAATAAGGTACGTGCATACGTGTTCTTCCGCGGACGCTCCATCCTGTTCAAGGAGCAGGGCGAGGTGTTGCTACTGCGTTTTGCCAACGACCTTGAGGAATATGGCAAGGTTGAGGGTATGCCTTCGCTGGAAGGCAAGAAGATGTTCCTCTATCTGGCGCCCAAGAAGGCCGGTGCTCAGAAGAAGAGCCAGCAGGCCCGTGACCGTGAGGCATCTGCCGCCGAGGCTAAGGAGCCAGCGCGTCAGCAGCAGTTACCTGAGGTAGATGTTGACATGCCTGCCAACGGTGGACTGTTTGCCAATGCCAAAATCAGTGCTGATGCGCTGAAGAAGTTGACGGAGGCAGAGGACGATAAATAGTAAATCGTCAAATAGTAAATGAAAAATGGCGTCGCGCCCGGTATATGCGTAGTCGCCGATTATTAATAACAATTTAAAATAAAAAACAATGCCAAAAGTAAAGACAAACTCCGGTGCCAAGAAGCGTTTCGCCTTCACCGGAACAGGTAAGGTCAAGAGACACCACGCTTACCACAGTCACATTCTGACGAAGAAGACTAAGAAGCAAAAGCGTAATCTGCAGGGTTACACTGTAGTAGACAACAGCAACATGAAGCAGGTTCGCGACCTGTTGTGTCTCCGTTAATTCACCTATTGTCAAACATTAAAAAGTATTAGAAACTATGCCAAGATCAGTCAATCACGTTGCATCACGCGCAAAACGTAAGAGAATTCTGAAACTTACTCGCGGTTACTTTGGTGCCCGCAAGAATGTTTGGACAGTAGCCAAGAACACTTGGGAGAAAGGTCTTACCTACGCCTATCGCGATCGTAAGAACAAGAAGCGCACCTTCCGCGCCCTGTGGATCCAGCGTATCAACGCTGCCGCTCGTCAGGAGGGCCTGAGCTATTCTGCACTCATGGGCAAGCTGGCCAAGGCTGGTATCGAGATCAACCGCAAGGTGCTCGCCGACCTGGCCCTCAACAACCCTGAGGCTTTCAAGGCTATCGTAGCCAAGGTGAAGTAAGAACCGGTTCTTCGAAAGATAAGAGGCATTGCTTGTATCCTATATGAGTAGTGCCTCTTTTTGCACTCGCAAGACATCAATTTCAAACATATCTCGTATTTATGGAAATTAAGATTACCTTCCCGGACGGTTCTGTTCGCTCGTATGAGCAGGGCGTTACCGGTTTTCAGATTGCCGAGAGCATTTCGCCGGCTCTGGCACGCAGCGTTGTCAGCTGTGGTGTAAACGGCGAGACAGTTGAGTTGAACCGTCCCATCATGGAGGACGCTACCATCGCCCTTTACAAGTTTGAGGACGAGGAGGGCAAGCACACCTTCTGGCACACCTCTGCCCACCTGTTGGCTGAGGCCCTGCAGGAGCTTTATCCCGGCATTCAGTTCGGTTTCGGACCTGCTGTCGAGAACGGCTTCTTCTATGACGTGCTGCTGCCTAATGGTGAGATGATTAAGGAGAGCGACTTCCCCGCCATCGAGGCCAAGATGAAGGAACTGGCAGGCAAGAAGGAGGCCGTGGTTCGCCGCGAGGTGGCCAAGGCCGATGCCCTGAAGCAGTTTGCCGCAGACGGTCAGACCTACAAGTGTGAACACATCGACCAGGACCTGGAGGATGGTTCTATCACCACCTATACCCAGGGCAACTTCACCGACCTTTGCCGTGGCCCGCACCTCGTGGACACTGGTGAAATCAAGGCCGTCAAGCTGACGAACGTCGCTGGTGCCTTCTGGCGTGGCGATGCCACCCGCGAGCAGATGCAGCGTCTCTATGGTATCTCGTTCCCCAAAAAGAAGATGCTCGACGAGTATCTTGTCATGCTTGAGGAAGCCAAGAAGCGTGATCACCGCAAGATTGGCAAGGAGATGGAACTCTTCATGTTCAGCGACAAGGTAGGCAAGGGTCTTCCCATCTGGCTACCCAAGGGTACTGAGCTGCGTCTCCGTCTACAGGACCACTTGCGCAAGGTTCAGAAGCGTTTTGGCTATCAGGAAGTTATCACTCCGCATATTGGCTCCAAGAATCTCTATGTTACCTCAGGTCACTATGCCCACTACGGCAAGGATTCGTTCCAGCCCATCCATACCCCCGAGGAGGACGAGGAGTACATGCTGAAGCCCATGAACTGCCCGCACCACTGCGAAATCTTCGCTTGGAAACCCCGTTCCTATCGCGACCTACCACTGCGTATTGCCGAATTCGGCACCGTCTATCGCTACGAGCAGTCGGGCGAGTTACACGGACTGACCCGCGTACGTTCATTTACGCAGGATGACGCCCACCTCTTCTGCCGTCCCGATCAGGTGAAGCAGGAGTTCCTCAACGTCATGGACATCATTGGTATCGTGCTCAAGGCCTTCGGTTTCAACTTCGAGGCTCAGATTTCTTTGCGCGACCCCAACGACACCACCAAGTATGTTGGTTCTGACGAAGACTGGGCACTGGCCGAGCGTGCCATTCAGGAGGCTTGCGAGGAGAAGGGTCTGCCTGCCAAGGTGGAATACGGCGAGGCTGCCTTCTATGGACCCAAACTCGACTTCATGATCAAGGATGCCATCGGTCGCCGCTGGCAGTTAGGCACCATTCAGGTAGACTACAACCTGCCTAAGCGCTTCCAGCTGGAGTATACCGACGAGGACAACCAGAAGAAGACGCCTGTCATGATTCACCGCGCACCCTTCGGCAGCATGGAGCGCTTCTGTGCCGTGCTCATCGAACATACCAGTGGTCACTTCCCCTTGTGGCTCACACCCGACCAGGTGGCTATCCTGCCGCTGTCTGAAAAGTACAACGACTATGCTAAGGAAGTCGCCAAGAAATTCGACCTGGGTGGCGTGCGTCCCACCATCGACCTGCGCAACGAGAAGCTTGGTCGCAAGATTCGCGACAACGAGCTGAAACGCATCCCCTACATGGTCATCGTGGGTGAGAAGGAACAGCAGGACGGCACCGTTGCTGTGCGTCCGCAGGGTGGTGGCGAACAGACCGTCATGACCATCCAGCAGTTCATCGACCACATCAATGCCGAGGTCAAGGAGATGACGAAGGACTTCTAAGTCTTTGAATAATATATAAAGAAGGAAGTTTTACAATTTGAAATGAACCCCGAAAGTTAGACAAACACTTTCGGGGTTCATTGTGTCATAATCCCTTTCTTTACCCTATTGTTGCAAGGCTACTTATTCTTCAATGTTCTTGATGGTGTCGACGAAGTCGTGGGTATATGCCTGTATCGACTGGCGCTTCAATTTGTGTAGAAAGCCCTTGCTGCGCTCTACCTGAAGCTCGTAGCGCTTCAACAACTCCGAATCCTTTTCCCCTTGCAAGTCCAGGAACTGCTGGCGCAGGGTGGGGGTGAGTTGCAGGAAGAAGTCGTCGCTGTACGTCTGAATGCCCTCAGCCACCCACGGGCCGATGCCATATTGCTTGACAATCTGGTACAACCTGTTCCATTTCCATGCCGTCATGGGTTCTATGGGGTCGCGACGGGAGCTGTCGCTGTAGATGAGCCGATCGATGTTCCGCTGAATGATGTTCATAGTGAGTAACGTTTGGGGTATCGTAATAGGATAGAAAGCAGGGCCGCTATGCCGATGGCCACGGGATAGTAGAGGTAAGGCACAATGCTGACAGGGTTCAGACCTGCCAGACCTGCTGCCATAAGTAGTTGGGCACCGTATGGGATGAGTCCCTGCACCATGCACGAGAAGGTATCGAGGATGGATGCGGCTTTCCGACTGTCCACGCCATAACGGTCGCCTACCTGCTTGGCAATGCCGCCAACGGTAATGATGGCGACGGTATTGTTGGCCGTGCAGAGGTCCACCAGCGACACCAAGGCGGCTATGGAAAGTTCAGCGCCTCGCTTGTCCTTGATGTGCTGCGTCATCCGTTCCATAAGGTAGTTGATGCCGCCGTTGTACTTGATGAGTTCTAGCAGTCCGCCTGCCATCATGGTGATGATGATAAGCTCGCCCATGCCGACAATGCCCTGGCCCATGTGTCCGAACCAGCCGTAGACGTCGAACGCTCCCATGAGCATGCCGATGATGCCGGTCAGCACAAGGCCTACCACCAGTACCGCCATGACGTTCATGCCGACGATGGCCGCCAGCAGCACTATTAAGTAGGGAATGACTTTCAGTATCTCCACCTCGCCAACGTTTTGGGGCGAGTGCATGTTGCTGCCCATGATGAGGTAGATTGTCAGGATGACCACGGCGGCTGGTACGACAATGAATGCGTTGGCGCGGAATTTGTCGCTCAGTCGGCAGCCTTGTGTGGATGTGGCGACGATGGTGGTGTCGGAGATGAACGATAGGTTGTCACCGAAGAAGGCCCCTCCCACCACGATGGCGGTCATGAAGGGTACCGACGTGCCGGTCTGCTGGGCGATACCTGCCGCTATGGGTGTCAGCGCCACGATGGTGCCCACGCTGGTACCGACGCTGAGCGAGATAAAGCAAGCAGCCAGAAAAAGTCCCGCCAGCAGCATACTGCCCGGCAGCAGGGTCAGCGTCAGGTTGACCGTGGCGTCAATGGCGCCCATCATCTTGGCCGTATGGGCAAAGGCGCCAGCCAGGATGAAGATCCAAATCATCAGCATCATCTGACTGGTGCCTGCGCCATGGCTATAGATGTTGATACGTTTACGAAGAGGAATGCCGCCACTCACAGTGACGGCATATATAGAGGCAATCATAAACGCTACCGTGATAGGAACCTTGTAAAAGTCGCCCGCAATCAGCGACGTTACAAGGTATACCAGGATAAACACGCCAAGTGGCGATAGTGCCAACAGTCCCTTCTTCAATGTCCTATGCGTTATATTCCTGCCAGGACTTGATCTTGATGTCGTTCTCCGTGAGGGCGGTGAAGGCCTCGATGAAGGCCTTGGCCAGACGGACGTTGGTCATCAGAGGGATGTTGTGGTCGATGGCACCACGACGGATGCGGTAGCCGTTGGTCAGCTCGCGCTTCGTGTGGTTCTTCGGCACGTTGATAATCAGGTCGAACTGGTGGGCACCAATCATGTCCATCACGTTGTTGCCGCCGTCCTCGTCGGGCCATGCCACGGGCGTAGCCTCGACGCCATTGTCGTTGAAGAACTTGGCCGTGCCACCGGTAGCATATACCTTGTAACCTTTCTTGACCAGCTCCTTGGCGGGTTCCAGCAGGCTGACCTTGCCTTTGGCGCCACCTGACGAGATGAGGATGCTGCCACCCTGTTTCGGCATACGGTAGCCGGTAGCAATCAGCGCGTTGAGCATGGCCTCGTTGAGGTCGTCGCCCAGACAGCCAACCTCACCCGTAGAGCTCATGTCTACACCCAACACGGGGTCGGCATTCTGCAGACGGGCAAACGAGAACTGGCTGGCCTTGACGCCGATGCGGTCGATGTCGAACTCTGACTTGTCGGGACGAGAGTAGGGGGCGTCGAGCATAATCTTGGTAGCCGTCTCGATGAAGTTGCGCTTCAGAATCTTGCTGACGAAGGGGAAAGAACGCGAGGCACGCAAGTTGCACTCGATGACCTTCACCTCGCGGTTCTTGGCGAGGAACTGGATATTGAACGGTCCGCTGATGTTCAGCTCCTTGGCTATCTTGCGGGCTATCTTCTTGATCTGACGGATGGTGGAGAAGTAGATGTGCTGTGCGGGGAACACCATCGTGGCGTCGCCGGAGTGCACACCGGCATACTCCACATGCTCGCTGATGGCATACTCTACCACCTCGCCCTTGTCGGCAACGGCGTCGAATTCAATCTCCTTGGTCTCGGTCATGAACTTCGAGATGACCACGGGGAACTCCTTCGACACCTCGGTAGCCATGTTGAGGAAGCGATGCAGTTCCTCATCGTCGTAGCAGACGTTCATGGCAGCACCCGAGAGCACGTATGACGGACGTACCAGGACGGGGTAGCCTACCTGGTTGACAAACTCCTTCACATCCTCGAATGAGGTCAGCGCACGCCATGCGGGCTGGTCGATGCCCAGCTTGTCGAGCATGGCCGAGAACTTGTCGCGGTTCTCGGCACGGTCGATGTCCACGGGGCTGGTGCCCAGCACGGGAACACCCTGGCGGTGCAGCTTCATGGCCAGGTTGTTAGGAATCTGTCCACCCACGCTCACGATGACGCCACGCGGCGACTCCAGGTCGATGACGTCGAGCACGCGCTCTAACGACAGCTCGTCGAAGTACAGACGGTCGCACATGTCGTAGTCGGTCGAGACGGTCTCGGGGTTGTAGTTGATCATGATGCTCTTGTAACCCAGCTTGCGGGCTGTGTTGATGGCGTTCACCGAACACCAGTCGAACTCCACGCTCGAACCGATGCGGTAGGCACCGGAACCCAGTACGATGACTGACTTCTCGTTCTTATAATAGTTGATGTCGTGTGCGGGTGTATAGGGTCTGCCATCGGGCTGTGCGAAGGCAGGCGTATGGGTGTAGGTAAAGTACAGGTAGTTGGTCAGTTCGGGATGCTCGCTGGCTACCGTCGGGATGCGCTTCACGCTGGGCATGATGCCCTGCTGCTTGCGATACTGGCGTACCTGCAGGTTCTCCTTCTCCATGTTGCCGCTTGTAGGCTTCAGCACAAAGCGGGCAATCTGGAAATCACTGAATCCGCATTGCTTCACCTCCAGCAGCAGGCCGGCAGGCAGTTCCTCCAGCGAGTTGTACTGCTGCAGCTCATGCTTCAGGTCTACGATATGCTTCAGGCGCTCCAAGAACCAGACGTCAATCTTGGTGAATTGCTCGATGCGTTCCACGCTATAGCCTTCTTCCAGAGCTTGGGCGATAGCAAAGATGCGGAGGTCGGTAGGATTCTGCAGGGCATCGTCCAGGTTGTCGAACTTCGTATGGTCGTTGCCCACGAAGCCGTGCATGCCCTGGCCAATCATACGCAGACCCTTCTGGATCATCTCTTCGAAAGAGCGTCCGATGGACATGATTTCGCCGACGGACTTCATGCTGGAACCAATCTGGCGGCTGACACCGGCAAACTTCGTGAGGTCCCAACGAGGTATCTTACAAATCATGTAGTCAAGGCTCGGAGCCACGTAGGCCGACGATGTCGTACCCATCTCACCAATCTGGTCGAGGGTGTATCCGAGAGCTATCTTGGCAGCCACAAAGGCAAGAGGATAACCCGTTGCCTTAGAGGCCAATGCACTCGAACGGCTCAAGCGAGCGTTAATCTCGATGATGCGGTAGTCGTTGGTTTCGGCGTTGAAGGCAAACTGGATGTTGCATTCGCCTACGATGCCGAGGTGGCGCACACAGCGGATGGTGATGTCCTGAAGCATCTTCACCTGCTCCTCGGTGAGCGAGCAGGTGGGTGCTACCACGATAGACTCGCCAGTATGGATGCCCAGGGGGTCGAAGTTCTCCATCGAAGCCACAGTGAAACAGTGGTCGTTGGCGTCGCGGATGGTCTCGAACTCAATCTCCTTCCAGCCCTTCAGCGACTCTTCCACGAGAATCTGCGGAGCGAACGTGAAGGCACTCTCGGCCAGTTCCTTGAAGGCTTTCTCGTCGGGGCAGATGCCTGAACCCAGACCACCCAGGGCGTAGGCCGAGCGAATCATGATGGGGAAGCCAATCTCATGGGCGGCCTTTAGGGCGTCTTCCATGTTTTCTACGGCGTGGCTTACGGGAGTCTTCAGTTCAATCTCGTCCAGCTTCTTGACGAAGAGGTCGCGGTCCTCGGTGTTCATGATGGCTTCTACGCTGGTACCCAAGACCTCCACACCATACTCTTTCAGGATACCCTTCTGGTACAGTTCCGTACCGCAGTTCAGGGCTGTCTGTCCACCAAAGGCCAACAGAATGCCGTCGGGGCGTTCCTTCTTGATGATTTCTGTAACAAAGTGGGTGGTGACAGGCTGGAAATACACCTTGTCGGCAATACCTTCAGAAGTCTGAATGGTAGCGATGTTGGGATTTACCAGAACGGAGGAAATGCCTTCCTCTCTTAATGCTTTGAGAGCTTGGGAGCCAGAATAGTCAAACTCACCAGCTTGTCCGATTTTCAGGGCGCCAGAACCTAATACCAGCACCTTTTTCAATTGTTTTGTCATATCGTTTGCTGTGTTTGTTGAATTCATTCTGGGCTGCAAAGGTACGAATAATTGTGCAAAGGACAAAGCAAAAAGAAGGTTTTTTCGCTTTTTTTCTATCATTTTATTGCTTAATCGAATATTTATTCATACCTTTGCCGAATGAAAGCACCGTTGCGGTCTGCCGCTGGCCTCCTTCGGGAGACGAGAGGAAAGTCCGGGCAGCACAGGACGCTCCACTGGTGAAAATGCCAGCAGTCGGTGACGGCTGGATTAGGAAGAAGAGAATGACCGCTCCGAGACATTGGCCTCGGTCAAAGCAGGAGTAAGGGTGAGAAGGTGGGGTAAGAGCCCACCAGCCGGCGGGTGATCGTCGGGCTGTTCCGTCTGGAGGCTGCAAGTTCGCGTAAACCGTCGATGGAGGGTTGTCCGCCCGAGTGTGTTCCCTTCGGGGAAAAGGCTGCGATGGAGGGTAGAATGCTTGAGCCGCAGGGTAACCGGCGGTCTGGATAAATGGCAGACACCATCCCCATGGGGTGGTACAGAACCCGGCTTATAGCGGTGGTGCTTTCTTTTTTTGTGTGACTCTATTAGAACGAAGATGGCATGAATCGCATCGTGCAGTTTTTGGAGACCGGCGTATGGCGCATCAGTCAGGGCGATGTTTCGCCGCTGGCTTATGTGGCGCTGGTCGTATTGAAGAAAGTCCTGCTGGCGGTACGCTTCTTTACCGCCAAGCGTGTGATGTCTATGGCCTCTGCACTGACCTATTCTTCGCTGCTGGCCATTGTGCCTATACTGGCCGTGGTCTTCGCCATCGCCCGTGGCTTCGGCTATAATAAATATATAGAGGTATGGTTCCGCGATGCCTTCTCGTCGCAGCCCCAGGCTACCGACGTCATCATCGGCTTTGTCAACAGCTACCTGGTGCATACTAAGAGCGGCGTGTTCCTGGGCATCGGCTTGCTGTTCATGCTCTACACGGTGCTGATGCTGGTCAGCAACATCGAGGAAGCCTTTAACAACATCTGGCAGGTGAAGAAGGGACGTTCCGTCTTCCGCACCTTTACCGACTACCTGGCCATGTTCTTCGTCTTTCCCCTCCTGCTCGTGCTGACGTCGGGTATCAGCATCTTCCTGGCCACGATGGCTAAGCAGATGCCCGACTTCCTAATGCTGGGACCGGTGGTGCTGAAACTCATCGACCTGATACCATACGTGCTGACGTGCTGTATGTTCATCGCCCTCTACATCTTCATGCCCAATACGCGGGTGAAGGTCCGTAGCGCCATCGTGCCGGGTATACTCGCGGGTATCGCCATGCAGGCCCTGCAGTTCGTCTACATCCATTCGCAGATATTCCTCTCCAGCTACAACGCCATCTACGGTTCCTTCGCAGCCCTGCCGCTGTTCATGCTGTGGCTGCAGATTTCGTGGACCATCTGCCTGTTTGGTGCTGAGCTATGCTACACCAACCAGAACTTGGACTACTACGACTACGACACCCATACTGGCGAAATCAGCCACCGCTACCGTCTCATGCTCTGTGCGCTGCTTATGGGGCGCATCTGCCGTCGCTTTATGCAGGGACAGAAACCCTATAAGGCCCTGGAATTGCGCGAGGAGACCCAGATTCCCATCCGTTTTGTCAACGACCTGCTCTTCGAGCTGACGAATGCTCGCCTGCTGACCGAAATCTCGGGTGGCGAGAAGGGCGAGGACTGTCGCTACATGCCGGCGGAGGATATCCAGAACATGACGCTGGCAACGATGATAGCCCGCCTGGAGTCGTATGGCGTGTGGAAGATTGACTTCGATGTCACCCGGCTGTTGTCCGACAAATGGAAACAGGTGATAGGCGTTCGCTATGACTATTTGAAAAATGCACACGAAATTTTGTTGAAAGACCTGTGACGGTCATAAAACGGGTGGTTTTTCAGCAAATGTATGGAAAAATTGTTAAAATTCTAGGACTGATTGTTCAATTTTAGAATTTTTTTTGTATATTTGCGCTGTCACATTTATTTATAACTATCAATTTTAGGGTATGGCAAAGTACAACATTACGGAAACCAAGCAGAAAGAGGCTCATTACCGGAGTCTCGTGAGCCCTAAGGTGATGGACGAGATGAAGGAGAAAATCCTCCGCGTCATCGTCATGGAAGAAAAGTACAAAGACAAGAATTATTCAGCCAAAAAGCTTGCCGAGGATTTGGGAACCAACACCCGCTACATCTCTGCCGTTGTCAATGTCCGTTTCCACATGAACTACACCTCGTTCGTCAACAAATTCCGCATCGAGGAAGCTATGGCCATCCTCATCGACCGCAGGTATCAGCACTTGACAGTCGAGGAGGTCGGTAACATGGTGGGTTTTGCAAACAGACAGTCGTTCTACGCTTCGTTTTTCAAGATGATGAATATGACCCCCAGGGAATATCGCATCCAGCAATTCGAGCAGCATCCCTCTGAAAAGGTGCAAAAGAAGTCACCCAAGAAGAAAAACTAAGATGAACTATTCGGACGATTGTGCACGTCATTTCGACTATGTCGGAGAACGTTTTGCAGACTTACAATTGCTCAGATACCGCTTGAACGGATTTGAGCAATTGTCTTTGTGTCAGAAGATTCTGGTCTATTACCTGTCGAAGGCCACGCTCTACGGGCGCGACATCACCTTCGACCAGTTCGGGAAATACAACCTCCGCATCCGCAAGCTGCTGGAGGCCGTCTACACCTCGCCTGCCGTTGCGCACGACACCGACGGATTCCGCGCCTTGGAGGTCTACTTGAAGCGCGTATGGTTTTCAAACGGCATCTACCACCACTACGGCTGCAACAAGTTTATACCGGAGTTCAGCCGCGAATACCTGTCGGAGGTGCTGGCGCAGGTGGAGCCCTCACGACTGCCGTTGCACGAGGGTGAGAGCGTCGGACACCTGTGCGAGGAACTGTTCCCCGTCATCTTCGACCCTGACGTGCTGCCCAAACGCGTTAACAAGGCCGATGGCGAGGACCTGCTGCTAACGTCGGCATGCAACTTCTACGACGGCGTGACGCAGCAGGAGGCCGAGGACTTCTACGCCCGCCAGAAGGAGGCTGCCGCCGCCGACCCCGCACCCGTGTCGTATGGTCTGAACTCAACGCTCGTCAAGCGCGACGGCACCGTCCGCGAGGACGTATGGTCGGCACGGGGACGCTACGGCAAAACCATCCAAGCCATCGTCTACTGGCTGGACAAGGCCCGCGGCGTGGCTGAGAACGACCGCCAGCGGCGCGTCATCAGCCTGCTCATCGACTACTACGAGAGCGGCGACCTGCGCGTGTTCAACGACTACTGCATCGAGTGGGTTGGCGAGCACGAGGGTAGGGTGGACTTTGTCAACGGTTTCATCGAGGTTTATGGCGATCCCTTAGGTTTGAAAGGCTCGTGGGAGGGCATTGTCGAGTACAAGGACTTGGAGGCTACCAAGCGTACACAGGCCATCAGCAGCAATGCCCAGTGGTTCGAGGATCACTCACCCGTCGACCCACGCTTCCGCAAGCCTCACGTCAAGGGTGTCACAGCCAATGCCATCTGTGCAGCCATGCTCGGCGGCGACGAGTATCCGTCGACAGCCATCGGCATCAACCTGCCCAACGCCGACTGGATTCGCGCACAGTACGGCTCGAAGAGCATCACCATCTCCAACATCACCGAAGCCTACAACAAGGCAGTCCACGGAAACGGCTTCAAGGAAGAGTTTGTGGATGATGCTGCAACACTCTCGCTGATAGAGAAATACGGCGACGTGTGCGATGACTTGCATACGGATTTGCACGAGTGCTTGGGACATGGCAGCGGACAGCTGTTGCCGGGCACCGACCCCGACGCATTGAAGGCATACGGCAACACCATCGAAGAGGCCCGTGCCGACCTTTTCGGACTCTACTACATCGCCGATGCCAAGCTCATCGAGCTGGGACTGCTGCCCGACGGCGAGGCTTACAAGGCGCAGTACTACAGCTACATCATGAATGGGCTGATGACGCAGCTCATCCGCATCGAGCCCAGACACCAGATAGAGGAGGCTCACATGCGCAACAGGGCCCTCATCGCCCATTGGTGCTACAGTCAGGGCGACGTCATCCGGCTGGAGCACCGCGAGGGCAAGACCTTTGTGCGCATCACCGACTACGAGGCCCTGCGCACCCTGTTTGCCCAACTGCTGGCCGAGATACAGCGCATCAAGAGCGAGGGCGACTACGAGGCTGCCCGACAGCTCGTGGAGCGCTATGCCGTACAGGTAGACCCGCAGCTGCATGCCGAGGTGCTGGAGCGTTACCGGCGCCTGAACCTGGCACCCTATAAGGGATTCATCAATCCCGTCATGCTGCCCGTGACCGATGCCGACGGCAACATCTGCGACATCCGTCTGGACTATTCCGAAAGCTATGCCCAACAAATGTTACGCTATGGACGAGAATACGCTACACTCTAAAGTGAAGGAAATCAAGCAGTCGTTCCGCCTGATGATGGATGGTGCGGTGGCTCAGTCCATGCGCGACAAGGGCGTCAGCTACCACCTCAACTGGGGGGCCACTCTGCCGCGCCTGAAGGCAAAGGCGGAGGAACTGAAGGCAGAATACGCCAACCCTTTACCTCTTACATCCGACCATTCCCCCCTTTACGACCTTGCCATTGACCTGTGGAAGGAGAACGTCCGCGAGTGTAAGATACTGGCTACCATGCTGATGCCGCCCGACGAGATGCTGCCTGGCGTGTGCGACGTGTGGATGGAACAGATTACGGAACAGGAGATTGCCGAGCAGGCGGCCTTCAACCTCTGGCAGCACCTGCCATATGCCCCGGTGAAGGCATACGAATGGATAGCCAGCGACAAGGAGTACTACCAGCTGTGCGGATTCCACGTGCTGTCGCGCCTCTTCATGAACGGTCAGGAGCCCAACGAGCGCGGCATCAACGAGTTCCTCGACCAGGCAGCAGCAGCCCTGCAGGGTCCCTTCTGGTCGGTGCGTAAGGCTGCCCTGCAGAGCGTCAACCATTTCTCTGAACTGGGACTGGTCTACGAGCGTATGGCTCACAGCGTCCTCAGGACTAATAGTTGTTATTTAGAAAACCACTAAACGTATCAGCCGCGGTGGCAGATTTAATGCCTCTACGGAGCATAAAATCTGATAACACCATACATATAAATTAGCCGAATTAACAACTTTTTTCAAAGATTTATCGCAAAAGGAAGCAAAGTGTGAAATCTTTTTCGTATATTTGCGGCTGATTACAGACTTGTGGCGATGAAGTCCGCTGAGGCGGGTGTAGCTGCAGGGCTGGTCACAACATAGCGGAATAGCGTCACACGATGCTTTGTCGATTGGCTGGTTGAAATTACCACACTCAAACGTTGGTCAAAGACAATGGCGGAGTATGATACTACGGGAATGCTGAATACGTGTCCCCGTTGTGTGCGTGAAGGCAATCATGCCTTCATAGCACACTTACGGGATTATCAGCGTTGTTACGTGGGTATCACTTTGTTCGTCAACCAACGTAGGCTGTGGTAGGCCTCAACCAGCAGACGGGCAGAAGGTGGATACCCACGTATTTTGTTGTGTAAGAACCTAAACTATAAAGAATCGTCTGAACTTGGGTGTCAAAGGACAAGAAAATTTGTATCTGTTATACATTATTATTTATTATGGAGAAAACAGCTATCAACCCATTAGGGGAAGGCTACCAGTTGGTGAATGGCCAGAGTAAGAGCCACAAAATATACCATATCGAGCGCGAGCTCGGCCGTGGCGGTTTCGGCATCACCTATCTGGCCACTGCCGATGAATATGTAGACAACATTCCGCAGACCACACGCTATACCATCAAGGAGTTCTGCATGAGCGATGTCTGCTTGCGCAAGCCCG
>ERZ842401.1477-NODE-1477-length-33598-cov-7.757535_pt1 | contig 33598 bp, 48 predicted proteins | sample MGYA00521270_ERZ842401 | MGnify/ENA primary metagenome ERZ842401 (study PRJEB31892, sample SAMEA3878208) | bioreactor metagenome | biome: Moose rumen | place: Sweden | collected 2011-10 | study: EMG produced TPA metagenomics assembly of the PRJEB12797 data set...
ATTTTTTCTTTTGATATTAGAATTATAATACAAGTTAGCTTACAAAAAGCTTAAATTTCTTAATGTTTTTCATTTTTTTATAAATTCTCTTTTTTTTAATTCGTTTTTTGCGTTTTAAAAATCGATAATCGCCATATTTTGTCTCTCCAAGCATTTTAAAAAATTTAAGTGTTCTTAAAGGGTCGGCGTTATAGAGTGCTTCAAAATTTATTGTCCTTGCTTCAAATTCGTCTATCTCAAACTCACTTCTTCCAATTTTTGGCTTAAAATTTTCCATTTTTCAACCTTTTAAATTTTCGATGATGATCTGCTAAAATTGTCATTTCATTTCCTTTTTAAGTCGAATTTCGCTAATAAATACTCACGACAAAAACCTACATTTGTGTATTGTTAAAATTTGCAAAAACAATCTTTTAATGGCTCATCATCAAAAAAAAGTTGTTTTTGTTTATCTTGTATTTCAAATTCTCGCTCATACTCGCTTAAAGGCTTATCATTAAACCAATACGGATTATAAACGCTTCCGCCATTTTCGATAATTTTTAAAAAATGATTTTCGTATTGTTTTATTTTTTGCCAAACTTGCGGATAATTTTTCCATAAATTAAATTTAGCCTTTTTGCTTTGTGCGGGGCAAAAAGCACAGCCTGTGCGTGTGAAATGGCGATAAAGCGGATTTTCCATATTTTGTCTAATTAAATACTCTTTGCAGTCGCTTTCGCTCATTTTAAAATCATCCACTAGCGGATATAAAAGCGTTTTATCGTTTCTGTTGCATCTTTTTTGCTCGTCTATCGTAATGCCTAGATAGGTGCGAATTTGCGATTTTTTAAGCCCTAGCTCTTTTATAAATGCTTCTTGCGGGTGCATTTTAGAATATAATCGCCAATCGCAAAAGCCCATTTGTGGCAAAAACGCACCTTTAATCTTGCCGTGATTTTTGCTTTTTTCGCCAACCGTCATAAACAAAATATCATCAATGCTTACTTTCGGTTTTGTGATGATGAAATTTGTGAAATTATATTTTTTTGCAAAATATTCTTTAACTTTATCCAAATAATTATACATTTCGCCAAATTCAGCGAGTGTGTCACAAAAAACAATATAATCAAGTGGATATTTATGCTTTAAAAGCAAATCACACATTGCGGTGCTATCTTTGCCACCGCTTAATTTTGCGATATAAACTAAATTTTCCATTTTTCAACCTTTTAAATTTTCGATGATGAATTTTATCGCTTCGTCTGCACCATAGCAAATTTTGGCTTTTGCGTATGGTAAAGCGTTTAAAAATTCAACCCACGCAAGTTGTTCTTTGCTTACAACGCTTTTGCTTTTTACTGCCCGTTTAAGCTCGATAAAAAGCACTTTATCGCTTAAATAAACAGATATATCAGGGAAGCCTTTTTTCACTCCTAAACGCTTTAACTCGGCACCTTGACGGGCGGTCGTTTTGCGTTCGTTTGCCGTGTGGTTAAAATGCAAATGCTTCAACTTTAACCACGACACAAGCTTTAAATGCTCCGCCTTTTCAGTAATAGCTTTTAAATTTTCCATTTTTCAACCTTAAAAATTGATATTAATTATTATTTCTATGTAAAACGGATTTAACCGCACTAAAAAAGCTTTTCATTTTACTATCAACTTCATCGGCTTTAACCGGTAAATCGCTTTTAATCGCTTCGTGCGTGAGTAAATAGCGATTTTCAAAATCTTTATAACTTAACCTAGTCTGTCTGTTCTCGTTTGCATTTTTACCGACAATCGAAATAAAAGCATTTTTAAAATCAAGTCGTCCGTCAATTTCAAACTGCCCTTTTAAATAAACGCCCTTTTGCGGTGCGACAAAATCATCGCCAATTAGCTTATAGTAAGCTATAAAATTTCGCATATCGTTTTTTAAGCCGTCTTTGCTATCGCAAAAACTTACCCAATCGCCAAAAACGCTAAAAATCGTTTGTGTTATTTTTGGATTTTCAAAAAACACGCTTTTATATATGCCGTGATAGTTCCTTGCAAAATCCGCCCACTCCCAAGCGTTTATTGCTTCGTGTTCTGCATTTAATGCTTTTGCTTTGCTTCCGTCCATAATTTCGATAAATTCGGCTGGTTTTGGAAGTGTATTGTATTTATGTGTTTCCAAAATTTCAATCACGGCTTTTTTAAAATCGCTCACGCTAAATTTTTGCAAAACCGCAAAATAAGCCTCTATTATTTCGTCGCTCGTTTTTTCGTTCCCAAAAACTGCTAAAATCGGTCTAAATTCTTTTAAAAATTCTTGTATAGTCATTGCCTAGCCTCCAAAATTTCGCAATCTATCATTTCGCTATTTTGATTTTCATATTTTGCTAAAATCCTTGCTTCCTGTTCGCCTAATCTTTGTATTAAAGTTTTGTTAGCATTTGGATTTTTTTGTTGAGGTTCAAAAATTCCCTGCCACCCGTTAGCGATTGAATTATTTAGAATCTCGTTGCAGTCATAGCCTTTTGAGTGAAAAACGCAAAGCTTTTTAATAGTTGCATTAACTGCATTTTGAGTCATCGGCTTTTTTATTTCTTCACGATGATTTATAAAATCCTTAAAAATCTGACTATCTACAAAAAGTGGCAAAGTATAAAATAACTCTGTTTTTTGTTTTGGCTTTTTATCGGTTTTCAATACTAAATCGCCCTTATTTTCGGCATTTACTTCGCTTTTTTTTGTTTTTTGTATAGTTTTCAATACTAAATCATCACTTTTAAGCTGTTTTTTTTGCTCGGTAGTGTCTTTATATTCCTTTGCTTCCGTTTTTGCTTTTAAGGGCTGTTTCTGTTCGTTTGTGAGCGTATTATCATCGCAAAAATATTTAAAATCCAAATTTAAATAAATTTTTCTATCTCGTCCGTTTTTGATTTCGATTTTTATCAGCTCTTTTTTAGCTAATTTCGCCAAAATCCGATTTATTGTCGGGATTGATTTCTGCGTAATTTCTGCTAAATACGCATTTTTCGCATAGCAAAAGCCTAATTTATTGCAAAGTTGCGATATTTTGGCGTATAATCTTAATTCACTATCACTTAAATCCCCATCTAAAACAAAACTAGGGATTAACGCATAAGGTCCCTCAAGATACATTTATTTGCCTTTGTGCAAATTTTAAAATTTCTTGTTTTGGATAAAATACAGCTTTAATAACCATTTTATGGCATTTAATTCCTGTTGCTTTTTGAAAATAGCCAAGTCCTACCTTTTTAATTCCTAAGAGTTTGGCTGTTTCATCTGCGCTTAAAAATTCTGTATTCTCAAAATTTTCAAGCTCTTTTTTTATAGCCGTAGCACATTTTTCGCTTAAAGTCCCTTGAAAAATAGGCTCTTTATTTTTAAGCTCTTTTAATTTATTCATTTATTATCTCCTTTTAAAAGCTTTTTTGAAATAATAAAATAAAATGCCTTATAAAAAGCTTAAATGCCAAAAAAATTTTTTTCACGCACGAATTTTAAATTTATATTATTTGAATTTATATTATTAATAGGTAAGACCATATCAAAAATGATATGGTAGCATATCAAAAATGATATGGTAGCATATCAAAAATGATATGGTAGCATTAACCATATCAAATAACCATATCAAAAATGATACGGTAGCATATTATTTATTTGATATGGGAAAAATAACTAAAAAATAAGTATAACGGCATTTTAACATTTTTCACTATATCAAATAACCATATCAAAAATGATATGGTAGCATATCATTTTTTTAATTATTTTTTATATTCCATCGGAAACGCCCCAAAGGGCAATTCCCATATAAAAAAGTTAAAATAAGGTTAGAATTTTTGTGTATGTTTCAAAAAAATAAGCATAAAAAAGGGCAACAAAATGCCCTTTTAACGATATAAAAATAAGTAGAAAGCGTGAGTAAAACGCTTTGTTAAATCCGCCAACTACGAAAATTTTAAATCTTACGCATTGATTAAACGAAATTTAAAGACTTGCGCTCATTGTCTGTTGGCTTTTTTTTCAAAATTTTGTATGAAAAATTCTTTTTTTTAGGAAATAAATGACTAAACTGCATATTTTTTCATTAGAAAGGATTACTTAAAAGAACACGGCGGATTTAACAAAAAATTTTTAAAAAACTACTCCCATAAGCCTTAAAAAGGCCCTACATAAAGTAGGGCTATATTATCTTATAAGGAGGCTATAAGAAAACGATTAAAATGACGGTATAAGTAACTCCGCTTTTAATCAACGAAATTATAGCTATTTTTTGCTTTAAAAAAAATAAATCACGGACGAGTATCTACAACCTCGCTAAATTCGTCCTTATCTAAATACCAAAAAGGCTTTTTACCGTCTTTGTAATACATTTCTTTAAAATCGCTCGGATGAGTTGCTAAATGTGCGAGAACTCGCAAAAGATTAGTCATATTGCTATCATCCCAACCGCCACTGTGCCTCGCCCTTAAAAAAATGATAATAGGTATTAAAATTAAGCCTATGAAAATACCGCTTAAAAAAGCGAAAAAAATTCCCATTTTTAAATACCAAACTGATTTTTTATAATTTCAGTCGTTTTTGCGTATTCATCTATACACTCGAAATGTTCTTTTAAAATTTCCGTTAATTCCGTCGTTTTTTCAAGTGAAAACCCTGCAAACGGCTTAAAATTTATTTGTTCTTTTAACTGCTCCCAAATTTTAAAAATTTCGGTTTTGTGATATTGAATTTCCGCTTCAATTTCAATTTCGGTGCCTCGTGCGTGAGTGGCGCAACAAATGGCGGAAGTTTTTAGTAACCCGTCTTTTGGTTTTTTAGGCTCCCGCTTTTTTTCTAGCCCATTTTTATATTCTTGCCTTTGCATTTTAACTCCTCTTAACTATTTAACTATTTTTAACACGATTTAGCCACCCCTGCAAAAATCGCTCATATTTTGAATTTGCCTTGGCTAGTTGTGTGTAATACGCATTTTGTAGGCGTTTATATTCTTGCACGAATTTTAAAGGTGAAATGCCGTTTAGGGCTTTTAAAGTGATATTGCCGACTATGCCGTCATTTTCAACGCCAACGACTTCCTGCGCTTTTTTGATAGCCGTTTTCATACCGACATTTACGCCAAAAATGAAAATCAAATTTGCAATATCAAAATTAAAGATTTTATCCCCCCAGAATTTATCCCAAAATTCCCTTTTATAAAACGCTTTTACTTGTTCTCTTAACTCGGAATTTTGGTAAAATTTAACGCTCAAATCTTGCAAAACTTCCTTTTTTAATTTCGCTTCTTTAATATTGTATAAATTATACATTTTCAAGTATTTATCAATCTCAACCCAACCGCTCCACCTTGGCTGTGCGTATCGATAAATTCCCATAAATGTGACATCTTTTTCACCGCTATTCCAATGCAAAGCGTTTTTTCCGCCTGAAAATTCAAGCTTCATAAGTCGTTCAAAACTGATATCGAAATTCATTTATCGTCACCGCCTATTTTTTTATTTAAAAATTTCTCAAACATATCACGCAAAAAATCAAAAATTTTTACTCCAAAAAACGCACCAATCCCGCAAACCGCAAGGCTGATATTTACATCTTTTAAGCTGTAAAATGCAAATTCGTAACTAACAAATCCACAAAAACCGCCCTCGATTAACCTATTAAAAAAATATAAAGGCTCTTTTTTCTCATTTTTAGAAAAAGCAACATAACTCGCAACTGCCGATATTATACCAATTTTAAGCAAATAAACATAGTCGCTCATACATTTCACACACCAAATACTTTATAAAAACTATCAATATCGATATTACCTATAAACCCGCCTATAAGAAAAGCAGATATTATGTGTGCTAATTCTTGGTTTTTGATAATCAAAACAAAAATGCTAATAACTAACAACGCAAAGCTAAAAATGATTAACCCGCTGATAATCCAAACTGCTAATTTATGCAAAAATCGAATAAAATTATTTTTGATATTGCTTTTCATTTTCATTTATAATCGCCTTAATTGAGTTTAAATTTAACTTGCATTTTTCATAAGCTTCAAAAGTATCTAAAAGCAAAATAGCCGTCTCTGTTTGTGAATTTACCGCTCTTTTTTCGATTTTTGGAGTGATTAAAAGCTTTTGCGGTATCTCGCATTTATAAATCGTTATTGTTTCGGCTTTTTTACTGCAACCGTAGCAAGATATAATTAACACTATCAGTAAGATTTTCGTTAATTTTCTCATCATCGTCCCCCTCCTTGTTTGTTTTTGATAATAATTTTTGTTTTAAATCGCTTAATTCTTTGATTAGCGCCTCTCGCTGTTCTGCATTGAGTTCAAGTTCTGATATGGTTTTTTTGTTGTTTGTGGTTTCAATTTTCAAAGCCTGTATATTTTGATTTTTAATATCAACTTCATTTATTAAAACTTCATTTTCTTTGATTAGCTTCGCCATTTTGTATTTTCCGTAAGCGAAATAAGCCAAATTTACGCTTAGAAACAAAGCTAAAATTATCTTAGCCCAGTCGCTTTTGAAAAATGTTATCATTGCCAAATCACCAAATTTATTATATGTAGAGCCATATTTTTTTCTCCTTGTTAATAACCTACCGCAAGATATGATGTAAAACTTTTGTTACTTGCAGTCTTTACATTTGTAAAACCGCTTTTATCCGCATTTGTAAGAAATTTAATTTCGCTATATGAAAATCTGTTCCCGTCTATTGAACCGTCATATTCAATAATATTTAAAAGCACGAAAAGGCATTTTGTGCTAAAAGCCGAGTTAAAATTCGTTCTGCTACCAGTGCTTACGCTTCCGCTTCGCACTTGTAAATTTCCTAGGCTGACAATGTTATTTACAGCAGTTTGAACTGTCGTAAGTGCCGTTTTATCTGCTTTGTTATTTAATAAGTTATTTACTTCCGCCTTTGTGTAGCTGTCTGCGATTTTGCGGTAAGTTGCTTCTGCGTGTTCGCTGTTCTCTAAATGATACCAATTCGTCCAAACGCCACTAGCGTTTCGTGTTCTAAACCACTCACCGCCCGTCTCTGGATTCCACGAATCCGTGTGAAATTGCTGAATAATTTGAGAACCGTTTGTATTAACCAAAACCGCCCCGCCGTGAGTTGTCGGCAAAGGATTTCCTGCATTGGCAAACCGCCAATAAAACCCGTTTGTTGTAAAGTTATTTAAATTTGAATTTGTCGTTGCGTCTATAATCATATTGGTAAATTTAGTTTTATCCTCCTTGTTATTGCTTAAATTTGTATCCGTGTTTTGTAGCTGTGCTATTTTAGCATTATATTCAGAAGTTAAAACAAAACTATCCCAATTCGTCCAAGCGTTCGGGTCTAGCGTCGTGCTTATATTTCGTCTCACATAAAAACCATCACTAAGCCAACCCTTGTAAATTTGCGTTAAGGCATATTGCCCTGTCAAAACCACGATTAAAAATCCCGCTTCTCCAATAGGATAATTATTAGCCACAGTGGCATTTACAGATGCTCTTTGATTATACCGCCCCGCTTGTTTTATATCGTTTAAATTCTCTGTTGTTAATGGTATCCATTTATCAATATTTTCAGCCAAAACATTACACGCACTAGACAGTTGATTTAATATTTCGTTCATCTCGGGGCGTAAAATATTAAAACCTTGGCCACTCGGATTATCTACGCTAGGCGCTTCAACTTCATAAGGTTGCGTAAAGCCTTTATCAAAGCTTACCCGCTCATTTTCCGTGCCGTTTTCAGGGATTGCAACCCTTGCACCATTTATTGCAAATGGTTTATTAAAAATCTTATCCATTTTAAAATCCTTTATCAAAATTATACCACAAAATCAACATTAGTGGTATTCGCATTTATTAAAAATTCATTGTTTGCGTAATCCCAAAACCCTAATTTATTGCCACTTATCTTTTTACACGCCCTCAAACTTCTCAAAACTTCGCCATTTTTGCTAATTTTAACGGATTTAATATATCCGCTCCAATTATTTACAAAACTCGCCCCCGTATATCTGAAAAGTAAAATATTGCCGTTTTCGTTTGCTTGATTAGCGACCTGTGCTTCAAAAGTGTAGGTTTCGCTATTGTTGCCTTGATTGATTGTGATTAAATGTTTATTTAAAACATAATGAAATTCATTGCTAAAATCAATACTATTAAAAGGCTTTTCGATTAAATTCTGACCCTGCCCGTTAATACGCCAAAATCCGTCCGTTCGCTTATCTGAAGCGTTAAAAAATCGATTTCCTTGCCTATTATCATTATCTGCAAATCCACCGCAAAGCATACACATGTTACCATTTGGAATTTTGCCGACCACTTCGAATTCATACTCGCTATCTAAAATTAATCCTGTGTCGATATATGGGGTGTCGCTTAAATCGTTAGGTTTCACGCCGATAAAATCCAAAACTTGATATTCACGCTCAAAGGCTGTATTCGCAAAAGTTCCAAAATAAAAATTAGTTCTATTCACATTTAAGCGTCCCTCTACACCAAAACCTAAAATTTTAAATACAGCAGGGATTAAGCTTTCTCCGACACTGCACGGGCGTGGCATTAAGTCATAATTTGTCAAAGCCCAACGCAAAAAAGGCGCAATACGATTTGAGTATCTGACGATTTCACTCATATCTTGCAAGTCCAACACATTAGTCGAATTTTTGTCTGAAACACTCGCTTCCATATTGAAAAAACCGTTAAGCCAAGTTTGTAAATTTTGTTGTGTGATATGGAAATTTTGCGACTGATACGCCCATTGTATCAAAATCCTAAATTCATCATCGCTTAAAATTTGATATTCTGTTTTGCCTATTTGTGAGTTGTCAAAATCCAAATGTAAAGGAATAAAGCGACTAATACCTAGCAACCGTCCCCACATATCCAAAGCGTTCCCTTTTGCAGTTTGTAGATTAAAACAATCGTCAAAAGCCGTTTGCATTGCCATTTGTATATGCTTTTTTTTGATTTCAGCTATACCACGCATAAAGGCTTCAAAATTCCCGCCTAAATATTGCTCGTAAATATAAGGGAAGTTTTGATAATTGATTTCATTATCCATTTTTGCCCCTTTTATGCTATCTCGTAAGTGATAGTGATATCATTTTCTGCGATTGTCGCATTTTGTAAAAAGGTTAAAGCTATCGGATTATATCCTAGCGTTCCACTTTTTAACGCTATTTTTAAATCTGCTATATCAAAGCCGTTGCAATAATCTTGCAAAAACCTGCTAACTTGCGGTTGCGTGAAGTAGCCTCCGATTTGCAAATTATCAACAAACAAATTTAAGCCGTCCTTAATAATTTTTTCATATGCGTTTGGAGATTGCTTATATAGTCTTGCTTTGACGCTAAATTTTAACGGTGTAGCAACTGGACGATAAAATCTAAAACTTGATTGCGTTTGAAAATCTGTGTCATCGAAAATAATTTCTGTTGTTCCTTGCGAAAAACTGCCTAAGCTTTTACATTGCCTTATCGTGTCGGCTATTTCTGTATCATCGCCACCAATGCAAACGATACCAAAACTATGCGGTTGAAAAGTTTCGTTTTTATAAATAACTTCGTTGCTTGTCGGATTTTCATAGCCGTTTAGCTTACTAACACCTTGCACTTGCGAAATATTCGCCATTAAAGACCTAAAACTCGAATTCTTATAAAGTGAATTGTAGGTTATACAGCGTTTATAAAAATCTGTATCGGTTTCTTGCGGTATTCCTGCCACACTTGAATTTGGATTTGTGATTGTTTCAACTCCAAAAATCGGCGTGATTTGAGTTGTGATTGTGTTTGCTAACGCTATATTTTCGTTAATCTCTGTTGCGACTGCTAAAAATTCAACTTCGCCATTATCGCCTATGGGATGCTCTTTCTCTGCTTTAAATTGTTGAGTGCCGTCGCTAACGATAAAGCCTTTTGGTATTCTAGTGCCGATTTGTCCTGTTGCTTTTATTGTAACATAGCCATAAACAGCTTTTTTTCGCTCCGCCCTAAATAAATTCCACATTTGCATATCAAGGATTTTACCACTGCCACCATTGAAAAACGAATTAACAAATTCGCTGAAATTCTTTATGGTTACGCTGTCGATTTCTGTTAAATATGCAATTAAATTCATTTGAGGCGTGTTTGGTTCTAGGCTTAAATTTGGAAATTGTGAAGTAAAAAATTCTTTGTAGTCGTTTAAAATATCCGTGCTATCTTTAAAGACTAAAAGGCTCTCATCATCGTTAAAATGCCATAATGAATTATCGCTTATCATCTCTTAAATCCTTATAATTTGGTTTTCTTTTGTTCTAACTATTATACCTAAATTTAATTCGCCTTGCAAAAATTCGCTTTTATCGATTTCTGCTGTTAAAACTCTATCATCTTTTAAAATTTCACCGATAATCTTGCGTTTAAAACCTGCTTTTGTTGTTGTGCGAAACATTTCAAAATAAGGCAAACCTTGCAAAATGTCAAAATGATACTCACCTCGCACTAGCCTTAACCGTGTCTTTATATCTTGCACTAGGCTATCAATGCCATTTAAAGTTTTAAATTCTGTTCCGACCTGTAAATTCCCCTTATCATCTACTGCAAAGCTTACCATTTTTAATCCTTAAAAAGTGTGTCTAAACTACTAACCCACCCGTTAATCGCACTTTTTGCCGTGCCGTCAAAAGTTGCGTGAGTATGATTACTAGCGGTTTGCGTATTCGCTCCCGTTAAAATGTTACCCAAATTCGTCAAAACTTGCTTTAAAGTTGTTTGTGCCGATTGAATTGTAATGAGTTTGTTTTTCAAAATCGTTAATTCCTTGCTTTGGATATTTAAATTTCCGTTATTAAACTTGATAAAATTTTGATTTTCGCTATCGGATATTATAAAATTTAGCCCGTCCGTGCCTTGTTGCGTATATAAGCTTAAAGGCAGAAAAATACAATCATTTAAATCGTGTTGTCTATCGGTATTTACTAAATAATCGCCTGTTCCTTTGCTTTTGTAAATGCTTAAATCGCTATCATTACACACGCAAAGCCCTATGTCACCAACTTTTAAATCAAACTGAATTCGCCATTTGCCACTTTTAGGCTGTGCTACTAAAACATTATTAATTATCGGATTTTTTTCTTTATCATTTCGCCTTGCTATTTCGCAAACGCTGATTTTACTGCCATTTAAGCTTGTAATTTTTGCCAAAAATGCAAACCTTGCGGTTTTTAAATTTTGGCTGATTAAATTCTGTATAACTTCGCCGTCATTTCCGTTTATGCCTTGCTTTAAAATGTTTCGCTCTTGCTTGATTTCTGCCATTTAATCCGCCTTTGTTAATACCAAATTTGAAAACCAATCCGCCCCTCGATTGCTTCCTAAATGCGTTAATTCAAATATTCTGTAATTGCCGTTTAGTTGCGGAATTTTAAGCGTTTCAAGCTCTATAAACTGCCCGACCTGTAAATTCGGATTTAATAAACAGGTAATTTCGCACCCTTGCGGATTTGGCTTTGGCGACCCTATTAATCCGCTTTTACAATCGATTTTTGTTATAGTATAAGGGCTTTGATTTTCGCTAAATACGCATAATTTAGCATTCTGCAAAAAAATGTTAGATTTTACATATTTTCTTAAATTTTCGATTTGCTGAAACGGTGTGCCTTTAAATGAATAATCTTGTATTATCGGATTTTCGCTAGTTTTAAATTCCAAGGCTACTTTATTGTTTTCTGCTACTTTTTCGCAAATTGTTTTAAAATTTACCGCACCATTAAAACTATCGCACACGCTAAAATCAATGTTATTAAATCCTCCGCTTTTTACTTTTAGATTTATTTCATTATTTGGCGAATTAAAATTTGGCGTTGCTTCGATGATATTGCCTAATAAAATCTCAGCCGTTGCATTTGGATAACCTGCCTCTAATTTTAGCTCACTTTGCCTTAATTCGCCCGTTTTATTATCGTAATTTGTCCCTAAAAATGCTGTGTCGCTTAATTTTAATCCGCTTATCGTTAAATCTCCATTTGTGAATTCCCCGTCTAACGCTGATTTAACGCTAAAATCAAATTTTAAGCTCTCATCGCTCTTGTCTAATTCTTGGTAGGTCTTTAAAGTGTCGTTAATCTGAATACTTAATCGCCACGCTCTGCCAAAAATCGCCATTAAAACACCGCCAAATTTTTAGTATTTTCAATTAAATTATAATGATTTTCAATTTCTGCTTTTATAGAAATGTCATCATCAAAAACGCCACAGAAAAAGCCGATTTCATTGCCGAAATTTTCCCAATTAAATTTAATCAAATTTGAATTGTTTTTTTTCAAAAAGAAAAATGCCACATTTTCATTTTGATTTAAAAAGATTAAATTTAATCCCGTCTTAACAAATCCACAACCTAAAAATTCGCCATTTTTGCTAATTTTTATAAAGCTTTTATCATTTATAAAAGTTTTAATCTCTACTTGATAAATTTGCCGTGCTATCGTTGTTGTAAAAATCTGATTTGGTTGTCTGTTTAAATTGATTTCAAAAATCTTTTTAAATTGTTCTAAATTAAAAATTTCTAGCGTTTTCATTTATAAACCCACCCGTAAAATGTGCTTGACTTCCTAGAATTTTGATTTTCATTATCTTTTTTTACATTTGCCGATTGTTCGCCTTGATTATTTGTCCCGCCTAGCCCCGCATTGCTTGTTTTTTGATAACTGATTTCATTATTAAAAGCTTCTACTAAAATCACCTCTTGGAAATTTAAGGCATAAGTCACGCCATTATTAGCCGTGTTTGTCTTGTTATAATCAGTAAGCCATAAATCACTAATAATAAAGCCGTCCCTATCTGTGAATTCAAATCCATTTTTATTTTTTTGAATTTCGCTGATTTGTCGCTCAAATTCGCTTTTTTCATTATCTAAAACAAAAACATTTAAGCTTATTGATTTTGGCTGTCGAAATTGCGTATCTCCGATAAATTCGCTATTTTCTATCGGCTCGGTAGGTATCTCCCAGCCTTGGGTCTCGTTATCATCTAAAATCTTGCAAGGAATTGCCCAGTCGCTTCCCTTTTCTTTTAACTGCATAGGATAAGCTTTGTTAAAACCAAAGAAATTTTTAATCATTTCTAACGCTAAAACCATTTAAAATCTCCCTGTGCTTCCGTTCTGAAAATTAGTTCCCCTTAGTTGATTGCCGATTGAGTGTGCTAAATAATCAGCATTTCGCCTATCAACGCTACCATTTACGCTTACTTCTATGTTTTGATTAAAATTATTATTTGTAGAATACGCATTACTAGAATTCACGACTGGCAGAGGTGCTACGCTTTGCGTATTTCCGCCAAAACCAAAGAAATTTTTAACGCCTTGAACTTTTTCGCCTAGCGAATTTTTAACACTTTGAACTTTTTCGCCTAGCGAATTTTTAAGGTTTTTAAGTGGTTTTGTGATTGCTTCGATTTTTTCGTCAAACCATTTAAAAACAGCTGTAAAAGTGTTTATAATCCAATTTTTTAAACCTGTGAAAATATCGGTTAATAAATCATCAAGGAATTTAAACAAATCAATAAAACCATTTAAGCTGGTAGCTAAAACATCGATAAAAACATCGCCCCATTGTTGTGCCGTGTTGATAATTCCACGCCCTATATTTTCAAAAATTGCAGTGAAATTATCAAGGCTAGGATTTTCAAAGAATTCAGCCATATCCTCGAACGCTTGACCTATCATTTTTACTAATGGTTCTAACGGCTTTAATGCTGTTTCTAGGCTAGGAAATTTTTTAACCAATTCGCCCGTTACGCTGTCCCAGCCTTTGAAGTAATAATAAATATCCTCAAACAATAAAATCAAACCTACGATTAACGCTCCAAGTGCGATAAACGGAGCGGTTAAAATAGCCCCATTAATGATAATCGCTCCCAAAGTTACTAAAATGCCTTTTAAAGATAACGCAATAACTGCCAAAATAGCGATAAAAGCCGTTTTATGCTTAAATATCCAATTTATAAATTTTGTTGTGGTTTCTGCTAATTTTGTCAAAACAGGTAAGAAAAATCTGGCAATAACATTTTTAATGCGTGTTATATTATCCCTTAAATCTTTTATTTGAAATGTGAATTTTTTTGCCATTTCCGTGTCTTTTTGAGTGATTAGCATTAATTCTTTTTGCTTCGCTAAAAATCCCTTTAACGCTTCGCCCCCGTCGCTAAAAGCTGACTGGATAGAATTATCAAAACCCATCATCGCCAAAATAGCCCCGCGTGTCTTGCCGTCAAAATTTTTTAATTGTTCGCCCATAGACAAAAGAAATTCATCAGCACTCATAATCTCGCCATTAGCATTTTTAATCGTCAATCCGAATTTATCTAAAACGATTTTTAATCGCCCCGTTCCTTTTTCTGCTTGTTGAATTTGCTTATTAATCGCTGATAATTGACCCGCCATTGATGAGCTTTCGACGCCAAAGCGATTAAATGCCCCGCTTATTTGTTGAAATGCTTCGGGCGTGATTCCTAAAAGACTTGAAGTCTCATCGGCTTCCATACCTTTTTTTACAAAATCGCTCACAGAACTTTTTATAAAAGCCGTTGAAAAAATAGCAGGTAAATAACTAGCAATTTTTTTAAAAATAGCTACTTGCGAATTCGCCATTTGTTGCGTATTTCTAACCATTTTTTCATTAGCTGATTTTTGAATTTGAATTTGTTTATCGGTTTCAACTTTAAATTTACTTGTTACATTTTCAGTAAATCTAGCCGTTGTCTGTCTAAGCTTTTCAAATCCGCTATTATCAAAATTTACTTTTATAAAAAATTCTTTTAAAGTTTCCGCCATTATTTCGCCCTTTTAATCGCTTCATTTTCATTTAAAGCGTTTATATAAAACACTTTGTAAGTGTCTAAAAAGTCGTCAAAGTCTAACGCTAAAATTTCGCTCTTGCTTTTCTTTAATTGCAAAATCAGCGTAACCACCATCCCATCCTCGTCAAAATCGTAATAATTAACGCCAAAACTCCCTGCTACTCTTGGAATTTTAGCGAATTTGGTAAAAAACTTTGTGCGAACTCTAAAAAATTAATCGAAATTTCACTTATAGCCTTTGCCCCGTCATCGCCAAAGATTAAATCAATAGTCGCAGTGTTGCAGTCTTTATAATCTCCAACGATTAACGCTTTAAACATTAAGCTATCTAACACGCTAAAATCATTTGTCGCACTAGCTTTTAGCATAGCATTTTTTAACTCCAAGCCTTCCTTAGCTGTTAATCTCTTAAACTCGCAATTTTTACCTAAAACTTCAAATTTCATTTTTAAACCTTTTTTAAAATTTAAGGCTGAAATTAATCAGCCTACATTATATTTAACGCCGTCCCTGTGCTGTCTGATTTTAAAAATTTAAAATCAAAAGTTACATCCTTTTTCTTATCTACGCCATAGCTATGATTGGTCGGTGAATTCGTCATAATGCCGTCGGTAAATACTTCAATGTTTCCATTTAAAGACATTGCAGTAACTGAAATATCAAACATTTTCGCTTTTCTATCTCCATCCCTATTTGCTAACCTTGCGACTTCAAATAACGCCTCCGCCAAAGCACTACCAGCGTTTAAAGTTAAATGTGTCACTACTACGCTTTGTTTGCTAAATTTAACGCCTTGCCCGTCAGGCGTCATCTGTAAATCGCCTATTTCTTGGCTATCAACGACCCACATATCACTCTCAGGCGAAAAATTGTCAATCGTATAAACCGCATTCCCTATTTTCATTGTAAAATCGTAATTCACTACGGATAAATCTTTAACTGCCATTTCACGCTCCTAAAATGTAATTAGCGATGACTACTTTTTTAACTGGACCATTTCCAACATAAGCTTGGCTAATATGCACTTTTTTATTCACCAAATCCACGCCGTCGATAATAAAATAATATCCGTTTTTCCAAAGCGATTTAATAGCAATTCCGCCTTTTTCGCCAAAAACAGAATACATTTTATTCTTTTCTGTTGTAGTTAATTCGTCCTCGCCTTGTAGTTTTACAGCCGTTCCGTTAAAAATAGCCTTTTGGAATTCATTATCAATAACGCTGTAAAATTTACCTTGATTATTTGCACCACGCAAACCAACTAACGGCTCATTGATAAACAAATTCATTATCGCCATTTGTTCGCTTAAAACCAAAAAGCTATTAGCTTGATATATCGTGTCGGAATTTGTAATTTCGCCACAGATAAAATCGCCAAAAGTCATAGTTTCAAATTGCCCCACACTTCCGAAAGTAGCGATTGCATTTAGTTGGTTTGTTTCCAAAACTTCCATTTCTTTTTCAACTTTAACCGCTTTTTCTGAATAAGCATTTGCTAAATTATAACTTGTCGAAAAATTGCCGTTTCGTGTGCTGTAATCTTTACTTGCACCAATTCCAGCATATAATCCGTCTTGTTCTGCTTCGTTATTTCTAAACTCTAAAAATAAGCCGTTATAACCTTTTAAATCGCCTAAAATATCCCGTTGATTTTTCCATTTTGGATTATCTACGATGACGGAGGCTTTGTATCTGCAATTTGTCGAATTTACCCATTTGCCGATATTATTAATGTCGTTATCGGTTAAAGCTAAATCTTTGTCAAAACAGATATTATAATAAGCTCCGTTTTCAACTTCTACAATGCTTAACGCTTCGCTTAACGACGGCACTGCTTCGCTACCGCTCAAAATCATCGCTCCGCTTTGTTCTGTTAAGCCTAAATCATCAGCACCATTGCCACTTACAAAGCTGATACTTGAGGCTTCGCCCGTTTCGCCACAAACCAAAACGAACCCGCCCGAATTTTGATTAAAAAATATTTGCGAATTTTGATATGCTGGATTTTCAATCGCATTTAAGGCTGTTTGAATTAGTGTCGCAATATCTGCGTAGCTTATTGCAGTCGAAAAGTTCAAAGCGATATTTTCAACCACGCCCCCTATATCAAAGCTTAAAGCTCCGTCAAATCGTGCTAACTCGCTTACCGTTTTTGTAAGCTTCGCACCTTTTAAGGTCGCACCTGTCGCCGTTTCGTTCCAATTATAGATTGTTAATCTATCGGCTTTTGTTGCCATTTTTGAAGTAAATCCGAAATAATTCAATGCAAATTTATACGCATTGCTATCGGCTCCGTAAGCTTCTAGCACTTGATTAGCGTTTGAAAATTCGTCAAATTTTAATCTCGGATTAGCCGTGTTATTTTTTTGCAAAAACAAGGCTGGAAGTTTAGATAATGAAAATAAATCTCTGACCCCTGCACTTGTTATATCCACAATATAGCTCAATGGAATACCACTTGCCATTTTCACGCTCCTATAATTTGATTATTAATATCGATTTTATCAATTTTATAAAAGCTTTGATTATACACGCTTTTAGAAATTATGCTAAATTCTATAATTGCACGATTTGCAAATATTTTCTGTTCCGCAAACTCTGAAAAATACTTAATTTCTTTTAAGCTAGGTAAAATCTCGGCTTCTAACTCTTTTAAATATTGAATACAATCTAGCGAATTTAAAAAGGTTCTCATTTTTTCCGCTTCTTTGAAATGAATTAATGCCTTTTCTTTATCGCTAGGATTGATAAAAAAGTCTAATTGATAATCAGTCTTAATAATTTGAGTTAGCTCTGAATTTATAGTCTCATCTTGCTTTAAAGTGTAATTTTCATAATCGCCCTTGTTTAATACTTGACTTCGTAAAGGCGATAAAATCCAGCCCCCTTTAACTATATCCAAAGCACCGCCACCGCCACCAATAATAAGCGGATATTCTGTTAATCTGTTTTCGTCATTTAAAGGCTTAAATAAATGATAAAGATTATCAATCATTAGCATTTTCGCTCTCCAAAGCACAAATAGCACAAATAAAGCCGTCCATATCTCTATTATTAAGGCTAAATATTGAGTAAATTTCATTGCCAACCTTAATTTTAGTCGTTTTTGGCTCTATCTTTTTGCTGATTAAAATTCGATTTCCTTTTTTGGTTAAGAAATAAAATTTTAAAAGCTTTGTGCTGTCCAATGTAGAATTCGCAACCAACGCCAAATCGCTGTTGCTTAAAGGCTGAATGTGTGCCATTGTTTTTTCGCTAGTTTCGGATTTCACAGGATAACCATTTTCATAAACGATTGAATATGTTAAAACTTCAATTTCTCCCAATGGATAAACCTGCGAAATTCCACCACTTGCTAAATCAAACACATTAATCATTTTTCACCTTATAGCTAACACTTCCGAGCATTAACGCCGTATCAATTAAAGGGCGTTTTCCTGCCCCCTTTTTTGCTATGGTATAAGCCGAATTTGGTATATAGCTCCCGCTCGTAATTGATAGCTTAACCATTTGCACTAACTGCTCCCCGCAAATTTTAGCAACCTGCTCGTTTCCCGTGCCTTTTTCTAATTCGATTTTTGCAATATTAAAAATCCTACTCATTGCATTTTGATTATCTGTTACATTTCGCATAAAAGGGCGTGGCGGAATATGCTTATTTCCATTTTTTGAAATAGTGCCGAATTCGTTCCAAAACGCAACCTGTGCCACATATTCGCCATTTTCATATTTAGCAGTATCAAAAAAACCAACTTTTAAAATGTTTTCATTTCCTTTTGGTAATTTTGCTTCATTTTTACCGATGATTTCAACTGCCATTTTTATCCCTTTTAATTATTCACATAAAGCATTCCGCTTTGGAGGCTCACCCAAAATAAAAACTCTTGCCCGTATGGAGTTTTTGATAACCAAAAATCAAAATTAGGCTTCCCGCTTTGCGAATAAGGCGGAGTATTTAAGCTAATACTAACATCGCCCACGCTACTACTCGCAACGCTTCCACTATTTGCATTTATGCCGATTTCGTCAGCGTAACCATTAACCACGAAATAATGCGCTGTTAGCATAAAATAAGCGTTGAAATAATTGCAACAGCCTAAATTTTCATCTGTGATATTGCGAAATTTTGGATAAACGCATTTCGCCTTTTCAAAGCACGAATTCCAAAATTCCAACTGCTCGGGCGTGACAGCCACAGGCTTAAATTCAGGATAAACTCTTAAAAGCCTTTGCAATAATTCGCTCATTTTTACGCCTTTTTAGCTCTTTTAATCTTTGTCCCGCTTGATTTTTCCGTTTTTTCTATTGCTTCATCTTGTTTTTTGATTTCTGCTTCTAAAACTTCATCGTCTTTGCGTTTGCTTTGATTAACTTCAATAATGCCGACTTGCTCCCATTCGGTTAAAAATATGTAAATTTCTTTTGCTTTTTGATAAAGTTTATCATCAATATTATCAATTAGCCCCGACCCTGTAAGCTTGATATTTATGCCATCTACATTTAGGTTTAATCCGCCTCTTGTTTTATAACAGATTAACATTTTCGCCCCTTAAATATTGTTATATCTCAAAACAAATAACGGCTTATTGATTACCGCTCCGATTGTTCCGCTACTTACTTGCTGACTTCTAAACTCCTCTTGGATTACCAAATTTGACTGTCTGGCGAGTTCTGAATAACCTAGATATAGCGTTTCAGCTACGCCCCCCGCCATACTCTCGCCTATAAAATAAATAACATCTTGGTTGTTATAAGCTTTTTCAAACTCATAAACGCTCACGAATTCCATATTTGGATAAGCTTTGCGTAAGCCGTCAAGTGCTGAATAGCCAAATTCAGTAACTAATCCGCTTAAATATGCGTATTTATTACTTGCGATTGCTACACGGATTTTTGAATTTACATTGATATTGTTTCCTGTTTGGCTTGTTAGTTGCGAAATTGCACCTGCAAAAAATTGCATAATTTCTGCGTAAGTCATATTATCAAAAGTTTTAACACTTGCGGTCCAATTAGGCAAAGTAGGATTGTTTAGCAAACCATAAACCAAATAACTACCGCTTGTATTATCAATGAACCCATTAAATGCCGTTCTGTTGGCTTCGATTTCCAAGGCTTCCATAACTGCACCCATTTTTCTATCAAAGACATTAATTTTAGCTTTTGCTAATTGCTCCTCTTCCAAGCTTCCGATGGTCATACGGGCTGAAAATCTATAATGTCCGTATTGATTGAAATTTGGATTAATTCCTACAACTTTAACTTGTGCAAAATCGCCGTATGGCGTTGTCTGACCTGTCGTTTCTAGTTCGGGCTGAAAATAAACCTCATCCGCCCAATCTAGCATTTTTTTACGACTTCCTGCGACTTCTTCGCCACTTCTTTTTGCAAAAATATTTTCAATGACTGCGCTAGACATTTGCGATAAAATACCAGCTGGAATTCCGATATTAGGTGTCGAATAGCTATCACTTACACTTCTGCAAATTCCCTTATCATTTAGAATTTTAATATCATTATCAGTAATTCTCATTTTTTAGCTCCTATTCCAAAGTTGTAGTAATTTCGATAACTTCGCCACTAGCTCCGCCTGTTGCTACACGCCACCCGTAACTAGTCGCTCCTGCACTATCTGAAAAAGTTAAAGCTCCGCCACTTGCAATATTTACATATTGCCCTTGTTTAGCGTCTGTCGGTGCTGTAATGAATAAGCTTCCTTTGGTGATGATTGTAGCCGTGTCGCCTTTTTTATAAATTTCTGTTGGTGTTTCGCAACTATTTATAAATCCGTCTCTAACTACAAAACCGACAAAATTACTCGCTGTGATGCCAGTATTAACCAGCTCATTCTCATTTGTCCCAAACGCAACGGCTTTACCTGTTTGCGTATCTTGCATTAAAACACCTTGAATTGTCGCTAAATATTGCGTTTCAGCTTTTGAGATAGTGCCATTAACACCTAACGCTTGTTTTGTATTAATTTCTGTTTGCATTTTTGCTCCTTAATTAAATCTTTTTACCAATTTTGATAATTTGCTCTCGGTTTTTTCATCGCTCACGGTGGCTTGTGTCTTTGGTCGTCTTTTCTCAACTTCCATTTTAAACGCTGTTTTACTATCCAGCCCGTCCGCCAACTTCGCACCTGTGAAAATCTCAAAACCTTTTGCATAAATTTCGCTCTCTGAATTTAACCCGCTAATGTCAAATTTACCAACAACGCTTTTAACTTCATCGATGACTTTATATAGCCTGTCTGTATCGCTTTTATAATCATCGACCAATTTTTTAAGTTTGCCATCAGTAACTTTTTCAATCATTTTCATTAATTCATCGGCTGAAATTTCTGCCAATACTTCGCCATTTGTCGGCTCTTTTGCTTCGACTTCAACTTCTGCGACTTCGTCTTTTGTTCCGCACTCATCGGCTGTTTTTTCTGCTAACAATTCCGCAATTTTAACTTTTTTCTCATCATCGCTTAAATCGCTTTGCATAATTTCAAAAATAGCCGTGATTTTATCGTCTTTAACTTCCGCTTCTGTTTTTACTTCATTATCTTTAACTTCCGCTTCCGCAACTTGTTCGCCGTCTGTATCTACTATCTTTTTAATAGTATCAAATAACGATTTAACGCTTATTTTCTTATCCATTGAAATACCTTTATCTTGTATTCTTAGCTCGTGTCCCGTTCGTCCTTGTTCTACTACTGCCAAATGATTTACATTTTTCAAAAGCTGTTTATAATCGTAATGTTCGCCGTTATAACTGCCTTTTTCCTGCAAAATTTCGCACTCGTAACCGGGCGATAACTCATAACACTCGCCATTTTCGATTGATTTTATAAGGTCTGAATTGTAGATAATCAAATCAGCATACAATCCGCCGTTTTTTGCTTCAATATCTCCTGTTATAGCTCCGTCCGCCCTTTGATTTTCGCCTTGTTCGCCAGTCCAATAATGTCGCCAAATAATAGGCTTATCTTTGAATAAGTCTTTATTTGCTTTTAAATCATCAAATTCACGGCAAACCTTAACGATTTCATCGCTGTCGCTTTGGTCGCTAACTTCCGATAATAGATAATCATAAACTCCGCTCAAAGCTATCGGATTATCCTTGACTATTAAATAGCCGTTATCGTCCTTGCTTCGCTTTGTTTTCTGACTATCAAGCACAATTTTAAAATTCAAGTTTTGCATTTTGCAAACCACCCGTTAAAATCAATTTTGATAATTATACCTAAAAATTGAAAAAATAGCCAAATTTTAAAAACGATTATTAAAGATATTATCTAGTTTGTTGTTAAAGTCGCTCCAATTCACGCCACTAACGCTTAATTCCTTTAATGCGTAAATCATCGTGTCGATTTGGTCGTCGTGTGCGTGTTTTAAATCCGCCCTAAATTCTTTGCACTCTTTTAAAAAATCGTTAATCCAATAATTTAAAGGATTATCACTCATCGGCAATTTTAAAATATCTAAATGACTTATAACTTCCGTTAATCGTGTAAATTTATCGGTGGTAGGAATTACAGGCTTAATCTGTAAAGTCGTAAGCCTTTGGATTTCTTGTATCAATGATTGACCTGACGCCTTTTTTTCTATTAAAATCTCATTTACATTGCCGAATTTTTCACTGCTCCAAAAATACAAGCTTTTAAGCATTTCAATCAGCGTATTAAAATCCCAATGCCCCCGCTCTAATCTTAATAAATGAATTTCATTTTCAAATTTGCCAAACACGCTAACCACGCTATAATCAGCACTTGCCTTTGTGCTAAACGCACTATCGATAACGATTATTATTTTTGAATATCTGCGTTTTTCCGTGTCGTCAAATCGTCCTATCTTGCTAATGTCGATTACTTGCATGCCGTTATAATTTGTCGGTTCGCCCTCCCATACATGCAGATATAAATCTCTCGGAAGTGTTTTAAAATCTCTTTGCCGTTCTAGCTCCAAAACAGGCGGGAAATATGGATTTTCATCATAGTTAATTTTACGGCAAAATCTTAAATCATCTTGCTTTTTTACTAGCTCTTGCCAAACAAAATCATCATCATTTTGCGGATTAAAGCTTAAAATAATTTGCGAATTTTTAGCCCTTATGGTAGGCGTTAAAATTCTATAAGTATCCGCTCTTAAATAGTTCGCTTCCTCGACCCAGCAATATTTTAAATTCGGAATTGATTTTAAACTAAAAATCAAATTATGATTAATACCTGCAAAGATTAAATTCGTGTTCGTGGCTTTACAAGTTAGCATTTTTGCTTGAAATTTGAATAACTCCGTTTTTTTATCAATAAAAACGCCTTTCAGTCCTAATTGATTAATCCAACTTTGAAAATTTAAAATCAGGCTTCGAATATTAGATTTTTCTGTTTCTCGCCCTATCAAGAAATTTGAATTCTTAGTCGTTAAAGCTTGTTGTATGTGCCACTGCGTGAGTTGGTCGGTTTTGCCACCGCCACGCCCACCATAAAAGACAAGCTCCCTATAATGTGCTAATTCGCCCCTAAACAAAGGCTCAAAAGGTTTGATTATATTGAATTTGATTTTCATTTTAGCGTCCGTCATTATTAGGGCGATATTTAAACAACTTTTCTTTTCGCTCTTTGCCTTTTGAATGCGCGTTGTTAAAGTTACAAAAATGGTCTTTACTCCAAATTTCTACAAAATCGCTATTATATTGCGTATATTCGCTTAAATATATGTTTTTATAGCCTTGATAATAAATTTCATTAATCCATTTTATAAAAGCTTCGTGATCGAAATTATTTTTTCTATCATATTCAGTCGTGCCTATATATGGCGGGTCGAGGTAAATGATTGTTTTATCTTTTGGTGTGTTTATTTGAATTCGTCTATAATCAAGGCTAAAATGTTCCAGTCGTTGCAGTCGTTGCAGTTGTTCCAGTTGTTGCAGTTGTTCCAGTCGTTGCAGTTGTTGCAGTTGTTGCAGTTGTTCCAGTTGTTGCAGTTGTTCCAGTCGTTGCAGTTGTTCCAGTCGTTCCAGTTGTTGCAGTTGTTGCAGTTGTTGCAGTCGTTCCAGTTGTTTCAGTTGTTGCAGTTGTTCCAGTCGTTGCAGTTGTTCCAGTCTATAACCTTTATGTTTTTTTTTCGGTATATTAGGACGGATATTGTTTATAATTTTCACAAGGTCGATATTTCTCAAATTTAACATTAAATTTAAATCATAGCCCCTAAAATAGCCTTGAATATCTGCGACTTTGATTGCCTCTAATTTAAGCGTGATGTTTGAAAATAAAAGCCGTTTTGCGTTCCACTCGCAAGGCTTAAAATTCTCAAACCTGTTTAAAAGTTCACTGTATAATTTTGTATTATACTGCTTATTCCAAAAATCAGCCGATTTTTCATCATTAAAAACAACTAAATTATGTCCGTGCTTTTTAAAAATTTCTTTTTCTTTGGTGCAAAAATAGGAAAATTTTTGTTTTGACCCAAAATTATACATAAGGCATAAAAAGCCTCTTAAAACTAGGTTTTTTTCATCTAAAAAAGCATTTTTTGCCGTGTCTCTATCATAAAAATTATAAAATTCATCATCTAATAAGCCAAACTTGCCTTTTTCGCCACTCTTTAAGCGTTCAAAAATATAACTTATAAAAGCGTGTATATCTTTGCTGATTTCATTATAAAACACATTAAAGCCGTTTCCTATCGCATTAAAGCTCATCGCCCCGCTACCGCCAAAAACATCCCAAAAATAAAGCTCGTTTGCCTTAAAGCCGTTAAAATCTTTTGCAATTTCAGATAATATTTTAAAGGCTATTTGCCTTTTTGTTCCTTGATAAATCAAACCTAAATTTTTTAAATCTTTAATAATTAAAGGTTGCTTGTTCGTTTGCTTTTGAACTCCGATATTTAAAAACATATCATCGGTAAAAGTGTCAAATAAAGAATTCATCATTTAAGATATCCTATTGTTCTAATTTTCTTTAATTTCTGCTTCGATAATATCATCGTCTTGCTTTTTATCGCTTATGAAATTAACTTCAATTTGTATGCTATCAGTAGTTTGCAAACTTTGATTAATTTCCCTGCTGATATTTTGTTGAATTGCTACCAAAGGCGTTTTAGGAAATAATCCCAAAGTATCCGCCCCCGTTTTAATGGCTCTCATCGTGGCTAAATATTGCTCTGGCGTTTCCGTCAAATCTAGCATTTCATTGCCTTTTTTTAATCCTTTTGCGACTAGGGTCGTTGTATATCTTGCAAGTTCGCCGTGTTTGCTCTCTAAATACTCTAAACCTTTGTTAATTGCGTTAGCCGTTCGCTCTTTTTCGATAGGTAACAAATCGTTACTTGTTGCGTTTTCTTTTGTTTCTTTTAAAGCTTCTAGCCCTTTATCTATCGAGCTTATCGCTTCCTTTAAATTGTTACTTATTCGAATTTGATTAACGCTGATATATTTCGCAAGTGTCGCCCTTTTTATCTTATATTTTTTAGCCAAAAAGGCGACCGAATATTGACCCGTTTGATATTCTGCGATAATAGGTGTATAATCAACTTTTGCAGGTTTGCTCATTTTTAAATTCCTTTTAGCTGTCTATGATTAAAGGATTTGTAAAGCCGAATCCTAATATGAATTTTTGCGTTTCGCTCATAAGGCTTGATTTTATCTATATCAACCAAGCCTTGCTTATAGTTTTTAAAATCTTGCATAAAATCGCCTTATATTTTAATATTGATTATTATACAATAATTTTAAAACTTTGTTACTTATGCGTTACTTAAATTTTAAAAAAGGCTTTTTCTCACATACTTAAATTCGCATATTTGCTTTTAAAACGCTCCCGCTCGTTTGCTTATAAAATACCAAATTTATATAATTTTTTTTGTATCTAACTTTTTGTCGGTATATCTTTTTGAATAATTCTATAATAATCACCGTGTTCGCTATCCTTGACTAATTCTAGGGTTTCGTTCGGCATTAAAAAAACCGCCCCGCTAGTGCAACGACAATTAACACGCTCACCACAAGTTCCAACATTACCGTAGCTATCTATTATTGCTGTATTTTCGCCGTATTTATAAATTCGCCCGTCCAAATACTTATGACCGCCCTCGCCAGTGCTTACACGCTCATCGTTTGCCGTAATCCAAATGTAATACTCAAAGCCACTACTAACCGCCCTTGTCTGTGCTAATGTTTCAGTCGCCTTTTTTGTTTGGTCTCTTGCGATTGTTTTGATTCTGCTTTCTGTGATTTTATCCGCATTTTTTAACTTTTTCTCAATGGCTTCAATTTTAATTTTTTGCAATTCAGCCGTTAATTTTTGCTTATCAAAATCAGAAATGGCATTATATAAAACGCTCTCATATCTTAAAATCTGCTCTTTTGGTATTGATTTAATAAGTGCAATATTTTCGTTAATTCTAGCGGTTATTGCTTGATTTATTAACGCTGATTTTCTTTCTTTATTAAAATTTATTAGCGAATTTAAACTTAGTTTATCATCTATATCCCTTTGAATTCGCAAAATAAAGCCTTTTGCTTTTGCTTTTGCTAAAACTTCGCTTTTTTCGTCCCAATATTTCGCCAATTCTTTAAATTCTTTTGCTAATTTTTGCGACGGATTATCCTTTTTAAAGGCGGATAAAATCCACCATTTAAAAGACTTATTCATTTCAGCGGTAAATTTCAATAAGTCTTTTTTTAGCTTATTTTCGATTCCAGCATTTGGCTTTGGCGTCTTTACAATTTTTTTAGGCTTTGCATTTTTTTTATTTGCAAATTTCGCCTCTATTGCTTCTAGTTCTTTGGCTTTTTGAATTTCCATTGCTTCAATTTCTGCTTTATTTGCAACACTGCCAAAAGGCGTTTCGGTGTATTTCGTAAAATTTGGCTCATTGTATTCTAAATTCATCGCTTTTGAAATACTCGCCCTTTGCGAAAAACTAGCTTTTGCAATATCAGAATTCCCATATATGTCGTCTATTTTTTGGTTATAAAGCCACTCGGGGATTGTTCCGTTTTTAATCTGTGATTTTGGTATCCAAAAATTCACATAAACGCTCCCCGTTTCTGGCGACCAAGTTTTATATAAAAATTTATAGGCTTTGTCGGTTTCTCCTACCGCTTTGCTTAAATCGATTTTTCGCCTTGTAGAATTTAGAATTTTGCGTTTCCACTCTGCCTCTTTTAACGCTAATTCCGCCGACTTTGTAAGTTCCCCATCTTTATTAATCCAGCGTTTCATAATCCACGCTTGATTTTCGCCTTTTTTAATTAAAACGCCTTTTTGCGTTTCCTTTATAATTTCATAATCATTATCAAAAATTCTAATATATTTTTTATTGATTTTCATTTTCATTTAATATTGTATTCACTATCGCTTCTGCTTCGCTATCGCTAGGCTCATCTGCTTCAAACGCATAAACTTCATTTTTGTCTATTAAATCGTCTTTTTGTGCTATTTTAAATGCCTGTTCGCCGTCGATAATTGAATTTGTGAACAGCTTTGTTATTTTATCGGTCGCCAAATTCTCACGCTCTGCCTTTTCTTTTGCGTTTTCCTGTGCGACAGGATTAAAATCAAAATCCAACACATAGTTATAGTTCAATTTCCATAAAATCATCTGCGCTAACTTAACTAAAAACGGCTTTAATATAGTGGCTTGTATGCTCTCAAGCGTGTCATAATAGTTTTTAGTTGAAAATTCTCCACTACTAAACCCGCTCGGCTCATCGCCTAAAAGCTTATTTCTAGGAATATACGCACACGCCGCTACATTTTGTAAAGCTAAATTTTGAATTTCACTCAACCCGCTCAAATTTGTGTCTGTTTGAAAATATTTTTCTTTATCCGTCAATAGCAATAATCCTAAATTGTTGCGCAACTTATTAATCACAAGGCTTCTACTAACGGCGTAATCTTGATTAATTTCAACTAATCCGCTCTCAATTCCTGTTGTTCTGAAACGCATTGCGATTTCTGCATTAGAATTATTTAAACTCTCTGCGATTTTCACGGCTTCCCGCATTTGTTGGATTTTTGAAAATCCTAGAAAATTATAAATCGGTTTTACTAAATTCGGAGCTTCCTTAAAAATCAAAGTTTCAATGCGTGTGCCACTAACCGCCCCCGCACCGCTAACATACCATTGCGACGGCTTCATATAGTCCGAATTTAACGGATTTATAGTATTCACTTCATAAGGACTTGCCAAATATGGCTCGATGATTTTAAAGTCCTGCACCGCTTCGCCGTTTGAATTCATCTTTTCAAAATTTTTGTAAATCGGCTTTGTGTAATCATCTGTGTTGCAGTCAATGAAAACCAACGCTCCGCCAAATGTTAAGCTCGTGTCGATAGCCTTTTTTAACTTATCCCAGAAATTAAATTTTTGCAATCCTACTTCTAAATCTTGCAAAATCTCATTTTCTGATTTTTCTGATAATTCATCTTTAAAATTTAAAAGTTTAAATTTCCCCTTTTTATCGATGAGGTCGTCCCTGTATGCTTCGATAGTGTTCGAAAAATACGCCTCGCCCCTTAAAAATGCCATTTCTGCGTAACTTATGCGATTATTTACAAATTCGCTGTATTGCAAAAGCGAGTTATTAACGCCTAAATTCGCAATGCTATTCACTAACGAATCGTGGATTTTTTTATAAGGTGCATTATTTGAAATTTCGCTTAATGGCTTTTTTATATCCATTATCATTTTTTCTTTAATTTCTGTTTCCGCATTTTCAATCCTGCGCAATTGTGCCTTATAATCAAATTGCTTTTGCTTTGGTGTGGTTGGATAAAACTTTGGCATTTTTAAAAAATCCTTAAAAATAGTTTTTGCCATTATACCATAAATTACTAAAATATAATAATTATCAAATTTCAGAAAAGCGTGGTTCTATGATATTAATTTTCATTTCTCTTTGCTTTATTCACGCACTCAATGCGTTTTTTTAACAACGCTTCGCATTTTGGATTATTTTCAAATTTCTCGCCTTTTTCAAAATCGATATATTTACAATCCGAAAAGGCGTATTTTAAAAGCACACGCTCACACACTTTATCGCCAAAAACAAGCTGTCGCTCTTTAAGGTAAATCCTTGCTTCGTTTTTGTCTGCATTTGCAAAACTTGCAAACGCTAAGATTAAAAGTATTGTGTTTTTTTTCATTTCATAACCCCTTAACTTCAATAGTTTTGCTTTTTAGTTGTTCGATACTTTTTTCTAAATTCGAAATCATCCGTTTTTGGTCTAAAATCATTTTTTCTAAATTTTGAACTTCTATTTTTTTGTGAAAATTTTCAGCACTTTGCAAATCTTTAAAAGCGAAATAGTCGTTGTCGTCAATCAGTCTTAACCTATCATTAACACGGTAGCCTGAAATTTCAGGTTCGTCATCGAGTTCGTCATCGAGGTTAATATTGAAATCCCCCGAACGGAGTTCTTTCACTCCGTCTTTTTCGACGACTTTGCTATAAACTTTAAATTCTAAAATTTTAGTTTGGTATGGAGTTTTATTTACCAAAAATACCGTATCCCCAAAATCAAAATCATCGATTTTTGGCGTTTTAATCGTTAATTCGTTTTCGTTTGCCGTGCTTTTTCTTTTGGCTTCAAGTTCTGCTATTTTCTTTTTTCTTTCTTCGATTTGGAAAAGATAATCTTTTTTCTCAAAATCTGCGTAACTTTTGATAGCCTCAGCTACCGTTTTAAAAAGCGGTGTATCGTATTTACGAAAATGCCGATAGTTTTTCGCAGTCTCGTTAATACACTCAACAACTTCATATTCGCCGTCTTTGTCTTTTATAGGAGAAATTTTGACAAGACAATTTTCGTGGTCGCTACACGAAGTGTCTCTGTAAAAGTCATTTTCCACATTTTCATAGGCGACAACAATCGGCTTTAAAGCAGGTCTAAAAGCGTAAAGCGTTTTCATTTTAAATCCTTTAATTTTTAAAAAAATTGTTTGTCCTTTGTTTTTTAATTCTGCAAATATATCCTGCCTCATTGTCCTTATATAAAACACCTTGCCCTTTAAACAAATCAAAATAATCAAATGCAACTGATTTTTTTGCGAATTTTATTATTTTTTCATCAAAATTAGAACAAATTTGAGTTTCGCCTGTATTTAAAAATTCCCACACGGTGTAAAACTTGCTTTTATCGTTTGTTTCAAAAAGCCCAACTATGCGTTTTACACCTTTGGCATATTTTTCCTTTTTATCCATTTCTGCTCCTTAAAGTGTAAATTTATCCGTCAAATAATCGTAAAATTTTTCCCGCAACTCAAAAGGCGTTTCGTTAAATTCGCTTTCGCTTAAAACATTTGCGAAAAAGTCGCTCATTTTATACATAAATTCGGCAAATTTTAAATCATTGTTTGCGATGATTAAATTAAGCATTTTTTGATAATATAAATCGAATTCTTTTTTATATTCTGCTTTTAAATCGCTATCTATAAATTTGCTATTCGCCCCACCTGCGTCCTTGGCTCGATTGTTTTCAAAGCTAAAATCATAAAGCTTGTTATCTGTAAAATCGACAAATCCGCTGTCAATGGCTTTGACAATGTTTTTCAAAAAAAAGACCTGTTCTTTTGGTTGAATTTGTCTTTTTAATTCAAATTCAAAGCGTGAGTTGTTTTCATAGCATACAAATGCTATTTCTTTTAAATCGTCCGACAACATAGAATATTCTATTTTATTTTTATTAACAACAGAATTTATTTGTTCTATGCTGTTAAAAATTACAAAATTACTCATTTTCGCCCCCTGCATCCCTTGCTCGATTATTTTCAAAGCTAAAATCATAAATCTTATCATCTGTAAAATCGACAAACCCGCTGTCAATGGCTTTTCTAATGTTTTGAAAAAGCGCTATTTTTTCATTGTCACTTTTTGCGTATTTTTTTATCCAGCAGGAAAAAAATACTTTTCTTTTTTTGTCTAAAAAAACATCTAGCCTATCGCCCGATAGTTGAAAATCCATATAATAAATTTGATTTAAATTTACCATAAAAGCGTCATTTCGCTCTGTTCCTTTAAAAATTACAAAATTACACATTTTTGCCCCCCTAATTTTTAAAAAATTCTTTTAGTTTAAAACTTAACAAATCTTTATCATTTAGCAAAGCTTCCGCCATTTGCGAAGTATTTGCAACTTTTGAAATAAAATCGATAGCTTCATCCGCCGATAAGCCTTGCTCCGTAAGTAATTTTAAAAGTTCTGCTTTTTTGCCTACATATCCGACGCTTCGCTTTTTTTCTGCACTCGCAAAACTTGCCGTTTGCGTTCCGTCATCCATTTCGCTAAAAGGCGGTTTTTCTGATTTTGCAACTTCGGCTTCTTTTTGCGTTTGCTTCGGCTCAACCTCAACAACTTCCGCCTCGACCTCTGCTTCTGCGATAGCGTTTAAATCCAAATTTTGCGAGTTGTTCGGATTTTCAGAATAACTGCGTTTTTGCGTTAAATTTGCGTTATCAGAATAAACCGCATTTTCTGAGCTTATAGCGTTTTGGATTTGCTCCGTGATTGGTAGTCGAGTGGCGACATATTTCAAGGCTTTTGCCTTATACATTTCCTCGCTCCACTCAGCCCAAATATATTTAAGCTCATTTTTGTCGTTTTGGTTTTGGCTTTTCAATCTCAATTTTTCCAACTTTGAAAAAGGCACAAATTCGCTAAATTCTGTTTTGTTGCTATCCATTGCATAAACGATAACGCCTATTAAATTGCTATGTATCCATTTATGATTGTCGTCTTGTCTAGCTTCGAAGTTCGGTTCATAAGTGATTTTGTCGCTAATTCCTGCAAATTCAATTTTAAATTTATCACAAGCATATACACAAACAGCCCTAAAAATCCAACCATTGCGATAAGCTAGATTTAAAAAGCCTTTAAAACCAATTTGAAGTTGTGCTATTTCGCCCCCGTTTTTAGTTTTAAAAGGCACGATATAAGCCTGTCCGAAATTTGGATTAGGATTTAAGCCTAAACGGACTATTTCTATTCCGTTTTTGATAATCGAATCCAAATCACAATTGATTAAATTCTTGTTAGTAACCTGTGATAAAATCGCACTTGCAAAAATCGACGCCCTTGCTTCATCTTTATTTGTGAGTGTGTTTAAAACGCTCATTTGCGATTTTAGAATATTTCTCGCTTCGTTTTCTCTTAATGTTAAGCTATTCATTTTCAGTCCTTTTAAAGATTTTTTCTTTTGATATTAGAATTATAATATAAGTTAGCTTACAAAAAGCTTAACTTTTTTCTTTTATGAGAAAAAATTCGTCGATTTTTTCTTTGCTGTCCCAAATTTCAAAAGGGATTTTAAACTTTTCTTTTAGCTTTTTTCTTGGCTCGAACTTTGGCCTCATAATGCCGTTTAACCAAAAACTAACGGCGCTCTGATTGACACCTGCAACTTTTGCTAAATCCGTCTGCCTAAATTTGTATTTTCGCATTTTTCGCTCCTTTGATTAAATTTCTGCTCTTTTATATAGTTCATACGGCGGTAAATCCGTGATTTCTTGCACTATGACTTTTTTTTCGTTTTCTGTCGTGTATTCAAAATTCGGAAATTCGTTCTTTTCGACACACTCTCGCCAAATTTTAAGCATTTTTTGATAATATTCTCTACCGCTTAGAAAAGCGTTTGAATTCTTTTTAATCTCGTAAAAAGCAACGCTGTAAGGCTCTTTATTTTTGACTGCGATTATCAAAGTAGAATTTACTTTTTTGCCTAAGCTCTCTAAAATGTCCGCATAAAATGCGACTTGCATATCATACGCAAATTTTGCAACCGATTTTGTAAAATCGTATTTTTTCGGATTTGAAGTCGTTTTTAAGTCGATTAAAAGTCCCAAATTTTCGTTATAAAAATCAGGTCTGCACTTCACTTTAATCCCGCAAAGCTCACTAAAATAGCTTTGTTCTGCCGTGCCGTCTTTTAAAAATTTGGCGGTTTGCTTCATTTGCAAAATACTCTCGCTTATGGCTTTTGCTTTTTCGAATTCGTCCGCTTTTAAAATGATTTTTCCTTGATTTTCGTTTTCAAAAGCTTCATAATCCGCTTTTCCGCTTTTCGTGCGTTTGTCGCAAGTCGGTTCAATTGCGAATTCTTTTTCAAAATCGCAAGGTTCTAACACCAGTTTATGCACCGCACTGCCTAAATTCAAACTCGCACTTACTTCACCTTTATATAAGCCGTCTTTTTTCATTTTCAACGCATAAGGTGTCTCGTTTGCAAGTAAGCTTAAATCACTTTTACTGATTTCAGCTCTTGCGTGATATTCTAAATTTGTCATCTCATTTCCTTTTTAAGTCGAATTTAGTCAAAAGATACTCACGCATAAAAATCGCACCGATAAAAGCACCGACAAAAATCGCCCCTAAGGCGATTTTTGCTATTAGAACACTCTCTAAATCGTTCATTTTAAATCCTTTGCATAATCCAAATTTTCGAAAAATTCGGCGAGTTGGTCGAGATTGAAATCAATATCTGATTTAACGCTTTCGAAAGCGTTTGGAACAAATTCCTCTATAAATTTCCAGAAGGTTCTTAAATCATCGAAATGATTTTTTGCGTTTTTTAGCACTTTTTGCAAATGTTCTGCCTTGTTTAGCCCAAAACGGTCTAAATACGCTTTATCGCACCTAAACGGGAAGTCTATGTTTAAATCTTTATAATCTGAGTAAAACTCATCGGCTCTGTTGTAGTTCATTTTATGCTCCTTAAAAGATATTTCAAAAGATTTTTTCTTTTGATATTAGAATTATAATACAAGTTAGCTTACAAAAAGCTTAAA
>ERZ842401.1478-NODE-1478-length-33581-cov-9.262930_pt1 | contig 33581 bp, 32 predicted proteins | sample MGYA00521270_ERZ842401 | MGnify/ENA primary metagenome ERZ842401 (study PRJEB31892, sample SAMEA3878208) | bioreactor metagenome | biome: Moose rumen | place: Sweden | collected 2011-10 | study: EMG produced TPA metagenomics assembly of the PRJEB12797 data set...
GCCTTAGCCTCGCGCTGCGACTCGCTCACCGGCTCGTAGCCGTCAAGCGTCTTGTTCCAGTACTCCCTCTCGATGTTCATCTCCTCGTAACGCGCAATCAGCGCGAGCCGTTCCCGCTCCTTCTGCCGCTCGGCTTCTTTCCGCGCGTTTTCCCGCTCAATCTCCGCCTCGCAAATAGGGCAGAAAGAGCGCATAGGCTCGCCGTTTATGACGGCGACCTCGCAGGGAACCTCGCCGTGCCGCTCGCAGAGATGCACGAGTTTCTTCGTGCCGAACGGAACGATTTGACTGAACTCCTTGCGGGCATTGCCGTCCTTGTCGGTGAGCGCGTGCCCGTCCTTGTCCCGCACCGTTTCAAAAACCTGCATACGCTTCTCCTAAAGCTCAATTTTGCCCGCAAGCATATCATTGCCCGCTTCCTTTCCGTTCTTGCCGTTCTCCGTCTGAACGGGCGTTTGGTAGCGGGTGATTCCGCCCCTCAGCACGAAGCGGTCGGGCGTTGCGGGAATGAACCTCCGCTGGATTGCGCCTGAGTTGATGCCGTCCGCGAAATTCCTGAACGCCGTCTCAATCTCCTCCGTGCTCGGCGGGGATTCCCGCCAGTACCGCTCCCAGTCACGCGGTCGTTCGATTGTCGTCGTTATCTGGAATATGCTGTGTCCGTCCTTGTCCTTCGTTGTCTGCCACAGGTGCAGGAACAGCTTCATCTCCTCGGAGGCATCGGGGCAAACGGACGCGGTTTCTTGGGCTGCCGAAACCTGCATGCCGTTCCCATTCAAGAACTCCTCCAACGGATAGCGATAACCGACATCTGCAAGGAAAGATATTAATCCCGCGTCCAGCGTTTTCAAGATGCGGTGGATGCCCTTCTGTATGTTTGAGTTCTGGCACTTCTGATGATACGGCCATGACGGAAGCACGACGAATCCGCAATGCCGGTACGCCTTGCCTGCCAGCTCAAACTTGCTCATGATTTTTTCAACATCCTCATCTGAAAGGCCTGTGTCAAACACAATGCGGCGGAGAGGAAGCTTGTACACCCCGGCGATATTGGTCAGCGGATTCGTAAGCAGGTACAAATACAGCCCCTTCTCCGTAAAAGTCAGCGTCTGCACCCACTCGTCATCCCAGAAGCTAGTCGATACATACCTTTTCATGGCAGTTCTCCTAATCATCAAACGGCAGAGTCTCGGCCTTTTCCTTTTCCTTCACTCCTTTCCAAAAATGAAGCTCTTTTATCTGTACCTGCACCCATGTAATTCCCTTGTGCCAGCCGTGCGTCCAGAACAGGTCGCGGCTTGTCTTTGCCTGGACATACAGGTAGTTCTTCTTTATATTGATTTCCTTCTGTATGGATTCCTCCAACATAGCGTAATGGGCGGTACCCGTAAGCTCGTCAAGCTGGGCAGAGTACACCCTGAGCTCATCAAGGCCAAGGGGGCAGACCTCATCACCATCGATTCCCCTTGACGGATTGTCACTGCCGTTGTCGGTGGTTCTGATCCACGGAGTCTGCCTGTTTGCCGCATCGAAGAGCCTGGGCGGGACTGCCAGGCCTGCATCGTTCGATACGCTCTTGAAGTCCCTTATTCCCGCACAGAAGCCCTGTAAAAAGGCAACGGCATTGCCTTTCTCCTCCACCAGCAACCTTTCCTCAGCTTCGTAAGCCGCATGGTTCGACTGCATCAGGAGCTGCTCGAAGATGTCCTTCGCCCAAGGAGTGCACGTGCTGCCGCCCAGCTGCTCCTTCGTCTCGTCCACAGCCGGAACTGCGCCCCCAATTACAGTTAAATCCAATCTGTTTTTGCCACTCATCTTATTCCTCCCTGTGGTCATTTTTTATTTCCCTGCTGTTGTCAGTGCCATCGCTCTTTGCGAGGGCATCCGCTATTTTTTCAAGAGCCCTGCGGATTCCGCTCAGCTCGCCCGTCACCTTTCTCCTGAACTCAACTTCTTCTCTTGTCAGCATCAGTCTTCCTCCTCACAAGATGTGGAGGCATGCTCATATTCCTCATCGTCATCGTCTGAGTCCGCTTCATCCGTCACGGTTTCTTCGTAATCGTCGCCAAAACCGTCCGATGAGTTTTCCACAGCCGCTTCATCGGTTCTTTCTTCCTTAGGAGCAGTCCATGTGACTGAGAACGTGCCGTCTTTGAACAGCAGCTTGTCGCCAAGTGCGGGATAGATGCGCGGTGTAAGGCTCACTGTTCCGATGTCGATGACCTCAAACTTCCTTTCCTCGATGGTGATGCATCCGTCATTGATGAGCTGCGCGGGAATTTCAGAAGGGGTGCATACGATATATTCTGTAAAATCATCGCGTGGGCGGGTCAGAAAGAAACTGTCGTTTCTGTTCTTCTGCTTGAATTCCATCCATGCGGCAAGAATGTCTGCGGAATGGTAGAAGTGTTGCCCTACAGGTTCGCTTTCCGCTTCCTCCGCTTTTACACCAACGGCTTCCTTGGCAGCCTCGTCGCGCAGGGCTTTGAGGTCTATTCCTAGACTGGCAAAAATCTTCTCCCAGTCAGACCCACCAATCCGCTCTATAGCAGGTTTCACCCCGTAAAGACGCAGACGCGCTTTGAGGAGCGCGCAGCACAAGTCTTCACGGCTCACCTTGAGCAGTTTTTCAAATGCCGAGAATGAATACTCCCCTTCATCTTCCGTAATTCCCGCCTGGGGCAGATACTCGCTGAGCATGCCATTTGATACTGTAAGCAGGGCAACAAGCACAAGCACCCTGCCTGTAGAGCTGCTCTTTTTCGGAACCGCATCAATCATTTTTTGGTTGAAGCTATTCCTGACCGCGTTCTCAAGCCTGTACCATTCTGACGAATCAGAAAGGATTGCCTCCCGACGCTCTGTGCTAAGCGACTGAAAAATGTCACTCATCCTCTCCATGCGTTCTTTTGTCCGCGATGAGTCCTTTTCTTCGTTGTCGGAAAAAGCCTCAAGGACTTCATTCTTCACAAGCTCCACGAAGCGGAAAGCCGTGCCGTCCCAGCAGGGAACAAACTCGGTCTTGCCTTCTTCCTGCAATAACTTTATGGTTTTCTTGGAAATGCCGTATTCTCCCGCTTGGCCGCGGATGTCCGTCTCGGCATCATCGTCAATTTCTCTGATTTCCATACCAATGACGACAAGCCCGTCAGGAATTTCAACAGACGATACGATCTCAGCGGCATTCCACGCATCAAATTCAGGCAGGCCTTTGTTCTCATTTTCCCATGCGTTGAATGCAGCCTCAATCTTTGCACACAGTTTCTTACAGTAGCAGTCATGGTCAAGGCAGCGGTCATTGGTCTCAGCAAGTTCAGGGAACAGGGTCTTGTCAGAATAATGGGTGCGCCTGGCGCAGCCTACGCAGTCTGCGCAGTCTCCGAGCTGTGCAAGGGTATCTTTGTTCGCATTCGTCACCGCCCGCTTGATGACCCATTCCGTCACCCAGCCAGCGCCCGCGATGTCTTTCTGCGCTTCTTCCGGTAAAACGGAAGCCATTGCCGCCACATGGAGCGACATCTTCCCCGCCCTGTACAGGTCGCGCATTTCGGGGATAAGCGATGCGAGCTTCGCCCGCTGATACACGGTGCTTTTGTTGCGGCAGAACAGAGCGGCAAGCTCCTCTATCGGCGTCCCGCGCTTAAGCTCCTTCGCATAGAGAACGCCCTCGTCGATTGCGTTCATCTCCTCGCGGGCGGCGTTCTCGGAGAGGGCAATCATCTCCTCGCTTCCCTCGCCGATTTCATCGGCGGCATAGACATCTGCGCGGATTTCAGCCCAACCGAGCGATACTGCGGCGGCAATCCTGCGCCGTCCTGCGATGATGCGGTAGCGGTGTGGGCTCGAGATGTCCTCAACCACCGTGACCGCGTTAATCTGACCATACTTCGCCATATTGCGGGCAAGCGACTCGATGTCGCCTTTCCCGCCCTCGGTACGGTCTTCGTTCATCTCTATTTCCGAGATTTTAAGAAGCCTTGTATTCATATTTTTCCTCCACAAAAAGCTGTATGCCTCAGCCAGGAACCGAGCCCGGGACGCGCTCAGAGACCGCACGAAATTTCCCTTGTGACAAGCCGCACGGCTTCCTGTATATGCTGCCCGGAGATACGGTCTTCTCCTTCCAAATCCGCAATAGTCCTCGCGACAACAAGCACGTTGCGCTTGCCGCGGGTCGAAAGCGCTGTAAGCCTGTCAAAGATTTTATGCGCACCGCTATCCATCAGGCAGACCGTGCTGAGGAACGCAGGCGGAATGCGCTGGTTGTATGCCCCGCGCTTTCGCTGTATTTTGGTCGCCCTCGCTATGCGGTCCCTTATGTCGGAAAGCGTCATATCCACGCTGCCCTCGTCTTCTTTTGTCACAAAGATGCGTATGCTCATACGGTCGAGGAGCGGCGCGGAGAATTTTTTCCAGTACTGTTCCACCGCATGCGCCGAGCAGAGGCAGAGTTTGTCCGGTGAGCCGTAATTGCCGCAGGGGCAGGGGGGTGTCGCCATGAGCAGCTGGAAGCCTGCCGGAAAGCTTGTGCTTCTTCCCGCCCTGCTGAGCGTGATTGCGCCGCTTTCCAAGGGAACCCGCAGCATCTGCAGGACGGAGCTTTTGAATTCCGCAGCCTCATCCAAAAACAGCACGCCATTGTGCGCAAGTGAAACCTCCCCCGGCATCATCCGGGATCCGCCGCCGCACATACCTTCGATGCTTGCCGTCTGGTGCGGCATTCTGAACGGCGGAACTCTCATCATCTCCGTGCCGTCTTTTCCGCTGACAAGCCCCGCCAGCGAGTGAATGCGCGTGACCGCCTGTGCCTCCTCCGCCGTCAGCTCTGGGAGCAGTTCGGGGAAATGCAGGAGCGCGAGCGTCTTGCCGCATCCGGGCTTCCCGACCGCGAGCAGGTGGTGGCGACCTGCCGCCGCTATCATCATCGCGCGGAGCAGGGCGGTGTCTTTCAATCCGTCAAGCGTTCCGTCGCCCTCAACGGGGAATTTTATGCCGTCGGGTTTGTAGCGCGGGACTTCGGGAATTTCGAGGTTGTCAGAGAGCAGCGTTGTGATGTGCCGCGCCTGTTTGAGATTTTTGACGCGCCACGCGGTCATACCTTCGGGAATCTCGCAGTCCGGCACATCCGCCGCCACAATCGCCTTGGTGATGCCGTGGGCTTTTGCCGTCTCTAACGCCGCGTAAGTTCCGCGAAGCGGGCGGAGTTTTCCCGAAATCTCAAGCTCCGCATAGCAGAGCCATGTGTCGGTCGCGTGCTCCACGGGTGTCTGCTTGTCGAGCACCGCCAGAGCCATCGCGAGGTCAAAGCCCGCGCCCTCTTTTTTGAGGTCGGCGGGAGCGAGCGAGAGAAGTACCCGCCCGTCAGGAAAAGCAAAGCCGCTCGCCGTGACTGCCGATTTCATCCGCTCGCGGGCTTCCTTTACCGAGCCGTCCGCAAGCCCCACGATGTCAACCGAGGGAATCCCTTTCCTGATGTCCGCCTCGACAGCCACGAGCGCGCCCTCATATCCGAACGGTGAAAATGAATAGATTGTCATTTGCTTTTCCTCCTTGCTTACAAAACTTCATACGGAGAATCGTAGTATGGATATACCCGAACCCGCTCGTTGTCATATTCCCTGCAAGCCTTTTTCATGCATTCATCTTCCGTTTCTGCCGAGCAGATGAAATCGAATGAGCCGTCAAGGTTGTCAAATACGGCTGAGTAACCTTTTATTTCTTTCATTTATTCCGTCTCCCCTGTCTTTTCTACCTTAGGCGCGAACTCAATATGCTCGACGACCACGATGACCTTCGCGCAGGACTTGCCCGCATCGTTCTTCCAGCGTTCCTGCTTGAGCCGCCCGACGATTCTCACCCCCGCGCCTTTCGTGCACTTCGCTTGGATCTTGCGGGCAAAGTCGCCCCACGCCTCGCAGTTGAAGTAACTCACTTCGACCGACTTCTCGCCGACCGCGTTTTTGTATTCGCGGCGTGCCGCCACGCAGATTGTCTCAACGAAGCCGCCCTGCTCGGTCTCCTTTGATGCCGCCTTTACGATGTTCCCCTCCAAAAGGACTTGGTTTATCTGATTCATCTGTTCCTCCAATTTTTGATAGTTTTTTCTGTCACTTCCGAAAGATAAAATTCCGTGCCAGAAAATGCCTTTGCAATCTGTACAGCCTTTTCTTCTGCCTCTTCCTTGAATTCAAAAAGGAAGTCCTGGCGGATTTCATCCGCAATGTCGTCTCCGTAACGGAATACAACGCTCAGTTTGTATAAATGCTTGTCGCGAAAAATCATCTTCATTTCTCCTCAAACACCACCAGCGGTGCTTTTGACCAGTCGAGGGCAGTGAGATATTCCGTAAATTCCGCGCCGCGTTTCTGCGCCACAAGAAACTTCTGGATTTCATCCCCCGCGAGCATTCCGTATGAGCTGGTCTGCATCTTGAAAGCCCCCTCTTCCCGCCAGCCCTCGTAATACCCGACATCGGGGAGATACCTGTCATCGCCGACCGCAGGGCAGGCACTGAACTCAACCGTCTCCCATGTGCCGTGCCGCTTTCTGAAAGCCCGCTCCACCATATAGCCGAGCTTCTCTGCTTTCTCGCGCACCGCCCTGACGAACGGCTCCGCGTTCATCTTTGCCCAGACTTCATCAGCCGTTTCCTTCGTGTAAACATATTCCATCGTCGTTTTCCTCCGTTGTGTTAGTTTATGCTTACAGCATAAGGTAACAACTTTATTGTTCAAGCCTTTTCTTATAACTTCTTGCAGAATAAGCAATTAACTTATCCTTTATTCCGTCCGCAGAGCCGCTTGAGGGCTTCTGCCGGGCGGAATTTCACCGCTCGTCTTTCGAGAACGGTCATGCCGCCGTTAAGGTTGCTCCTGCGCTCCGGGATTTTCACTGTGCAGAACGAGCCGAAGCCGCGAAGCTCCACGCGGTCGCCCGATGCCACCGCGTTCAGAAGCCACTCCACCGCAAGGAGCGCGGACTCCTCCGCCTCCCGCAATGTGCAGCCACGGCGCAGCCTTATGTACTCCGCCATGTCAGCCCTCGTGCGCGTCACAGTTCCTCCATCGCGATTTTCTGCTCCACCATCGCCCTGACCTCGTTTGAGTGCGTGATGATGATTGTGTGGCGCAGTTTCGCCGCCTCGTGGCTCGCCTCAAGCATCCGGCAGTATGCGGTCTTGGCGGATGCGTCGAGCGCACCGTCCGTCTCGTCCTGGAAGCAGGTGAGGAACGCAAAGCCCGTGTTCCTCCTTCGGATGACGGCGAAAGCGTCATAAATCGCCCGCTTAATCCACACGGCTTCGCCGCCGCTCTTGTTCTCCAACGTGGTGGTCTCGCCGTCGTCCGTCACCATAATTTTGAAGTCCTCGATCTGCTTGGTTTTCTTTCCCTGCCCGCCGATGCGGGTGGTCTCGATGCTGATTGAGAAGCGCTCGCCGTATGCTGATTCAAGAAGCCTGTTCGCCGTCTCGGAGATTCCGGGGGCAAGCGCATCAAGCTCCAGTGCCTGGATTCCGTCCCTTCCGAAAGCCTTTGCGACAAGATTCCACTCCGTGCTTTCAGCTTCTGCTTCCCGTGCAATTTTCTGGATCTTTGCAAGCTCCGCCTCCTGCCCGGCAATTTCAGAAAGGGCTTTCTTTCCTGCTTCGACGGTCGCGTTTGCTGCCGCGATTTCGGATTTGATTGCCGTGTACCTTTCCGTGAGCGAATCAAGTTTTGACTGTGCGTTGGCAAGCGCAGTTTCAGCAGCGGCATCGCGCTTTGCTTCAAGCGCGGCAAGCGCTTTTTCTGCCTGCGCGAGCAGGTTCGCCTTGTCCGCAAGCCGGGCGTTCAGACCCTCTATCCTTACGGCTGCGGTCTTTGCAGTCTCCAGCTCGGCTCTTGCACGGTTGATGTCAATCGCGTTCATTTTTGAAACAGCCGCATCCTCAGCAGACGAATCAAAATTTTCCTGCTTAGGCCGGGCTGGTTCTTCAAAGGCAACCTCCGAAAGCTCCTGCGTAAGCTCCGTAATCTTCTGATTGATTCCGGCAAGCCTTTCTTCTTTATCCTTTATGCCGTCCCCAAGCACCTTGATTACCTTCTGCGCATCCTTACGTCTCCTTTCCAAATCCGCAATTTTGTCAGCAGGAAGCCTCTGCCCGCATGTCGGGCAGGTGTCCTTTATTTCAGCAGCATCGCGCTCGTGGAACTTTATGTCGTTCCTGGCATTCGCAATGTCGCGCTCAAGGGCCGTGCATTCGTCTGCAAAAGAATCCCTTGCATTTCCGATTTCAGCGCATTTAGCGTCATAAGCGGATTTTTTTTCAAGGTACTCAGACATCTTCGCAGAGTTCCTTTCGTTTGCCTCGCTGCGCTTTTTCCGCTCATCGCTTACAGTCTTCTGCAAGGCTTCATATTCGGCGACAAGCCTTTCGTTCACCTCGCGCCCTTTTGCGGCTGATTCGTTCCTTGTCCGCTCCGCTTCAAGGGAAGAAATTTCTGCCCGGATTTCATCCCTTGAAGCACGGGTTTCTTTTTCCCTCAAGGCTCGGTCACGCTCTGCCGTCGCCCTTTCCTGCGCGGCGTTAAGTTCGGTGCGGGCTGTCTTTCCGTCAGCGGTGACTTTTTCAAGTTCGCCCCGCTTTTCGGCGGCAAGTTTTTCAGCTCCGGCAATGGACTCTTCCACATCAGCCTTTCTGCCCACGGCATTGAGAAGCATCTGGGCCTTGATTCCGGCATCGTGCGCAGCCTGCGAGGCTTCTTTTTCACGGCCGCCCGCCGCATCAGAAAAACGCTGGAGGTAGTCGATCCCCGCAAGCTCCACGAACAGCGTCTTTTTCTCGCCGACAGTCGCATCCGTCAGATCCGGCAGGTTCTTTGTCGGACGCTGCGTGATGAACGCGGTGCGCAGGAACAGCTCCAGCGGCCCGAACGTCGCAGCCACGAAGTCCTCATAGGGCTTCGAGTTCTTGTCCACGCCCGGCACGGCTTTCCATGTCGCGCCGCCGTCGTCTGACGTATACGCGAAGTAGTTGCACGAGCCGGACTTGTTCTGCCCGTCAATCTGGATGAGGCACTTCACCATGCGCTTCGTGTCCCTGTCGCGGTAGACCACCTCGCGGAAGCTGTCCCGCAGGCAGAAATGGTCCTGCAGCTTCCCCTTGCGCGTGAGGAGCTGCGGGTACGGGTGGCAGTTCTCGATGAGCGTGGTCTTTCCCCTGCCGTTGTCGCCCGTGAGCGCGATAAGCCCTGAGTCGTAGCCGTCAAAGTCAATGCCGATTTCGTCCTTGCCGATGCCTTTCTTGATGCCCGTCGAACCGCGCAAGCGGAGGCGCACGAGTTCCCACGCGCCACGCGCTTTCGCGCCGTCCTTCGAGATTTCCGCGTCAAGCTCGGCAATCTTTTTGAGCACGGAGTCTTTGAGTTCAATCCCCGAATTCTCCGCCCAAACCTTGTATTTCTCCGTCACGCCCGCCGCGCCCGTGATTTCCGCAGCGCGGACGGTCTCGACGGGGATGTCGGCTATTGTCACGCGCGAGCCGTCGGTCGCACCGCGCTTTCTGAGTTCGGAAAGGAGCGTGTCCTCGTCGAGCGTCACGCGCTCCTCTTTCGTGCAGGTGATTTCAAGCCACACTCTTTTTCCTGCGATGTCCTGGCTGTCAAGGCTGATGTCCGCGCCGCTTTCAATCTTCATGTTCTGCGGGTGCGGGAAGTCCACGCGCTCAACGCGGGCTGGCTTCCCTGCGCCGTCAATCTCCACGATGTTGAATCCCGCCTTGTGAGTCTCGCCGAAATCCTTGGGGTAGATCGAACCCGCATAATACGCGGGGAGCGTCCCCACCTGCTGCGGCTTGTGGATATGCCCGAGCGCGTAGTAGTCCGCGCCGATTCCGGCGAGGTCGTCAACGCTGATTGCGATTCCCGTCCCGCGCTCAACGGTGCGGTCGTTCTGCAGGGAGCAGCCAGCCACATCGCCGTGGTAGAGCATCACGCACGGAAGGTACGCGCGTTCCCGCCGTTTCGCGGCGAGCATGAAGCAGAGCTTCTGCATTGCATCGCGCAGGGCGGCTTCGGTCTCGTCCTTGCCCGCCGTTCCGTTCGCGAGCAGGAACTTTTTGCGCGGCTCGGGAACGCCGAGAATAAGGGCATTTGCGTTCGGGTGGCTCTGCCCGTCGTCCGCGACCACCGCCCCGTTTTCCAGCAGGTACGGTTGCGCCGCATCCAATACGGTGATAGAATGTTTACTGTTGATTTTGCGGAACACCTCCAGGGAGCCGTCGGTATCGTGGCTCGGCGTTCCGTAAATCATGGCTACGGGGGCTTCGTCCGCAATGTTTCGGATTGCGTCGATGAAGCCGTTGAAGCCGCTCGCCTCGGTGTTCAGCATCGAGGCATCCCAAGTGTCCCCCGCAATGGCTACCAAGTCCACGGGGGACTTTTTTATGTACTGGGCGAGGAACGAGAGCGACTTCAAGGCCGCTTCCTGCTGCTCCTTGCAGCAATGCAAATCCGCTATGTGTGCAATCCTCATATTTTCACTCCTTTTCCTATCAGGAAATTTTTTACACGCTCGATCATCGCGTTGCGCGTCTTGACCGACGCATTGAAGTTGTTCGGGTCAAGTTCCTCCTGTGCTAGCTTGTACGGGTTTGCCCCATTTTTGCAGACCACATCAAGCGTCTCTTTGTAAGTCTCGCACCACTGTGCGAGACTTGCCGTAAGCTTCTCAAACTCATCAGTGTCTGCCGCAGCCTGCTCCGCAAGTGTGGCGGCAGCCGCCTGTGCTTCGGATGCGCTGCTGTCGGCTGGGGCTGTGTATTCGGAATATTCCGCCTGAGCAGGAATGTCCTCCGCCTGCACCGCAGCTTCCGACAAGACGGCGGGGGCGGAAAGCCCTGCATCAGCAGGAGGAAGCCTCCTGCCGCCGAAAATCGAGGCGACATCAATACCGAGCGCCTGCGCGTTCGCCATCGAGCGGCCTTCCGGTGTTTGCAGGATGTAATCCGTATTCTGGGCAAATCGCCCAAACACAAGCGGCTTTGAGGCTTCCGCCGGAGAAAACGCGGTCGGCATAGAGGTAAGCTCGCGGATGACGCGGAGCCGTGCGCCTGTTTCCGCCCGCTGCCGGGCGACCTTCGTGTATTCAAGGATCGTCTGAGCCAGCGTCTTCTTTCCCCATTTATCCTTGGTCTGCTTTGTTTGTGCGTTCAATTCGGTAACGCCGTAGTCGAGCATAGCCCTCATCGTCGGGTCAAACTCATAAGCCTGTACGCTTGATGTCCTCCAGCTTCCGTCGCCCATACGCTTCTTGCCCTGCTGCTCGCTTATGTACACGGTGCGCTTCCCTGCAATGTTGTCATCAAGGGTTTCCGTCCACGTGCGGCATCCCTCACGGATGAACATAAGCCCTGTCGCCTCGCCGATGCGGTCCACAATTTCCCGCTTGGGCATATATTTGCCCTGGATGTCATAGACATCCGCATCGGGATCATTCTTTGCTTTCGGAAGCCTGAGCTGGATTATCGTCACCTCCGGCTTGTACAGCGGGGTGACCGCCATGCAGTCCTCGCGGCTCACAAACGTGAGCGCACCGTTTTTCTGCGCACCGTCAATCACCGACAGTGCCTTTGTTACACTCTGGTTCATGCCGTCACCTCCTTCAGGCCTTTCTCTTTGATGACTTCCCGCGCTGCATCGATTGCCGCTGAGAGAGCAGCCTTGCTCTCTTCAACGCTCTCGAATTCCGCAGTAATGTCCCACTGCACAAGTCCCTTCGCCGTCTCGGAGAAATTGATTCTCACCCGCCTGTTCGTTGCCTTTTCCTCTGGCATGTTTCGCTCCTTGCAGGTCTTTCCCTGCCGTTTTGCTCGTAGCATAAGGTTGTTCATTTATTCTTCAAGGGCTTTTCACTAAGTCCTATGAAGAAACTTTCTTTTTCTCAAAGCTACCGTATTCGCGGCGCAGCCAGAGCCATATCTTTTCCAGCTCTGCCTGCCTCATTTCGGGCACTGGCTTTGCCACGACCAGCCTCATCCTGCGGTACAGCATAAGGCGGTGCGAATGCCTGTTTCCCGGCATCAACCCCGCAAGATAAGAGCTGATGATGCCGTTTATGTTCTTCCGCAGTATCTCCTCAGCCTCGCTCGGCGCACACGACGGAAGCGCAGGCTGCGCCGTCTCTGCCAGATCCGTGCCTTCCGCGCTGGAAGCAAGCGGGATTATCCACGGACGCGCTTCCCCGTTGCCATTTCCTTCCCCGCGCTCCCCTTCCCCGCCGAAAAGCTCCTGCTGCCCGTCGGAGAGCGGCACAAGCTCCTCGCGCTTAATCATCCCGACGGCGTTCCTGAAAGCCCAGTCTGCGGGCGCGAACACCACGGCGCGGCCCTTTCCGGGAGCGAGCCTGTTTGCCCGCGCGAAGCACTGCTCCAGCCACGGCACCGAGCGGATGTGCGACAGGCAGCAGATGACGGACACCTCAGGCACGTTCAGCCCCTCGTATGCCATGGCGACCGTGACGAGCACGCGGTATGCGCCGCGCTTGTAGTCGTCAAGGTTCCGCCGGGCAAGCGGCGTGTCCTCGCTCGTCGCAATCCTCGCCTCGTACCCGCCCTGCGCGAGGTGCGAGTGGTACGCCTTGGCGACCCCGATGTTCGGCGCGACCACAAGCAGCTTTGCGGCGGGGTACTCCCGGAGCAAAGCAGCAAATTCGGCGAGCGCGGCATCCAGCAGGTTTCCGGCGAAACCCGTACGGAGCGCGGTGAAGAGTGCCTTCACGCTCTCCTCGCCTGAAAGCATTGACTGCCCCCGCGATCCGTCCTGCTCCTCCCACTCCGCATCTCCGTCAATCGTGCGGAACTCTACGGGAAGAACCGCTCCGTCCGCAATCGCCCGCCTGCGCCCGTACACGATGACGCGGCGGCTCCCTGTATTCGCAAGGTCGGGCTTTCCATCTTTGTAAGCCATAAAGGCGATTTTCTGCCCGTCACCCCGCGAGAGCGTTCCGCTCGCTTTCACCACGAGCACGGCATCCTGCACCATAGGAGAGAGCGCCTTGTGCCACATAGACCCGTCCGCCACATGGTGGCATTCGTCAAGGAACAGGATATACCGGTGCTTCCTGAACTCCGCCGCATGGCATTCGGGGTCTGTGCCGACTGCCTGATAGGTCGTCACATAGCCGTCATACCCTCTTGTCAAGTCCGTGCCGTTGTCAGCAGCCCTTAACCGCTTCGCCGTCTGCCAGCGTGGGTCGGTGAATTCCGCCTCGCCCTGATATTTCAGCGCGTTCCTCGGCACCACCCAGCAGATTTTCTCCGCTACGGCGGGAATGAGGTTCTCCGCGAGAATCACGGGAACGAAGCTCTTTCCGCCGCCCGGCGTTACGGAAAGCACGACCTCACGGACTGCCGCACCCTCCTTTACCGCCGCATCGTTCGCAGTGCACCTCGCCGTCGCTCCATCTCAGCCCGTAGACCTTGCAAAGTCTGATGTGTTTCATGGTCCGCTTCTCCTTCCGCTTTCGCGGGAAATAAAAAACCCATAAATCAAGGGGTCTGCTGGCTTGCAGAATGTTCCGCCCTCAATTACGGAACTCCCCCTTGGTTCATGGGTTCTTCTGTCATTGAGGTTTTTAACAGTCCGAACGGTAGCCAGCCGTTGGTGCAGGATTGCTTCCCTGCCGAAGCCTAAAAAAAAGAGAACTCATAGCCGCAAGCCTGCTAATCTGCCGGATGTGCAGTCTTGCTTGGTGGTTACAAGTCCTCAAGATTACAAGTTCAATCCGTCTGCCGGCATCAGACATTACCGAAAACGAGCCGCGTAGCGGCGAGTTTTCGCAGTTCTTTGTCAAGACCTGCGAATAGGGTACCCTATTCGGTTTTTCTCGCATTTGCGAGTTGATATTTTGAGTATATCCGATATTGCGAGAAAGTCAAGAGGATTTTCACGAAATTTCGAGATTTTTTTGTCGATAAACAACTATGACTGGAAAGGAATTTGCAGAAAGGGTTGATTTTTGTTTAAACAAGCGAAATCAGACACGAAAAGCAATTACAGTAGACCTTGGAATCTCATCGTCAACAATGTCAAGTTGGGCTGCGGGGAGAGGTTCTATCCCGAATGCAAATGTGGCTGCCCAAATCGCTGAATACTTAGATGTTTCTCTGGACTGGCTGATTACAGGAAAAGAAAAAGAGCCGCCCGATAATGCGAGAAATCTTCCCCCGCCCGAAATCATAGAGCTTGCCAAAGACATTTTCAGACTGCCCGCCGAATTTCAAGAAATCATCATAGACAATGTGGAGAAATACAAGCAGATGTGCTTCAAACTGGAAAGGGAGAGCACACAAGATATTGGCTAGGCTTGCGGCAATGGTAGAATCTCCCGCCCCGCAGAAAAATGACAGCCATGAACATCCCCGCTCACACATACTCGCGAAAGCGTTAAGAGTGTAGTATTTAGAGTTTAAATTTAGAGTCTAGGGTTAAGAGTTAAGAGTCTAGAGTTATTCGACACCGATATATCACCGTCGAACACCGTCCGACAGCCTTGAACGCTCATCTTTTTTTTATCTTTTTTTGCAAAATGTATTGACATAAAACAAATAGAGTGCTATTATAAGAATGTCAGGAGGTTAGGTGATGAAGTACAAGTCATCTAAACGGAAAAAGCCGCCGAAGCAAACGGACGGCGGCTCTTGGCTCGTAGGTATCGGCACTCTGTTGCTTGGGATTGCCGCTGTCTGCGAGGTAGTTTTTAAGATTGTTGTTTATCTGTTAGGTTAGCAACAATCGGGTGCGGTAGGCTGGCAACCTTCCGCACCTTTAAACTACCACATCAATCGGGAGGTGTCAACATGGAAATTCTTGACATCGTGCAAATCGGCATTGCCGTCATCGGCGGCATCGGGGGAATCTTGATTGTGGCGGGTTTTATCGTCAAGTGGGTGCAGCATGGAAAGCACAACAGAAGAAAAGCCTAAGTATTCGGGCTACGGCTACCACGGCGGCGGGCGCAAGCCCACGGGGGTCAGGCGCGTTTCATTCTCCGTGAGCTGCCAGCCCGAAGAACTGGAGCAGGTAAAGAGCCTTGCGGCACAGGCGGGAAAGACAATCAGCCGATTCCTGCTTGATGCCGCCCTGCCACAGTAACCGAAAACTCCCCGCAGAAAATAAATGCTTCTGTGGGGAGTTTCATTTTCTCCAAAGATGCCGTTGCGCTCGAAAGCAAGATGCACGAGCTGCTGAATGAAAAGGAAATGTTGGGAGATTTATAAGTTATCACACTCGCTTGAATTTAAATTTAGATATTAAATTTAAATATTATATTTCCTTTAATTCTATTATGTTTATTTAAATTTATATTTCGGAGACGGTCGGACGCTCTTTAAGGGCGTTGAACGCCCTCCGACGCTCATATATCCACTTCCGGCAGGGCTTCCACAGCCCGCCGCTTCATCTCGTCGGTAGCCTTGGCGTACTTCATCACCTGACCAAGCCCCGTGTGACCGAGGAGGCGTGCGACCGTCACGGCATCCGCGCCGTGTCCGAGAGCGAGCGTGGCGAAAGTGCGCCGCGCGGTGTGCCAGCCGATTTTCTTCGTGATTCCCGCGTTCTCCGCCCAGTCTCTCAGTGCGCGGTACTCCTTCGGTCGGTTCTCGCCGCGAATCGAAAAGACAAAATCATCAGGCAAATGCTCCGTGCCGTCAAAAATCAGCGCAGCCGCGCTTTTGTTCAGCGGGATGTACACGGAATTCCGCGTCTTTTTCTGCCGCTTTATAATCTGCGGCGGGTTCCTCTCAATCATTCCCCATGTAAGCGTCTCAATGTCCGAAACGCGCAAGCCCGTGAAGCATCCGAACAGGAACGCGCGGCGCACTTCCTTTCCGAAGTCCGATTCGGGGATTTCCGCCGCCAGCCGCCTCAACTCGTCCGCGCTCAAAAACACCATCTCGGGGTCTATGACCTTGGCGAGCGACACGGCGACCATCGGGTCACGGCTTATCGTTCCCTCCGCCGCAGCCTTCCTGAATATCGCGCGGAGGAGTTTCATGTACGCGCCCGCGCTTGACTGCGAGAGCGGCTTTCCGTCCGCTTTCGTGCCGTGGAGAAGGCTCTGCTGGAAGTCCTCAATCCATTTCGATGTCACTTGCCCGATTTGGATTGTCGCGCCGTTCGCGTACTTTTCGATGTGGTGCAGGAGCGAAGTCATCGGCTTCGTGTTCGTTGTCTTCGCGTAGTTCCTGATGTATGCGGCGAGCGTGATTCTTCCCGCGCCGTCCGTCCTGATGTCCCATTCGCCCGTCAGGAGCTGCGCCTCCCGCTTGGAGCGGCATATCTCCGCCAGCCTGTACAATTCCTTGTCCTGTTTCTTGTCGCCGCTCAAAGTTATGTGCAGCGACTCCCATTTCCTTACCCCGCCATTGTAGATGTCGAGGTACAGCTTCCCCCTCTGCTCGCGGACTTTCACGCTCATGTTTGACCTCCGGCACAGCCAACAAACTGCCTACAAAAATATGATTATTATTGTACACTAAGGCATTAAAAAGCGCAACCGTGCCACAAGAAATATTTTAGTAATTCATTATTTTATATAACTTTGCGTAACAAAAATTAAAGATGATAAAAAATGCTTAATTATTTGTAAGTTTTCTCAATAAATTTTGCATATTTCGCAAAAGGCTTTACTTCTCCGTTTTTATCCCTTTTGAAACCATCAAATTTAAATATTCCCATAGTGAGTATAGGAACAATGGCGACTTCGCAGTTATGGGCAATACTGCCGCGTAAAAAATTAAACGTGGGTTTATAGCGATCCTTGATTTTGTCATTGACTTCCGGCATACGCCCTTCTGCAAAATATTTTTCGCATTTCAAAGGCACAAAAAGAATCATCTTTTTCCCTGATGCCATTACACCAGCATCGCTCAAATCAAGCTGTTTTATCCTATTACAGACTGCTGAACAATAATTTACTGTCTCGTTAAAAGCACCATTTTCTTCCATCAAAAGAGGCGCATCTATTGCTACGATGAATACATTCGAAGATTTCAGCTCTTTTTCCATATTCTCGTTAAATTCTCCGCCTTTTATCCATTCACCTGGAATATCGATAAATGACATTTTTATACCGCTGTTGAGAGGAGTTGATTTGAGGTTGATCGATAATTCGTGTACTACCGATTCAGAGGTCGGAACTCTAGTTTTTTCCAAAAACTCATCCTTGCTGGCAAGTTCTGCCATTTCTGCAAGCTTCTGTCCAAACGTATCACCATTAGAAAATGACGGCAGCAGATTCAAATTACCAAAGCTCTTCTTATCAAATTCATCCACTATCATGGCAATCGTGCTCGTCTTTCCCGTTCCCTTCCCGCCAAGCATGAGGATTTTAAATGACTCCATTGATTTCTCATTTTTTTCTAATGCGTTGGAAATGTATTTTTTTATATCCTCATCACAAGACCCCAGCTCTTTTCGATACTCTTTAGCCCATTCCGCGTGGTTCTTTGGAGAAAAATATCCCTTTTCATTTACTTGCGCTGCCAACGAAGAACCTGCTTTTGCAGCTTTTGTCAGCCATTTCTGGCACTGAGACGTTATAGAGCCATCTTTTTTATAAATGCGGTACGCAATATAAAAATATGCCTTTGCATACGCTCTTTCCTTCTCATTTTTAGTCATTGCTTTTTACTCCTCTTTCTGCCCTGTACTTTCGCTCTGTGGGGCAATATTAATTTCCCGATTATCAATTTCTCCCCTTAGCCTGTCAATTTCATTCCGCAAGCTGATGCGTTCCGCCATCAACGAGGCAATTTCTCTATTTAAATTGTCTTTTTCGTTCTCTAAGTTCTTCTTCTCGTTTTCTAAATCTGTATTCGAATTGTGAATTGCCAAGCTTATTCTCCCCAGCAATATATTTCCGAAGAGACTTAAACAGAGAACTCCTGCAGCAACGGGCCATATCAGTTTTTCTTTTTGCATAAATCTGTTTTCCTCGCTATGCATATAGATTCCATTTTTATACTTCACCTTTAAGTCAACGGCCTTTGCAATTTTATCAGAGACATCAGAGGGACGTGAAGATTTAAAGTATGTCCAACCTTCATTTGCAGCAGCTTTTCCCCCGGGCTGCCTCATCTCGTCGATGAATGTACGTATTTTACCCGCATCTATTTTAAGTGCGTATACAGCATCATTTTCTGATTCCAAGACAAACTCAGCGCAACGCCGGGCAAGCTCCTTGTCGGGCAGCATGTCCATATTGCCTTTGAATTGAGTGAATCCATCGAATTCGGACTCAGCGAATTCAAAGGCAAGGTTTATGTATTTGCCAAAGCCATTGAGCCCCTTATACAGCACGAAATACGTGCTGTTTTCTGTATTCCAGCCCCAGGCACGTGAAATGATTCCGTTGCCAAACACTTTTGCAATAAAGGGTGATTCTGGCTTTTTCAGCATATAGTACCGAGAGGCAGCCGATGGTTCCACCGTTATTTTTCCCAGCTGGAAACCGACTGGCGAACCATCGTAGCTGCAATAGACATACACTACCATAACATCACCCTTTAAAGTGAAGCGGATCGGAGAGTAATTCGTATCCATCATCAGAGGTATTGAGTTGCTTTAAAATCCAGTCCGTCTGGGCAAGCCAGTTCTTTCCCGTCGGCATCTTTAAGAATATATTGGCAAACCATTGCAATCCCCTCCAAAGTCCCTTCTTATTATTCATCATTAAAGCGGCTGTTTTCAGTATGTAGGCAAGCAGGTAGTAAATGAGCTGCTCACAGTACTTCGGCTCAAGCTCTGTTTTCCCTGCTGTTTTATGGTATATTGCTGTAGGAATGCCTAGCTTTTCTTCTATGGCTCCAGTTGCTTCATCGCGTTTAAAAGTGCCAAACTGTATTACGCCCATAGTCACTATAGGGGTAATGGCAAGTACGCAATTCTTGGCATTCTGGCCACATAAGGAAGTAAATACAGGCTGGTAGGCAGCCTTTACCCTGTCGCGGATCTCCTCTAAGCCGCCTTGAATGTGAACGTATTTTTCACATTTCAGGGGAACAAAGAGAATCATCTTTTTAGCATCGCCGCTAAAATCAAGATGCAGTATCCTTTCACAGACATGCGAACAATAATTCCGGGCTTCATTATATTTGCCATCCGCCTCCATCAAATAGGGCGTATCTATTGCCACGATGAACACATTTGAGGAGGCCAATTCTTCCTGCATTATTGCTTCATTTTCGCTGCCTTTTTTCATCCATTCGCCGGGGACATCGGTAAGCAACAAGTCTAAGTTGCTGTTGGAATGTGATTTAAGGCTGATTTCCAACTTGCGCGACCTCTTGTCTAAACCGGGGCCTTCATCTGGGGTAAGGAAAAAAGAATCTTTTCGCATAAAACCTTCCATTTCTTGTATTTTTTCCCCCAGCCAATCGTCTTTATCGAGAGAGGTAACCAAGTTTAGGTCTCCATGAATTTCATCGTTGAATCCCTTTACTATAAGGGCAAGCGCACTGGTTTTTCCACAGCGCCTGCCGCCAAGCATCAGGACTTTAAACGATTTCGGATCTGCCCCTGTGCTTTTGCGGACTGCATCCTCGATTTTTTTGGTTACAGTTTTTATACTGCTTTTTAAAGTTTCAATAGCCATACTGTTTATCTCCTTGCGGCAATATTATTTATTGTTGCAGCGCAGCCTTGCCTGAAAATCACAGACAGCGGCATACAGCTCCCTGTTAGGAGCTTTAGACAGCTCCCTCGTGCTATTCCTGATTTTTGTTTGGATGTTGGTCATCTGCATTTCAAGGAAAAAGCGTACATCTTCTGCGCTTGCCATTCCCTTTGTCTGCGACATATCTGCTCCTGAAAAGGCATCATCAACGATGCTTATCAAGTCGGTATGTATCTTGAAGTCTTTGAAGCTCTGCAAAGCGTCATGAATGCGGGAGCATTCTGGGGCATCGAATTGTTCAAGAAGCATCTCGAACCATGTGGTAGCAGAATTCGCGTTTTTCAGAGGTACAATGCTTCCTAGTTGTGTGTGTTCAGCCAAGATTTCTGCTATACACCCCTTTACGTCATCAGTAACTTTGTCAATCTGTTTAGTTAGCTGTAAAAAACGGGAAATCACCTCCGCGCGTGCCATCCCAAAGGATTTTTTCATAACAATGGCAGAGCTTCTTTCGCCGCCAGCAAGCAAGGTGGCAATTTCTTCTGTGCGCGGCAATGCCGTAAAAAGATTTTCAATATTTGATTGCAATGCGGCTTCAAGATCTTTGTAGTCGCCGTCCCGACGTTGTTTCAGCTGAAGGCGGTGTTCTTCCAAGGATTGCGCAGCATGGTCACATAATTTATCAATCTCAATGGGGTTGTATACTTTTTGGGGTGATTCCATAGCTGGCTTTCCTGATGGTTCCGCTGGTGATGCCTCTGGCTGCTTCTCTGATAATTGCTCTGTCGCTTTTTCAGTTTGTTCTTCAGCTGATTCCTTAATGCGAACAAAATAGGGTTTAAGAATGGAGGGCATGACTTCATATCCATCGGCAATGTTTTTGAGTTGCTTATCTAGCCTGCCCAGACACTGATGGTACGCGTCTTCAAAATTTGTTGCTTTTATGCCAGAAATTTCTGCCTTGTCTAAAGATGGACTGGATATGTAGATAAGCACATTGCCGTTATCTGCGATGCTTACTATTATCCCGTTTTCTGAAGCAGGAATGCTGGCTTCTCCCACGAACTTAATGCAAAGAGAATTCCGTTCAAAGCGAGTCCGCTCCGCTTCTAAGAAGCTTTTTTTGGAGTCATCGTATTTGCCTTTGAGTGAGGCGATTGCATCTTCGGCTTGTTCAGCGAGCGGGAACGCTTGCTTCAGTTTATATTCTAGAGCCTTTTCGAGTTTTAGAACAGCTTCTAGAAAGGTTTCCACTCGGCGAATGTATTCGTTCTGTAAGGCGAATATCTTGTCAATCTCTTTCTGCAATATCTCTTGCGTGTTTTCTTTTAGTTTGCCAGAGTTATTTTCCAGACAAGCGTCCTCCGGTATCGTGCCTCCATTCTTTGTAAGCATAGCAAGCACTGACTTAGAGGGTTCAAAAAGATCTTTAAAACATTCGATTGCCCACGCAGAAAGCTCCTGCCCGTTTGCATTCTTGCCGGGGGCGAGGGGATAGTTTTCCCTTTTCTCTCCATCGACAATCAGCCTGCTTTCCCCTGTGAGCGGCCAGTATTTCAAATCAATACTCTTCATTATTTCCTCCAAAAATTTCTTTTAATGTTGCCTTATATTCAGTTGCTTCCGCATCCCGCTTTTTAGCTTTAGAGAGCAGGTTGCGTGGAAGTTCGTTTAGCAGTTTAAGCCAGCTTTCCCTGCGTATTTTAAAAAGCTCCTTTATCGTGATGTTTTTTCTTTCGCCCCTGAGCTTTCTGTTGATTATAATGCCCGTCACATGAACAGTTGTTGCCGCCGTCAGAGCCTCTAGTATGAATGAACTCATCCTAGCAATCAATTTAGAACTAAGCCCTTCTGTGATTATTCCTCCATCAAGCAGCATATCGGCAAACACATCTCCGACGGAATCTGCTGTAGCCTGACTAAAAATGCCGTTCATGGCAGAGTTTGTGGCAATCCAGAAGAAGCACAGCATATTGAAAAGCGGCGACAGTTTGTAGCCGTAAAGCTCCATCAATTTCATCGCCATTTTGAGCTGGGCAAAGAGCATCAAAACGCCGTCTATAAAGTTGTTGCGGCTGAAGACAACGCACAGCACAGCTTTCCAGCTGTACTGGGTTATAGTCTCGCTAGCCTCTGACGACAGTTTTTCGTAATACTTGCTGGTCAAATCCGCAAGTACCTCTTCGTTTTTCTCAAGTCTGTTAAGCTCGTCGTTTATTTTCCAATAATCCTCGTCTTTGCCTTTTTTTTCAAGCTGCCGCCTTATATATTCTGCCTCAGTCACAATATCTGAACTGCCGCTGCGGTCAGCACGGGTAAGCTGCCGGAATTCTATAATAGGCTGCAAGATAATCTTATACAGGGCAAACAGCACTACAGCATAGAACAGCCAGCTAAGAATGGGAATGGGAAGCATTTCATTCAAGAAGCGTCCCTGTGCGTACAGCTTTGCGGCAAAGTACAGCGCGATTAAAACAAGAATAAGAAATCCTTGCCTGAATATTTGTTTCATAATGCAACACTCCTGCTCTCTTTTATCAAGCTGACAAGTTCGCCCTTTGTTCTTTCAAAAACGTCTTTGTCAGCGATTTTGTTACCGCGCTCGCCCTTTACAGTTTCTATTTCACCCTTCGTTTTGGAAATGCTTTCTTGCAGGCAAGCGTCAATATGCTCCTTTAAGCAGTTCTGTATTATTGCTGGAGCTTTTTTAGTCACTATGCGTTCAATTTGTCCTTTTGAATGGGTAAGTAAATTTTGATAAAACATATCAATTTTATCTTTGGAAACTTCTATTTTCCTTTCCAACGAGAAAATAATATATTTCTCTTCAAAATAGAAATTATCAGCGTTCATTTTTGCGAGAGCGGATGTGTCTATATTTATTTCCTTATTTTCAGCAATAGAGAAAATCTGTCCAGACATATTGAAGCCAGAGTCGTTTAGTTCTTTTGCCAAGGATTCAATTCGGTTTCTCAATATGTCTGTAAGTCTGCACTCTCCTATTTCTATATCGCAGAGCTTTTCACCCTCGAGAATGCTTTTAACCTGCTTTTCCGCACAGGCTATGCAGCTGTCGAAAAACTTATTGACGTGGCTGGCTTTAATTTTAAAGCTTTTTGCTTTCTTTGCTATAGCGGGATATTTTCTTTTCTCCGCATCAAAACCGTCTTTAAAATCCCGTTCAAACTGCTCCATTTTGTCGTCTGATACATTTATTGTAGGCGGAACGAGTCCCCATAATCCTTCTGCGGCTTTTTCGCCATACAAGCTGAGCTTTTCGTAATCCGCTTCCAGCTTCTCTACGACGCTGTCGCAGTTTTTAATCTCTTCAGTGATTGACGTAATTTTTTCGTCAATAAAGAGAGAGGCTTCGTTTAGCTTCTCGCAGAGTTCGTCTTTGCAATGCAGCATCCGCTTTTCCATACCGTTTGTCTGTATGTCATTACACAGTTTTCTTTCTGTTCCTTCGAAGCCTGACTCTTTGAGAAGAGACGAAGCGCTCATTTTCTTGGTGTCTATAACTTCCGGCCTGAGAATGGCATCATACGCTTCACCGAGGTTCGCAAAATACAGTGTAGGCTTCTCTGCTATTCCAAGCCTGTTTTCTAAGTTGCCTAATGCGCTCTTTACCCAATCAAGAATACCTTTTGTCTTATCCTTTAACCACCAGCCTGTGTCCATGACATTCTGTACAATATGATAGGTAGCTTTATTGCGTTTTCCGATTTCATTTATGAATTCAGAGGCTGTGTTATTCAAAGGTGCTATATTGCTCTGGACGAAAAGAACAAGGTCGCATTCTTTAAAAATAGCATTGTAAGCATCAAAATCTTTTGAAATTGCAGCATCAATCGAATCGAGCCCCGGCATGTCAAAAATGACGCAGTTATTCTGTGAGAAAAGTTTGCTGTCTTCATTATATGGTACTTCCACAATGACAAGCAGCGGTTCTGTGGCAAGCCAGTCGTTTGTGCCTGTCTTACTGCAAAGGATTTTTATCAAATTATCCTGACTAAGGGCATAGTGCGTTGCAGAAGGACATTCTGATTCCATGCCGCGAATACTGTCGATTATTTTTTCCAGTTCCCGCTGTCTTTCATCGTCAGAAACAGTCTCTGTATTGTACACATAGATAGCTCCCTCGCTGTCACTGTCTTTGTCTGCCATTTTTATGAGCGCGGGGCGGAGTGTCGTGTCAACTCCAAAGCCAATTGGCGAGGCATCGGGCGTTCTTGCCAAAAGGTTTACCAACGTGGATTTACCCGCTTTCAACATACCTGCGGTAACAATAAAAATCTTGTCCGTGTTGAACAAGTTAAAGCGTCGCTCGATTTTGTCATGCCAGCCCCTCCATTCTTTTTTGGATGCTTCGCCACTTAATCCATTTTCAATTTCGTTTGAAATCTGGTTAAATCTTTCCTTGCATTTCTGCAATCCTTGCTCTATCATATTTCACCTCTTCTCTTTTTTTCTTCTATATTTCAAAATTCCACCGTGATTACAACCGGCAGATGGTCTGACACGCCCTTGTGATAGCTATTGTTGTCTGTGTATGTTGCCTCCCCTGCCGCTATGGATTTGAATGTCTTGTTGGAGCGTCCTGCAAAGGGATGCTTTGACCCTTCCACGAGCCTTACGAGACCTTCCTTGATTACGAAATGGTCGTAATCGTTTGCGAGTGAGATTCCCTTTGCCTTCTTGCCGTTCTTGCCAAGAGTTGTCCATAAGGGGGAATTATCAAATTTCCAGTTTGGTCCGTCAATCACCGCATCAGCAAGGTTTGAAGCTTTTAGTTCCCGCCACGGTTTGTTGAAATCGCCGCCAATGATGACGGTATCGTAGAGCCATTTTTGTTGTGCATACAATGTTTCAAGGGATTTAAAATCCTCTTCACGTTTGTTGTTGAATGACAGATGGACGTTTACCAGCAAAAAACTTAGTCTCCGCTCGTTTACGGGAGAGAATGCAATCACCTGGGTGTTGCCTTTTTCAAAGGGGTATTGCGAGGAAAAATCGCTGTGAAAGACATCGCCCCGTGATGTCAGCACCTTGTTATGGTCGTAGAGCACGGCGTTTGTCAGATTTATGGGGCAGGAGGCGGTTTTAGGCGAATAGCAGTACTCCCAATTCCGTTCCCCAAGTTTTTCTAATAATCTTTCCAAGACAGCTTCCTTCCCCACTTCCTGCAGCAGTACGATGGATGCCTCGCTGTCCTTGATGATGCTGCTTATAGAGCCTATCCACTCCTCATTCGTTTCCGTATGCCCATACTGGCGCCCCAAGATGTTGAAGGTCAGTATCTTTATGCGCTCTGCAAAGGCTGCGGAGGCAAGCGTGATGGCAAAGAGGCAAACTACAAAGGCTCTTTTCAATTTTGGTGCCTGCTGCATAATTTAAATCTCCCTCTCTGAAGTGGGTTCAATGTCTCCGTACTTTGAAAAGCCATACCACTTCATAGCTGCATCCCGCATATACAGCATCTGGTACGAGAAGAAGCCAGACTTCTTGGGAAGAAATGAGATATTTGTATTATACATATATGGAGATTCCAGATATGCTTTTTCCGCCTTTTCGTAATCCTTGGTTTTGAGCAGTTCGCTTATGTTCACGGAGAATATGTCTTCCGTGGCCAGCGGTCTTTTGTCGGCTTTTTTATTGCTCTTATACAGCGGATGGGCCTTCTTTAAAGTCGTTATGTCTTTCTCATCAAAGTAGGCAAGATGATACTGGAAAACCATTTCCTGTATTGACTTTGTTTTGTTTCGGTTTGCAAGGATGATAGAGACTTCTTTCGTGTTTTTCTTTGATTTCAGTTTCTCCAACGGGTAATCGGTGCTGTAATACCATCTGTCAGATGACTGATTCTTTAAAATGGGGGTGAAATCTGTATTGTCTATCTTTATAGTCATCGAATAGCTTTCAGCAATGGAACGGGGTACAGAGAAAGCAAGCACGTCGGTTTTTGTAAGCGGTATGCGCCCGTCCTTTTTTTCAAACTCTATGTTCCATTCTTTCATCATATAAAGGTCTCTATACATATCTTTGTCAGACGAACTCGCCAGAATCAGTTCGTACAGCTCCCGTGCGGGGAGCACATATTTGTGGTTTTCGATAATGATGAGTTCCAGCGCTTTAAGCGCTTTGTCGTTATTTCCAAGCGCGGCATAGATTGTCGCCAGATACAGCCTGTTTTCTGACTCATTGCTGACCGTACCGTCTTTCTCGATGATTTCCAGATAGCCTTCGATAGCTTTCCTGTTGCTTCCGTTTTTATCTTCCGCCATCAGAATTTGAATCATATTTTTGGCAAGCTCCGTGTAATACGAGTCATTGTCAATAATCGAATAGTCTTTTTTTAGCTTTTCAAATTCGGCATAGCACGCTTTTGCCCGCGCTGTATCTCCCGCTTCCTGGTAAGCCGCGCCAAGCTCATACCAGAACGGGGGAAAAATAGCGAATATATCTTTTTTCGCTGAAAGCATATTTGCCTTTTCATTTGCATCTGTTTTGGGGGAATCGAGTTTTTCAACCAGCCACCGCATCTGGTCTTCCTTTATCTCGTACTGTTTGGGAATATTGTACGTGGTAATGAATTTGGCATAATTTACGAAAAGTCCATTTCGTTGTCCGTCTATAGTTTTTAACTCATTTTGTTCAAGTTTGAACATGGCCTCATCTGCCTGATTTTCAAGGTCATTCATTATGCTGCGGTAGTTAAATGCGGTGGAAACTCCCGCATACAGTAGGCCTGCAACGGCTTGTGCGGGATTTCCTTTTGCAAAGGATGCTATCGCCACACCGGCTGAAGTTCCTAATGAGGACAAAGATTTATACATAGCTTCGCTTTTTTCTTTTTCTGCCTGCGCCTTTATAAAGAGTTTTTCATTTTCATCTAATTTTAGACTGGTCAAGGTTGTAAGCATATCGCTGTATGCGACTATAGAGTCCCCTTTTTCATCCTTCAGCTTTGTCTTGTCAATTTTGCAGATGATAGTGTCATACTCCTGTTCGAGGATGGCTTTGTTTTTATAATGCTGTATTATCTGCAAGGAGTATTGGAGCTGGTTCATAAGCATGGCATAGATTATCTGGTCGCGGGACAGGCTGTCTTCTGGGGAATTTGCTTTATTCCCCTCGTCATCGGTACTGGATGCACTGGCACCCGTATCGCTTTCCTGTTCGGTCGATACTTCATTTGAAGGCGCACGATTTATGTTCTTGTGCTTATGCTGCGCAAAAACCACTGCTCCCACCGCAATGCAGGCGATGGCACCGACAAGTAGCATTTTCTTCTTCATCCTGTACTCCTCCCGTACTAAAATCTTCTATAATTAAATACACGTCATCTGTGTATTCAATCTGCGTTTGTTTGGCTATTTTAGCACCTGTTTTGCGTACTGTCAACGCTGTAGACACGCACATCGAAGTATGATGGGGTATGGGCAGCACATTCAAAGAGAATCTCAGGGAAATCCTTGAATATGAAGACATTACGCTCAAAGAGCTTTCGTACAAGACCGGCATCTCCAAGCGGTCTCTTGAAAACTATCTGAATGCCCGTGCCTCTATGCCCCCCGCAGACTACGCATGCAAGATTGCCGTCGCGCTCAACACAACGGTGGAAGCCCTCGTCCTTGGCGACGAAGTTGCCGCAGCAAAGTCCTATTCTGCCGAAGACGTAAAGATTCTCGCGCTGCTCAAGCAGGTGTCCGTTGCAGACAAGTCCGCATTCCTGCACCTCATGGAATCCATCACCAGAGCTGCAAGCCCGCAGTCCTAAAGCCGTAGGTTCTACCGCTATGGTAGCACGGTATGTCTCTCATTTATTGATAGATGATTATTATTTTTTTACAAATTATATCTAGGGAAACACTGAATAAAAGTAATTTTTTTCCCATGTTCCACTTTTAACAAAAATTTGGAAAGACATGTTGGCAGAAAACCGGCATTTCCGTGTTTCCTGCCATTCAGGAGACTGCGGGACGGGCTTCCCGCAGGTCGCTCTCCCCCAAACCTAGAGGGAGACCGAACGGAATTCGACACTCCGCCCGCCCTGCAGGACTTTCAGCAGGTTCACGCTGGCGAAAAGTATGTAGAACCGGTTGAGGTTCTTCTTCAGCCCCCTGTAGGCTGCCTTGCAGTATCCGAACCGCCTCTTTACCACAAGGTGCGGCCATTCCACCTTGCTCCTTACGCTCGCTTTCCTTCTCTCAATCTCCCTGTCCCAGTCTGTCCCCCCGTTGCCGATTTTGCTTTTCAGGCTCGACGGCCTTTTTGCTATCCTGTATTCAACCTTCGAAAGGTGCTCGTCATCCCTTATCTCGTCCCGTTTCTCGATTCCCAAATATCCCGAGTCGCCGTATACCACCTCGTCATCGCCCCTTATCAGTCTGTGCGCCTCCGTTATGTCGTGCTCGTTCGCCGCCGTTGCCGTTATCGTGTGGACGTACCCTGTCTGTGCGTCGCAGCCGGAATGCACCTTCATCCCGAAATGCCATTCGTTCCCCTTCTTGGTCTGATGCATCTCCCCATCGCGCCTGCCGCTCTTGTTCTTTGTCGATTTGGGTGCAGCTATTATCGTCGCATCGATGACCGTGCCGCCATGCATCATCAGGCCCGCCTTTTCCAGCCGTGCGTTCACGTCCACGAACAGCTTTTCGTTGATGCCTTTTTCCACAAGGAGCCTTCTGAATTTCAGGAGCGTGGTGGCATCCGGAACCTGTTCCGTCATGAAGTCTATCCTGCTGAACTTCCTGAAGGCATAGCTGTCGTACATGGCGTCCTCGACTCCCTCGTCCGACAGGGAGAACCACGCCTGGAGCAGGTACATCCTCAGCATCTTCTCTATCCCCATCGGCGGCCGCCCCCTCTTCCCCTTGGGATAGTGAGGCTCTATCACTGCACACCACTGTGCCCATGGTATTATTGAGTCCATGCTGTCAAGGAACTCTTCCCGCCTCGTCTTTCTTTTTCGCCCTTCATATTCGGCATCGGTAAAGGTCTGCTGTTTCATACTTGCATTATATCACAGTTTTCAGATTTATTCAGTGTTTCCCTAGCTTACGTATGCAGTATTTTCGTTGAAGGAAGATGGCAATCATGTTAAACTGATAAGTATGAGCAACGCGCACAAATTGCAGCGTAAGCTGCCAATAGGTATACAAGATTTTGGAAAACTCAGGGAAGAGGGCTTTGTCTATGTGGATAAAACTGAGTTTATATACAAACTTGTACAGTCTTCAAGCCCCTATTTTTTGAGTCGCCCAAGGCGTTTTGGCAAGAGTCTGCTCCTTTCCGCCTTGAAAGCCTACTTTCAAGGCAGAAAGGAGCTGTTTACGGGGCTTGCCATTGCGGACGAGGAGACTGAGTGGGCGGAGTATCCTGTGTTGCACTTTGATTTCTCTGGACAGAATTATGCTAATCCAGATGGTCTGAACGAGATTATTGACGCTCATCTGCGGGAGTGGGAGACGCTTTACGCTTGTCCCAAGCAGAATGAGTCGCCGGGATTGCGTTTTGCAGATATTATCAAAGCTGCCCGCAAACAGACGGGGCGCAAAGTGGTTGTCCTTGTGGACGAGTATGACAAGCCCCTCCTTGAAACTTTGGTGCTGGAAGAAAAACAGAGAGAGGCAAACCAAGCCATATTCAAGGGGCTGTTCGGGCAGCTCAAAAGTCAGGATGGTCATCTGCGCTTTGTCTTGTTCACGGGTGTTACAAAATTCAGCAAGGTAAGCATTTTTAGCGACCTGAATCAATTACAGGACATCTCTATGTACGGTGATTATGCTGGAATTTGTGGTATAACGCAGTATGAACTGGAAAAAAACTTTGCGCCAGAGATAGATACAATGGCTTTAGCGCATGGCATGACTCGAGAGGACTGCTTTGCAGAACTTAAGCGACTGTATGATGGCTATCATTTTACCGCAGGTTGCGCGGATATCTATAACCCCTTTAGCCTGATAAGTGCATTTAGTTCCAAAAATTTTGGCAAGTATTGGTTTGAAACAGGAACGCCATCATTCCTTGTAAAGATGCTGAAAGAAGGTGGCTGCAACCCGCGGCAGTTCAGCGACGGAAAGCTATATACCACTGCCGAAGAAATAAGTGACTACCGTCCTGACAACCCAAATCTTGTGCCTCTGCTTTATCAGTCTGGCTATCTGACCATAAAAGCCTACGATGCACGGCGTAAGCGATATACGTTAGGATACCCTAACGATGAGGTGAAATATGGTTTCTCAGAAAGCCTTGCGTCCGTATATCTGCACAACACACAAGGAGGAACAGGGGCTGATATTTTTGCAATTGATGATGCGATAGAAGAAGGTGCTACAGATGTCCTTCGGGAGCAGTTTACTGCGCTCTTTGCCTGTTTACCCTATGCGACAGGCGTAATTGATGACAGGCTCTTTGAAAGGGATTTTCAGAATGTCATATATCTGACTTTTTTGCTTCTTGGTCAGTTTTTGCGTGTAGAGCAGCATTCGGCAAAGAGGAGGGCTGACTGTATCGTGGAGACTGAGGAATTCGTATATATTTTTGAATTCAAGCGAGATGCTTCGGCAGAAGAAGCTTTGTCACAGATAGAAAAACAAGGCTACGCCGCTCCGTATGCTGCAGACAGGCGTAAACTTCTTAAAATTGGTGTAAATTTCAGCAGCGCGGAACGAAATATCACCGAGTGGACAGTCATCAAGGCAAATCAAGATTAGGAGGTGTTACAGAAAGTATGCCCTTTTCTTATGCCAGCATACATTTTGTAACACCTCCGAAAAATTTATTGAAAAAATCGCAGGCAGACGTAAGCGTAAAGAATGTATCCCCCCATGCAGCAGAAGCAGAGGTAGATAAGCCAGTCACCCCATCGGGCAAAGAAGGTGAGCTGCCGTTTATAGACGGGAACCTTGGCGCAGAGGGCATCCTCAGTGAAGACGGGCAGGTCGTCTATGATGCGTCCCGCGGGGTCAAGCACCACCGAGTAGCCCGCATTCGCACAGCGGACGAGCGTGCTGCGGTATTCAATGGCAAGGTAGCTTGCCGCGACAAAGTGCTGGTATTCTGCAGAAGCAGTCAGAGACCAGGAATCATTCGTGATGTTCATGAAGACCTCGCTTCCCATGAGGAAGAGCTTCCGGCAGACGTCGGGAAAGGCGTCCTCAAAGCAGATGGGCGTAGTGAAGGAAACGAAATTGCGCGGGTTCTGCGTGCGGTTTTGGATGAACTGCTCCGTCACCAAGGGGTCTGCAATGCCGTAAGCGTTGAGGGGGACAGTGGCATAGAGGCTGAGGTTTTCTTCGAGCGGCGCGGTGGCGTAGCGGCTCGTGTCAACGGGCACCTTGAAAAGCACATACTGCCTGCCGGAGCTGTAGCTGCTTGAAAAGCCTGCGACTTTCTGCATAAAGAGCTTCATCAGCGGGCTGTCTGCAAAGGGAATTGCCTCGGCAAAGGGGACGAGGTGTATCTTTGAGTAAAAACCGGCATAAGTGCCTGCTTTGTCAAAGAATATGGCGCTGTTTGCGTAGTGCTTTTTTTCAGGATTGAGGTACGTCGTTCCGCCGATAATGAAGGGAATGTGCATACGGCGGATAAAGCTGCCAAGACTTTCCTCTTCGGGAAACATTTCGTAGTAGCTGCGGTCGCGGGGAAAGGGGTGCTCCAGAACGCCCTCGCTCCAGAGCACCAGCTCCGGCTCCTGCCCGTGGGAGCGCATAAAGGCGGCCGCGTCCTCGGTGAGCTTCTGGGAGATGGTGATGGAGGCTTTCTCCCCGCCTTCCCACGGGTCTATGTTCTGCTGTACGATTATCGTATTAATGAATTTTTCAGGAATGCGGGGGATGAAGTATTGGAAAAGCCCGTAGACAACGCAGACGGCAAAGATGGAAGCGGTGAATGCCGCCGCCTGCCGGTAACGCGAGGCAAGCACCTCGGGGGCTGCGGCGTGGGGCAGTTCCCGCAGCGTCATAAGTCCTTCGCCGACAAGTGCGGCAAAGAGGGCATAGATAAAGCTGATGCCCCACTGCCCCGTGATGTCCGCAATCTGCGTGAGGATTTTCCAGCGGAAGGCGCCCAGAAAAAGCGTGCCCCAGGGGTAGGCAAGAAATCCCGTTGACTTGAACCATTCCCAAGAGACCCAGCAGGCGCAGAACCACAGGATGCGCGAAAACTGGGCAAAGTGATGAAATCCTCCGTTTTCTTCTATTATATATGTCTTTTTTCTCTGTGCGGGCATAAAGTGAAAGAAGAGGCCCATCTGTCCTGCAAGCCAGCCGGTGCCCACCGCGCTTGCTCCAAGGGTGAATATGGCGAAATCGCGAAAATTGGCGAGCCAGAAACTTGAAAGCAGGTGCACGGTGATGGCTTGGAAAAACATAAACCAGAAACAAGCCTTGTAGCTTTTGCTTTGATAGAGTATTATATAGAGGGGAACGAGGGAAAATAGCGCTATGAGGGGGGAGCCGAAGGGAAGCACTTCGTTTGATATGGATGCTGCTTCCATAAATCCAGAAAAAATTGCACAAAAAACTTGTAAAATAACAATTTTCATTATATTATACTAGTGTCTTAAACGTAAAATTGCAATAAAAAAACAAACATGAAGGAAAAATATGGATGAAATTATTGAAGCCCACAGGAAAGAGTATGGTGTGCCGCCGGATGTGACTGCTGTTGCGCCGGGGAGATTTCATCTCATAGGCGAACATTCATGGTTTTTCAAAGACAAAACGCTTTCCATGGCGGTTGACCTGCCTGTGTATGTGGCAATATCGCGGCGCGAGGATTCCAACCTGCGTTTTTATTTTGTGCAGCTGGACGACAGAAAGCGGGGCAGCACGGCTTCGCTCAAGTTCCGCAAAGAGGACAAGTGGGCAAATGCCTTAAAATCGGTTATCTATGGTTTTTCGAGCGGTGGCTTTGACTGCTGCGGCATGAATTTTACGATTTATACAAAGATTTTGCCCTCCGCGGGCTTTGGCATCACCACAGCCATCAAGATAGCGGCAACCTGGGCTGTGAGGGAGCTGAATTCCTTCCGCTGTTCGGAGGATGTGCTCCTGCAGGTTATTGAGCGCGCTAACAAGCTGTATTACGGCGCCATCAATCTGAAAGCAGACAATTTTACTGCGATTTATGCAAAGGATAATTCCGTGGTCCTCACGGATTACGCGAAGAATACCTGCGACATCATTCCATTCAATTTCAGCGACAGGGTGATTCTCCTCACTGATGCCCGTGTTCCCCGTGTGACGACCTGGAACGAAGAGAGCTTGCAGCAGCCTGAAAACGTCCTGCTTTTGGGCGAGCTCAAGGAGCAGCGGTCGAATGTGTACGGCGGCTGGCGTTACGAGGAGAGCGGGGCAGAGCGGAACGAGGTGCTTTCCGTGGTGAACGAGGATACGCGCCGCCGCCTTATCTGCGTGATAAACGAGCACCGCTATGTGCTGGATGCTCAGGCAGGGCTCGTCTCGAATGACTTTGCCATGTTTGCCCGTGCCGTGAACCGCAGCCACAAAAACCTGCGTGACCTCTATGACCTTTCCTGTCCCGAAATAGACTGGCTCCTCAAGCGGGTGCAGGAGCTAGACCTTTCGCCTGATGACCTCCGCAATCCGGTGAACTGCGGGCGCGTGACGGGCAAGGGGTTTGGGCGCTGTGCGTATACCATCCTGCGGAGCGGTGATGTTGAGCGCTACAAGGAAAAGCTGCTCGACTACGAGCGTATCTTTGGCTTCCGTGCGTCCTGCTATGAGGTGAAGCCCATGAGGGGTGTGCATTTGCTATGAAAATCCTGCTGACCAATGATGACGGCTATGACGCGGAGGGCATTGTCACCCTCTTTGAGGTGCTGGGAAAAGAGCATGATGTTTGCATGGTGGCACCTGCAAACATAGATCGGAAGAGCACACGTCTGAACTCCAGTCACG
>ERZ842401.1479-NODE-1479-length-33570-cov-7.428495_pt1 | contig 33570 bp, 18 predicted proteins | sample MGYA00521270_ERZ842401 | MGnify/ENA primary metagenome ERZ842401 (study PRJEB31892, sample SAMEA3878208) | bioreactor metagenome | biome: Moose rumen | place: Sweden | collected 2011-10 | study: EMG produced TPA metagenomics assembly of the PRJEB12797 data set...
AAGCTTATGAAGGTATGAAAGAAATGACTAAGAAAACCTTTAAGAAAAAAGGTGATGATGTTGTTAATATGAACTTAGCATTGATTGATGCCGCTATCAACGCTACTGAGGAAGTCGTTATTCCTGCTTCATTAGACGGTGTTGCACATGCGGATCACGTTGAAATGATTTCAAAAGATGCAGATGAATTTGCTAAAACTATTATTGAACCTTCAATGAGACAAAAAGGTGATGATATTCCTGTTTCAGCAATGAGCGTTGATGGTGTTATTCCGACAGGGACAGCAAAACTTGAAAAACGCGGTATTGCTCCAAGAGTACCAAAATGGAACTCTGAAACTTGTATTCAGTGCGGCATCTGTGCTTCAGCTTGCCCGCATGCTGCAATCAGAACAAAATTAGCAGAACCTGAATCATTAAAAGATGCACCTGCATCATTTACAACTGTGGATGCGAAACCAAATGATCACGGTGAAAAATTCAAAGTTCAGGTTTATTGCAAAGATTGTACAGGCTGCGGTGTTTGCGTTGATCAATGTCCTATGAGCAAGGTTGCAGGAAAAGAAGCTCTTACATGGTCTTCAATTGAAGCAGAAGAAGCTGCAGGTGAAGATGCAAATGAAAAATTCTTTGATGCATTACCTGATAATGTAATGGGTAAAAATACAACTAAAACTATTAAGGGTGCAATGTTGATAAAACCATTATTTGAATTCTCAGGTGCGTGTGCAGGTTGTGGTGAAACTCCTTATGTTAAATTGGTTTCTCAATTATTCGGAGAAAATACCATCGTTGCGAACGCAACAGGTTGTTCATCAATTTACTCAGGAACATTCCCAACAATCCCATATACAACTACTAAAGAAGGCAGAGGTCCTGCCTGGGCTAACTCTTTATTTGAAGATAATGCTGAATTTGGTTTCGGTATGAGATTAGCAGTTGATGCGAACAGAGAACTTTTAAAAGAAAATGTTGAAAAAGTTCTTGCAAACCCTAATGCTAAAGCTGATGTTAAAGAAGCATTAGAAAGTGCAATGGCTCATTGGGATAATTCAAAAACTCCTGAAGCAGTTGAAGCACAAAACAAAGTTAAAGAAGTATTAGCAAAACACACTGATGATATGTGTGAAACTTGCAAGAAAATTCAGGAATTGCAAGACTACTTCACTGATAAATCCGTTTGGATTATCGGTGGTGACGGTTGGGCTAATGATATCGGATACGGCGGTATTGACCATGTTCTTGCACAAGGACAAAATGTCAATATATTAGTTCTTGATACCGAAGTATATTCAAATACAGGCGGTCAGGCTTCTAAATCAACTCCTACAGGCGCTGTTGCAAAATTTGCAACAGGCGGTAAGAGAACATATAAGAAAAACATGGCATTGATGAGTATGTCTTATGGTTATGTTTATGTTGCATCAGTTGCACTGGGTGCAGACAGAGCACAAACTCTTAAAGCATTCCAGGAAGCTGAAGCATACAATGGACCATCTATAATATTCGCTTATGCTCCATGTATAGCTCACGGTATTGACATGAGTAAGACTCAAACTGAACAAAAACGTGCTGTTGAAGCAGGGTACTTCCCATTGTTCAGATACAATCCGGAAGCTGAAGTTCCATTCACTTGGGATGCTAAAGAACCTAAAGCTGATTACCAGGAATTCATCAGGTCAGAAGGTCGTTATAAGTCATTACTTAAAACTAATCCTGAAGCTGCTGAAGAATTATATGCTCAGGCTCAAAAAGATGCTGCTACAAGAATGGATGTATATAAAGCCGTTGGGGCGTTATTAAAATAACCAAAACCAATACTAAAAAATCCCTTTTCAATTGTGAAAAGGGATTTTTTTTGTAAACATTTATAAAAATAATAGCAAAATTATTTTTTTTTTAACTTAAAATCTATATGAAGATACATTTACCATCTTTTAAATATATATTAGCTGGTGCAGCAATAACAGGGCTAACGCTTTCAAAAACACCGAGCTATGCAAACAATTTACCCGGTAAGCAGGGGAAAGATGTCTTTGAGAAAAAATCTGTGTCGCCTGAAGGAACGCAAGACATACAAATATTATCAAGCGCACCTTCGCCCGATGTGAGAGTTTGTGGCATAAATAAAAAGGCAAAAATTGTTGTTGATTTAAAAACTAATACATTATACACATATAATGAATATGGGCAAGCTCAAAGTGCATACAGTATTGCAAGCGGGAAAGCCTCTACTCCAACACATGCTGGTGTTAGAATCGTATCTCATACAGAAACTTATCCATACAGAACTGCACCAAGCCATACAAAAAGGAGAAGAAATCCGAGAGCATATGGCCCTAAGGTTATTATTTTAGATGCACTTGACACTAAAACCGGCGAACGCAGCTCTATTGGGGAATTTATACATGGAAACAATGACTCATCCTCTATTGGTAAATACGCTTCAAAAGGCTGTATGAGAATGGACAACGAGGTTATTAAACAATTAAGCACAAGTGTAAAACGCGGAGATATAGTAATAATACTTGGAAAAAATTAATTAACGTTTAGGTTTATAAATCACATTTCCACTTTTAACATATGCTTCCAATGCTTCACATCCTAGTTTATATTCAATATTACCATAAACTGTAATGCCTCTTTTTGAAAATTCATCAAACCAATTTGGCTTAAAACCTTCATCATAACCTGTAATTTTTTCAACAAGATTAGAAGGAACACTATAATAAACAGATTTTATACCTGACCACATTATTGCACCAAGGCACATCATACAAGGTTCTGCCGTCACATAAATACTAAGATTAAACTGCGATAGGTCATAAGTATTAAATATTCTTTCGGCTTTTTTTATCGCATTAACTTCAGCATGACAATTTGAACATCTGTCATTGACAACAGAATTAGCACATTTACACACCAAGTTCCTTTTATTATCATAAATTGCGGCAATAAAAGGCCCAGAGTCAGTTTTTATATTATTTAAAATTTCATTTTGCAATGATATTATAACCTTTTTTGCAAAATCCAATTTATCACTATTTTCAACACAATTTGAAATAATGTCAGTGTTATTAATGCTATTTATATTGAAAAACTTTGACACATAAACCTCACAACAATATAATACAATTAACAAAGAAAATATGCAAAACAGAAAGATAAAAATGCTAAAAAAAATTATTCTAATACAATCAGTAGCGATAATAATTCTTGCAGGTTTATTATGCTATGAGATTAAAATAAATCAAAACTTTCAAATATCACTGCCTATAGTTAGTGAAAAAATAACAAATAATTCTGCAAAAGAAACAAAAAAATTACTGGTAATCGGGAATTCTATTACATTAAACAAAACATACGAACATTGGTGGGGCTATTGGGGAATGGCGGCGAGTTCCAGAGATAAAGATTATGTACATGTTTTAGCAAATAAAATTGCACAAGATTACAACGTAAAACTTGATATCATGAATTTTTACCACTGGGAATTAAACGACAAAGACAGAACCCAAATTTTAGACATGTTAAATACCGCTCTAAATAAAAAACCTGACTATATAGTAATTCAATTAGGCGACAATATTGTCAAACCTCAAGGACAAAATTTAGATACAGATTATGATTTACTTGTAAAATATATCAAAAATAAAACTGAGAAATCTCAAATCATAATTGTAGGCAACTTTTGGCGTAACCGAACAGTTGATAAGGTGAAACACAGAGTATGCATCAATAACCAAATAAGATGTGTATATTTAAATAGAATACAAAATGATAAATACAAGGCTGTCATGGGAAGTATTGTTAAAGGTGATGACAATAAAGAACACCAAATTGATTATATAAGCGTTTCAAACCACCCTAATGATGAAGCGATGAATTACATCGCAAATAAAATATATTTTTCACTATACTAAAAAGACTTGATGCCTTAACACCAAGTCTTTTTTTACGGTATTTAATATGAATTATTATTTAATCGATACAACATAAGTTGGCTCGCCATTCATATTTGCAAAGAAGTTTGAAGTTTTAGTATTTCTTACTGATGAAGAAGATTTTATTTTCTTTGGAGCCTCTTTGACTGTCGTTTTTTTAGCATTTACTTTATTCTTGCTTTTTGATTTATCTGATGAATCTTTACCCAAAGCCCATCTGAAGCCTGCAGATAATGCTACGCCGTTTCTGCCGCCGTTACGCAACATTGCCTGGAAGAAGCCGGTAAATCTTTCCCCCCAGCGTTTTTGAATACCTACACCATATTGGAAGTATGGTTTTACGCTCATCTGTGGCAATGGAATGTCGTTTGCATGGAAGTTTGTCTGATCCATTATACTCCATACCATCTGTACACCTGCATATGGCTGCCAGCCGTTTTTCAAATTCCCGATGAATTTCAATCCTGGGGTTATATTTATTGCATGTAACGGATCCGAATTAATTCTTACACCTGCTGCATTTGTATAATCAAATGTATTTACAAATGTATAACTCATCAAATAGCTTGGTTGAATTATAAACTTACCTTTTGCTAATTCCCAGTTATAGCCTGTTTTTGATGCAACACCGGTCATCAACATAGGGAAGTCCTCCGAACCAAATGTCGTTGATGCATTTGATACACTTGCTCCTACGTTTGCTGTTAAAGCTGTGAAGAAATTATTTTTATACCATACACCTGTTGCACCTAAGTTACCACCGTTTTGGTATATTGATTGCCCTGCATATGCCTGATGCGAACCATTATAACCTACATATACACTCCATTGGTAATCCCATCCGTTGCGTAGTTCCTTCATTTGACTATCACCGCCAAAGTAAGAACCGTACATTACGTTACTTACTCCGGGACCGTGTTTTAATCCGACCCTTTCAAATGAAGCGTATGGTCTGAACCAACCTGCACTTGATTTTTCAGGTAGATATGTTTCGCTAAACACCTGCGGAGTTACTTCTGATGCGTAACGATTTGCCATCTTATATGCCTGACGTTCTTCCTGAGTCATAAGCATCTTCATATCCAAGTTTCTGAATGCTTCGTCATAAGAATTTAACTGGCTCAAATATCCGCCCATTTGCGCCGCAATTGGAGCAACTACAGCCGCAGGATTAAACGAATTGTAATCATTTCTGCCGCTTGACGGGTGAATATTCATCATTCCGTTTTGGTCAATTGTTGCTTCCATTATTCTGATTGGTGTCATTGCCTGGAATTTCTTACCAAGTAATTCACTTCCTACGGTTACGTTTGCAAGATTTGTTGTACCTCTTAAATCTATATCAGTATTTCTGTGAACTACCTTATCTAAATCCTGAAGGGCCAAATCAGTAAGAACTACGCCATCTCCTGCTGTCTGCTGAGGATTTGCAAATCTGTCTGATGATTTAGATATAGCATTAACATCAACTTTAACCTGCGAAGCATCCTCAAATTCAGTATTAGTATTATATGTAGTAGTTGATCCGTTCATTGTATTCAATGTCGCACCAGTATCTACTCTTACTCCATCGGCATTTGCAACTTTGTCTTCATTTGGCAGATTTAATTGACCTTGTGAAATTTCAACCGTACCGCCATTTACATTTGATGCAATATTAAACTGAGTTCCCGGATCAGAAGCCGTTCCCGCAGTTCCGGAATTACCGCTTAATTTCAATGTAGAAGTTGCATCTTCGCCTGTTACGTTATTGTCTAAGACAAAGTTGTCTGATGTTGTATTTACACCGGCTGTTGCGCCTGTCTTGACATCTACTGTAGCTGAACCGATCTGAGCTGATGTATTGCTTCCTGAACCTGTATTAATATTTGTTGTCCCTGAATCCGCAATTATTGCATTAGCTCCTGTAATTGTTGAATTCAAATTAGTAGTACCACCATCACCGGTAACTGTCTTAGCTCCCGATATTGTATTATTGATATTTGTTGTACCATCAGAAGAATTATCAACAGTTACATCAAATTTATCTGTTGCTGTAAGAGCTGAAATTGCACTTCCAACTGCAGTTTCACCTGTAGTTGTATTTTTAAGTGTTAAATCACCACTATCACCAACTTTTATTGGAGCTGTTGTTGATGTATAAGCTGTATCTGTTATTACCGCAACAGTATCATCATTAACATCCACTTCTGTAGCACCTGCAATTGCTTTATCTATTGTTACGGTATTAGGTGTTGCAGGAGCAGTTTGAGGTGTTGATGTTGCAGTAACAACATAACTACCAACAGTTGGATCTCCTGTAACAGGATCATCAGATCCTTTTATAGCTCCACTTATTGCATCACTCATTGTTATATCCTGAGTACCTGCAACAAGATTTATTGAACCACCGTTATCTGAAATAACATCTCCTGACAATGCACCATTATCTTTTATTGTCAAATCAGATGTTGCAGCATCTAAAGTAACATTTGCTGTTGAATTAGAATCTGCATTCAAGTTTAAATCCGCATTTGATTTAACATTTATTGCAGAGGCAGATGAACCGTCAGCTGCGGCTATTGTATCGTTATTATCCAATGTCGCACCGTCTTCAATGTTAATTGTATCGGCATTAATAGTATCTTCATTTGTTAATTTAGCAGCAGGAGTTGCAGGAGTTGTAGATTCATCACCTGCTGATACCACAACTTCTTTTTGAGTCATTACAGCGTCATTTATAATATTTGAACCTGCGGCAATTGTTGTTTTTGCATTACCTGTAGTGCTATCAGATTTCTTAATTTCATTATTATTTGTAGCCGCAGTATCTGCTGTACCGCCTGCTAATACTAAATCACCGTTATTTGTAATACCGTCTGTTGTTGCGACATTATCAACATTTGTAAGGTTTGCAGTTGCTCCGGAATCTACCGTTACAGAATTTTGTTTAATTGCATCGATTGTAGATGTACCACCCGCAACTGTTGTTTGACCGTGAGAAGCACTACTGTCACTATCAACAATTGAATTGATATTATTAGTGCCTTCTAAGAATACACCTTTATCTGTGCCTTCTCCATCATTGACAATGTCTTTTGCATTGCTTGTCATTGTAACATCTGTCAAATTCACTCTGCCGCCTGCAGTATTATCTATTGCAGTTCCAAATCCGCTGATTGTTGTATTGTCTGTATGAGAACCGCCTGCCGTACCGATGATACTCAATGTTCTTGATGCATCACCGATGATAATACCATCAGAATCAGTTGCTGCAGAAGAATCAAGACTGATATTATTACCGTTTGTTGTAATAGCTAATGATGTACCGTTCAATGTCTTAGGACCTGTGATAGTCGCATCAGCATCAGCGTCTGCGGTCCCATCCATAAAGAACATCTTTTTATCAATAGAAGAAGTGATAGCATCATTCAAAGTTGAATGTCTGCCGGTCATGTAACCATCACCCGCACTATCAACATCATAGTCTAACAATATACTTCCGATACCGTCACGATAAGAAGTAATCGTTGTAGTTGTATTTGAAACATCCATTGCATTTGCAGCAGCACCGCTTGCGATTTTTACGGTAAATTCAGATCCTGTAGAATGTTTATTCGTTTCAGAACCATTTATAACAAGACTTATATTTGAAACGAGAATCTTATTAGTTCCTGTAACTGAAGCTGCATTAATAACATCGGCAGTTCCGACAATACCTCTGTCATTTTCAGTTACTTTGTCATCATGCATAAAGTCGGCATCAATAGCGACATTAAGGTCTTTGCCGTTGGTTGCAGTATCAACAACACCTAAATTGATAGTACCCATTTTACCGTCTTGTACGTTCAATGTACCGCCGTTAGCTACGATTTTATCTGCACCTGTCAAATCGACATTACCATTACTATCACCGGTTGCTTTCAAAGTACCGCTTGTAAGCTTGATAGTATTGTTGGTAATTGTCTTGCCGTTCATATCAATTGTAACGCCATCAGTTGCTGCAATTTCAACAGTACCATTTGTTCCGTTATTTGTAATACTTTGTTTTAATTCACCGTCGCTCGTATTGTTAAATACCAAAGTACCTGCGTTCTTCGTAGTTGTTGATGAAGTCAAAGTTGTGGTTGAGGTAGTTAATTTACCTGTATTTGTAACTTCAAGAGCGTTTGCGATTGCTTTACTATCAGTGTTTGTAACTTCGCCAGTTATATTTGTAACACCGTCACCGCTAACAGCAGATGCAAGGTTTCCGCCGGTAAGAGTTAATGTACCTGCGTTTGAGATACCGTTTGTATCAGTAACGGTATTTGCTGCTGTTTGTAAAGTTGATTCTTTTGCAACTAAAACTTCGCCTGAGATAGAGCCGCTGTTTACGACATAAGCTATATCTTTTACAGTTGCAGAAGTGTAAGAACCGATATTAATATTACCGCCTGAAATTGTACCGATATTTGTCATCGGAGCGGTTGCACTAGTGCCTCCTAACAAGTTCAAAGTGCCATTGGTATTTGTAATTGTACCTGTTGCACCTGTGCTGCCGTTATTCAATGTTGAAGTAACAGTTAAATTACCTTCATTAGTAAATGTTCCATTATCTGCAACTGTTAATGTTGTGACAGCCAAACCGCTAGTTGAAGATGCTTTCAAGGTTGTTGCATCAGATGCATTCAAGGTCAATGCGTTAGAATCAGCAGTTAAGTCTAATTCTCCGCCCTGAAGAGCAATTGTATTTGCATCTTTAACACCTGCGATACTTACTGTACCTGTTCTATCTTCGTTGACATCGATATTATAATTTACACCGTCAACACCGCTTCCTAAAGTTACTTTATATTCATCAGAACCGTTAATTTTGGATTTCAGAACTAATATAATAGGATTTGATGCATCAGCGCCTTTCATATAGATATCATTTAGAACTTCAGTTGTTGCGGTTTGGTGTTTATTGTTGCTGAATGATACAGCACCGTTTGTTTCATCAGCTTTAACAGCAAGATTTGCGCTTGAATAAATCGCACCGCCAAGAGCAGTTGCGCTGTTGCCTGAATATGTACCGCCATTAATTGTTGCAGTACCTGCATTATACAAAGCACCACCGTTTACGGCTTTGTTGCCTGTTGCAGTAACCGTATTCAATGTCAAAATACCGGCAGGAGAAGTACCTTCTGCATTTTCATTATAGATAGCACCGCCATTTGCACCACTGATAGCACTTCTGTCGATATTAGAGAATGTATCACCCGTAATTGTGGCAGTAGCACCTGCGTAGTTAGCAACAGCACCTTTATATGTTGTCGGGTCAGAAGTAAATGTACCATAGTTAGCAATCGCAATCTTGTCAGCCGTTGTAGGAGTTGAGAAGTATGAATTGTTAACTTTTAAGGTACCGTAGTTTGTAATTGTACCTTCGTAGTTTGTATCTGCGCTGTCTGTTTTAGCGTTAGCAAAGTTATTAAACTGAATATAATCAACTTCTAATGATTTACCGCTATCAACGATTAAACCTTTGCGTCCGTCAGTTGAAGTAACGTTGCGCAGTGTTGTTCCGTCAGATTTAAGTATAAATGTATCTTGAATACGTCCGAGTTCTGTATCAGCACCTTGGTTAACTGTTTCATCAGCAGCCATAGAATAAGTGATTGCATTCTTAACACCTGAAACATCAACCGCACCGTTGAGTTTGCTTGCTGCAGAAGATTGAGCGACTTTAACTTTACCGTCTGCCGAGCCTGAACCTTCAACTGCGATTGTTTTACCTGCTGTATTAATATACAAGCTTTCGCCTGTAACCGTAACATTACCGTCAACCAATGTCCAAGTTGCATCAGTAAAGTCACCCGCATCGGCAATAGAATTTATTGCACCTAAAGTAACTGATGTTGCACTACCGTCAGCACCGTAAGAGTCAATACCTGTTGCACTTATATCAGCCTTAACAGTTGCACCGTTTTTGAGTTGTACGGATGAAGTGTAATCATTGATAGCACTGTCTAAAGTATCAAGTATTGCACCGCCGCCGACTTTAACTGTAGAGCCTGAGCCTAAGTGAGTTGAACCTGCGAGGTGTAATGTGTTACCTGCTTCAACCTTGATTTTTTGGTCGGTTATAACACCGCTTGTAGTATATGTAACACCTGTCGAAGCATCATCATCAACATCTGCAAGAATGATTTCGCCTCCGCCTGATGTTAATTTAGATACAGCACCGATTGTACCGTCAGCAGTATTTTGCAACATCAATGTACCATCGTTAGCGATTGAGCCTGTGAGGTTGCCAGTCTTAGTCACTATTCCTTTATCAGATATTACTTCTAATGCACCGATTGTTGCATTTGTACCGTCAACTATACCCTCTATTCTTGTTGTACCGCTTGTAACATCACCGGTAATTGTTGCGAAATTGAATTCTTCTTCATCGCCTTCTCCGGGAATAGTTCCGCCTGTCATAACCAATGTACCGTTATTAGTGAATGTACCGCTATTAGCAACATTACCGCTTGCGGTAATTGTTTTACCTGCTGCCAGTTGTAAAGTACCGCCTGCGATTGTTAAATCTTTAGCAAGTACATCGCCGTTAAAGATTACCGAACCTGCTGCACTTGTAATTGTTTGGTCAACAATCTCACCTGAGCCGTTAAGAGCTTTATAAGTGTTATTATCAGTTGTTAATTTATTGATATTAATATCGCCGCCACCTGTGATACCGCCGCCGAATGTAATATCGTCATCGGTACCTGCGGCAATAAGATCTAATCTGCCTGTGTTGTGAATATCATTAGCTACGCTATTTGCAGTGTTACCGCTGAATGTAACATCACTTCCGTCAGCTATAATAGCCAAGAGTCTATTAGAATCTGTTGCGGTGTGAGAGATTGCACCTCCGTTACCGGTTGTAGCAGTGTTGTTTGTAAAGTTAGTATTTGCAATAACAGTTTTAACTTCTGTCCAAATCGCACCACCGTTTGCAGCACTGTTACCGTTAAATTCGGTTGCTGAAGTTCCATCCCCTGTGATATTCAATGAAGATGAGCCTGAGCTACCAACCGGTCTTGTTGCAATCGCACCACCTTTTGTTTGTGATGAATTGTTTGTGAATGATGAATTGATAATATTTAAATCTGAACTGCCGCCTACAAATATAGCACCACCGCCATCACTGGTTGCCGAAGTTGTACTGTTAGCTGTAAATGTTGAATTTGTAATCGCACCATCTACACCAAACCAAACTGCACCGGCTGCACCTCCTGCTGTGTTACCTTTACTTGTATCGCCGAATTTAACATTATCAATTATTGCACTTTTGATATTTGGAGCGATATAAATTGCACCACCCGCACTAGTTGCAGTATTTGATTCAAATTCAGCATTTTTTATACTTAATTCAGAATCAGTACCGCCAATTCCTATAGCACCACCGATATAAGCTGTATTATTTGTAAAATATGTCTTATTGTCATTTGCGTCTTTATAAATATTCAATACCGAATTGTTAGCATATATAGCACCACCCCAACCATCATCAGCAGTTGCTTTGTTTAGATTAAATGCAGTGTTTTCGATATTAATAGTAGAACCTACCACTGCAGATATAGCACCGCCATTAGCCGCTGTATTGTAGTCGAAACTTGTGGCTGTAGTAGTACCTTTAATATTAAATGTTGTGTTATTTGAATGAATTACACCGCCCAATGTTGATGCAGTGTTTGCATTTGCTAATGTACCATCACCAAATGCAACTCCATCAATAGTAATATTTCCTGCGCTTTGAGCACCAATTGCACCCGCACTGCCATCAGTTGATTTATTTGCAGTAAAAGTTCCGCCTGTAATATCAATTGTACCTGTTCTATCTACTGTTCCATCAGTATATTCTTTTCCGACTGATATAATAGCACCACCGCCATTAGTTGCTTGGTTACCTGAGAACGTTGAATTTTCAATAGTTACACTTCCTGAACCTGTATTATAAATACCACCGCCTAAGCCTTTAGTATCACCTACCGCAGTAGCTATATTTTCGCTAATAGTAGAATTATTAGTTACTGTTAGAGTACCTTTGTTATATATACCGGCACCTTGTACTGCTCTGTTTCCTTTAACTTCTGAAGCATTAATTGTTGCAATTGCATGGCTTTCTATACCACCACCTATGGAATTTTTAGCAGTATTGTTATTTATTTTTGAACCATTTTGTACTAATAAAGTTCCTTGAACACTATATATTCCGCCACCGCCGTTACCTTCTGCAAATGTAGTTCCTGTGGCAGAACTGTTTGATGTATTACCAGAAACCGATGATGCAGTTATGGTAACGCTATTTGAAATAGCTCCTTGATTATGTATACCACCACCGGTTGTATTTGCTTTATTATTGTCAATATGGGAATCTCCCTTTACAATTAAAGCAGAATACGATCTATTATATATACCACCACCAGCTTTTAGAGCAGTGTTAGATGTAACATCAGTATCATCCAGTGTGGTATTAGTGGCTTCTACATACATACCGCCACCACCATAAACACCATTTGCCGTATTACTGCTAATAGTAGAATCAGTAATAGATAAGTCTGCCTTATTAGCATTAGTAGCTTTTACATAAATCGCACCACCTGAATATTTTGCAATATTATTTGTAAATGTTGAATCATTTATTTCAACATCAGTACCGGCACCGCTGTATATAGCACCGCCATATGTAGTTGTAGCAACCGTTCCTTTATAACCGTTGCCTGTAAAAGTTGAATCATTGATAGTTAATTGTGCAGAATCTTTTGCAACATAAATTGCACCACCCTCTGCGGTTGAATAGTTATTAGTAAATACCGCATCAGAAATTGATGAAGCCACAGTCGATGAATTATATATAGCACCGCCGGTTTTTGCCATATTATTCTCAAATGTCGGATAGAAAGTATCTGAGCCGTCAACTTCTTTTTGAATTGTCAAAGTTCCTGTGTTATATATAGCACCGCCTGTTAAACCCGTTGAAACGATATTTTCAAAAATATCACCGCTATATGTTGCCGTTCCGTCGTTAATTTGACGTGCGGTGTATGTTGTCGGGTCGGAGATTAATGTACCTTTGTTTTGGATTGTTACGCCTATTATTGAATCTTTGATATTGAGGGTAGCAGCTTCGTTGTTTACAATCTTACCTGCTGTATCACCTTCTTCAAACTTAACTTCGTTAAGTGTTAAAGTTGAAGTATCAGCTGAGTCAGCACCAACTGTTAAATCATTTGATAAAACAATTTTTTGTGTATTTGAATCACCTGCTCCTATGATTGTCATATCAGCGTTGGTTATTTCAGCCGCACCAGCTGTTGTTGTACTATCAACCCCTGTTAATGAATATGTAACATTATCACGCGTTGCAGGTGTTACTTCTGTACTATCAGCTGCACCTTTTACACCACCACCGGCAGCTTTTGTTAATGTGATTTCACCACTGTTAGCCGTATTGCCTAAAATAGTATATTTATTATCGGTAGTGAAAGCACTTACACCTTCCGCTATTGATACATTACCTGCGTCTGCGATATTAACAGTTTCACTAGCGTTAGCCGTATCAGTCAAAACTTTTATTTCATTAACGGTTACACTGTCACCTGCTGCAATAATATATTTATCAGCACTTGGAGTACCACTAAGACTTGTATCAAGTTTAACCTTTGCACCGTTTGCAAGAGTGATTGTGCCTTTACCATCTCCGCCTGTCATGTAATCATTGATTACACCGTCAATAGTGTTCATAACCGCACCGTTTGAAACAGAAACAGTTGAACTTGCAATATTTGAACCGTCAGTTGCAGTAGTAGTTAAGTGCAACTCACCTGCATTTACCCCAACTGTTTGATTCTTGATTGTAGAAACAGTTGTTGTACCGCCTGCAATATTGATTGTACCACCATCACCATTAATATCATCAATATTTTCACCAACTTTGTTACCGCTGAATGTGTTTGTACCTGTGAATGTAATTTTGCCTTCATTATAAATCGCACCGCCATGTTCTGTTGCAGTGTTGCCTGTGAAAGTTGAATCGGTGATAGTTATATTACCGACTTTACCTGTTGCAGCATCGTTATATATTGCACCGCCTTGATAAGCAGAGTTTGAAGTAAACGTTGAACCAGTGATTTTTGCAGAATCATTACCGTCAGCATCATGCCAAGCGTTAGCATATATAGCACCGCCATTACCATGTGTTGTTGCCAAATTACTTGCCGTACCGTCATTTAAAGCGCCTGCTTTATTACCGGTAAATGTTGAATTTAAGATAGATAATTGTAAAGCACTGTTATTTTGTGCTGTTGTTCTTGTTGTAATCGCACCGCCTTCAAGAGTTGATGTATTACCCTCAAAAGTACTTCCGGAAATTGTAGCCTTTGATTCTGAACCCAATGACAAAGCGCCGCCACCTTCTGTATTATTGCTGTATGCACTGCTGTCATTGAATGTTGTATAGTTATTCTTAAATGTTGAGTTTGTAATAGAACTATTTGCTTTTGTAAAAATACCCACTGCACCATTTTCAGCAGCATAGTTTTCTTCAAAAGTACTGTTGCTAATTGATATAGCACCACTATCAACTCCATCTTTGTTTATTGCACCATGACTTATTGAAGCGTGGTTTCCGCTAAAAATAGAGTTATTGACAGCCAAAGTACCTGAAGTAATGTTCATTATAATTGCACCACCACGCTCGGAACTATTATTTTTGAATGAAGAATCTTCGTTAATAGTAACATCTGAACCGGCTTTTTGTGCATATATAGCACCACCATAACTTGTAGAGCTATTACCTTCAAACTTTGTTTTGGAAATCGTTGCCATAGAATCATGAACAAATAACGCACCACCATGTGTTGCAGTATTATGTTCTGTGTCATAGTTACCATTATCATTAAATTCACTATTGCTAATGGTTAGCGTACCGTCAGAACGAATTGCACCGCCATATGTAGCTGTATTTTTTTCAAATTTACCTTCTTCGACAGTTAAAGTACCTGCGTTATAAACTGCACCACCACGAGTTATTGCAGTGTTACCCTTGAAGGTTGAATTTGAAATTGTCATAGCTGCCTTATTATCGGCTTTGTCAGCTACACCATTATTAAAGATAGCACCGCCATGACGACCTGATGTATTAGAAGTAAACGTACTTCCTGATATTGTTACGGAACCCTCATTCGTTTCACTGTTATAGAAATTATTTTCTATAGCACCACCGTCAGTATTTGAGGAATTATTTGTAAAAGTAGAATTTAATATATCAAGTTTTGCCCCTGAATTATTTGCTGCAGCAGCTTTTCTTGTACCTATTGCACCGCCTTCCAGTGTATTGGTTTGGTTTCCTGTAAATGTTGAATTTTTTATTGTAACTCTTGATTCAGCACCAAGTGATACAGCAGCACCTCCCATATTCAAAGAATCATATTCACCGTCATATGTAGCTGTGTTGTTCAAGAATTGAACATTATCTATAGTTGATGCGGCATATTTTGAATAAAGAGCTATTGCACCAACTTCTTGAACAGTTGTATTTTTAATTATTGAATCAGAGATTGATACCGCACCCGGAGATTTAACATCATCCAATATTACACCTGCATTAACGGCACTGTTTCCGTCAAACGTAGAGTCGCTTACATTAAGAGTTCCAATTGTCGATATAACACCGCCCCAGCCACTTGTTGATTTATTATTCGTAAATTCTGAACTGTTAATATTAAGAACAGCACCCTCATCATTATCAATAGCACTGCCTGTACTTGTTGACGTATTGTTACTAAAGATTGAATTATTAATTGTTAAAGAAGTGTTTTCTCCATAATTTCCGATTGCACCTCCCCATTTAGCAGAATTACTGTCAAAAGTAGTACCATTAATTACAGCCCCTGATGTCCTGTTATAAATTGCACCTGCAGCACCGGAAATCTCTCCACTTTGGTAATTTGCATTACTAATCGGCGAAGCTATTTGACCTTCTTCAGTTCCAATAATTCCTCCGCTCCTTTCGGCTAAAACTTTGTTGTTGCTAAAACCCGTAAAAGCCGCACTTAATACGAGTGCTGCGATAATACCCTTTTTGCTGCTTTTCATCAATCTTTTTCTCCTATTCTTATTTAACAAAATTGCTATTTTGTTAAATAACACCACTTCTTAATATTAGCTAAATCTTTTTATTCCAACTCCAATTTAGATTCAAATCTGATTTAATAGTAACAAAAAATAAAAAATTTGCAACTAAAATAATTAATGTTAAAATTTATCAAATATATTAATATTTACTATTAAATTGTTTAATCTTTTGTAAAATACTTGTTTTTTATTTACTAAAACTCACATTATATTTGATTTTTGACAATTTATTAACAAAATAGCAAAAATGTTTATAAATAAAAATGTTAAGAGATTAAGGGGTTCCTTGTAAATAAAATAATTACAGAATGAAATTTTTATAGCTTTCTTCAATTTCGTCTTGTGCTATCCCGATATATCTTAAAGTAGTGCGAGGGTTTGAATGGTTGAAAATCATTTGCAGCATTGCTACATCTCTATTTTGCTTATAATGATGATAACCGAAAGTTTTTCGCATTGTATGAGTTCCGACAACGATATTTAATCCTGCTTCACGGCAAGCATAATGAATAATATTATAAGCCATAACTCTGCCAAACCGAGTTTTAAATATAGTTAAAAATAACGGTTCATCATCCGGACGATTTTTGACAAATTTAGAAATCATAGGTTTTAGTCTGTCATTTATAGGGAACTTTTTAAATTCCCCTGTTTTCTTTTCTACAATTTGGATGTGGGTTTTATTACGGACATCACCGACATTCAAATTTAGAATATCAGAAATCCTTAATCCACAATTTGTTCCGATTACAAAAAGCAGCAAATCTCGTTTGCTTTGTTTTGCAAGATATCGTTCGACCTTTTCGATATCCTTTTTGTTCCTAATAGGTTCTACAGTAGTCATATTTTATTCCTTTCTACCTTTACTGCAAATAATTTAAATTCTTTTGAATAAGTAGCTGACGAATTTGCAATCTTTTCGATTGCTTCTGACTTGAGTAATATTTCTTTTTCTTGAACTGTATAAGGTTTTCTTTTCATTTTTTACCTCCTTATATATTAAAACCCTAAAACCGACTTTTTTTACTTTGTCTAGTTTTAGGGTTTCAGTTCAGAGCAGGCTTTTTTATTAACAACATTTCCACATCATTTTCTTATGGCGTAAATTATGTAATCTAAAATGAAGTAGCCACGGCATCTCCGGTCGCATTCTTTCAACATGTCGAGTATAAATACATACAAAAATAATTTTACAAGCCTTAAAACTTGTCAAGCAAAAAGAAAATAAAAAAAGTTGCGTTCTAAAATGAAAACGCAACTTTTTCGCAACATTCATATATAAAAATTAAAAACGCGCGTGGCAAGATTCGAACTCGCGACCTTTTCGTTCGTAGCGAAACGCTCTATCCAGCTGGGCTACACGCGCATCTCTTATTTTATTTAATTGTCAAAATTTCTGTTTTCGCCTTTTGGTTCGTAGCCAAACGCTCTATCCAGCTGAGCTACGGGCGCATATTTTATTAAATTGTCATGATGTTAACGACTCCGCTCGGGAAACCTGTTCAATACTACAACAAAAACACTAACAAAAACATAAACCTTTTTCAAGTAATATTTTTTTTAATATGGATTTATATATTTGGTAAGACAAAAATAGATTTTCCTCACCTGCTTGCAGGAGAGGATACAAGATGTAGGCAACTTGTTGCCTTACAGATTGTTGGAGAGGTTACAATAATAAATTTTATCAAACCTCACCCGCAGATGTAATTCGCTTTGCTCAAACATCTGCTCCCTCTCTTGAATCTTTCAAGAGAGGGCTGATATTTTTATTTCTTAGCTAATTATGTATATTAATATCTTTAAATACTACTTAACAAATTTGCTCTAAATTTTATCTCTTTTTATAATTAGAACAGGGAAAACGTGCATGAAAAAAATAATTATTACTTTTATTTTTATAATAACATTTATCCTGAGTTTTTGTACTACAAACGCAAAAGCTCAGTTTTTGGAATTTTCATCGGTCACATTTGATAATTCAGGCGCTTTTATTACACTAAACAGCACAGACAATCTGGAATATAACATTAAAGCATCTGAAATTAACATTGATTACGAAAATAACAAAGCATTTTTTGAATTGTCGCCTGCCAGAATTTCTGCAGATAAAGAATATGTTACAGATTTTGAAAATATTACAGGTATAAGCATTACCCAAAAATCTACTAATCCAGACATAGTAGGGATTACACTCGATTATAAAAACAATTTTAAACCCGAATATATTGATGTAAAAAAAATAAACAATACAATATTTGTAAAATTCAAAAATCCACCTATGAGTAATTATTACTTTCAGGAAATTTACAAAGAATCTGAAACAATGTCAGTATTTGAAAAAATAAATATTCAGCAAAAATTACAAACGCAAAGAAATATTGTAAATGAAATCAATTCTGCATTTTCTGATATCATAAATTCAAACGAAGACGAAAATTTTGTACTATCACCTAAAAATTTAAACTTAAAATCAAAATTCTATATAAATAGCATTACACTAAAAGGCGATATGCCTATAATTGATGGAACAGGAACTTTTACATTATCAAAACCTATATACCTTACAAGTCCAAATCGTGTGGCTTTTGATATTAAAAATACAATAGTAAATCCGTTATTAAGAAACAAAGAAATTCAAATAGGGAATGACAAAATTAAAATTGGACAGTTTGATATTAATACCGCAAGAATCGTCATAACATCAGAAAAACCTGAGAATTACATCCCTGTTGTTCTGGGTGACAGTCAAAGAATCGGATTTTTTAACTCATATTCAACAAGCCCGCTAAATTTATACACTACACTGTCTGATATGACATCAGTTACAAAAGAGAAAGTCGAAACAAATAATTATTCGGCTAAATTCGCATTCACTAAACCTCTGGCAATAGGAATAAAAAGAACTTCAGGTAAACTTGAGATATCTCTGTTTAATCTTAACCACTATTTTGTCGGAGCAATCAATTCAGAATTAAGAGGAACTCCGTTTGAAAGTTTGAAAATATCAGACATAAAAAACGGAGGAGCAAAAATACAAATTCCTTCAGCAAATAATTCTGACAAGTATGATATTTTTCTTGGAGCTGACGGTAAAACCTTAAGAATTAAACTAAAATCCGAAGTACAATATATTCCGAAAGAAGAACCGATAACAGAAGAAATTGTTGTTCCTCAGGTTGTTCAAAAACATACGGGCGGGAAAAAATATATAGTAATTGATGCGGGGCATGGCGGTTCTGATTGCGGTGCTTTACGAAACGGCATTAACGAAAAAGATATTACGCTTGATATTGCAAAACGTGTTCAGGAGCAACTGGAGAAAAAAGGTTATGTTGTTGCAATGACAAGAACAGATGATACATATGTATCACTCCAAGACAGAGTTGATTACAGTGAAATATTTAATCCTGACATATTTGTAAGCATTCACGTCAATTCAAGTAACAGTGAATCACCGTCAGGGATTGAAACTCATTACTATAAGGACAACAGTCTGAAACTTGCAAAATATGTTCACGCCTCACTTTTAAATAACATCAACGCAAAAGACCGAGGCTTGTTCAAATCTAAGTTTTATGTTATTAATCATACAACTGCGCCAGCAATTTTAATTGAAACAGGATTTATATCAAATCCAAATGAGAGAGCACAGCTGATTACTGAAAGCCGGAAAAATGCGACTACAAAGGCTATAGTAGAGGGTATTGATGAGTATTTCAAGAAATAACATGCCAATAGGATTTTTTGACTCGGGAGTAGGCGGACTTACGGTTCTAAAAGAAGTCAAAAAACTTATGCCAAATGAAAATTTCATCTACTTTGGCGATACGTTGCATGTGCCTTACGGAGAAAAAACTAAAGAGCAGCTTCTTGATTATTCAAAAGATATTCTAAATTTCTTTCACGAAAAAAAATGCAAGGCAGTTGTAATGGCTTGCAATACAACATCATCAACCATATATGATGATATTAAAGACAAATACTATTTCAAAATTTACCCGATTGTTCAGACTGTCGCAAAAGTTTTGGCAAAAACATCTCTGCAAAGATTAGGAATTTTTGCAACCCCTGCGACAATAAAGTCCGGAGCATACGAAAAAGAAATACGAAAATACAATTCTGATATGCAAATTTACGGACAACATTGCCCTGACTGGGTAAAAATTGTAGAAAATAATACATCAGAATGTGCAGAAAGTGTTGAAATTATAAAAAATGACCTGAATATTATGCTAAGGAACAATCCGCAAAAAATTGTTCTTGGCTGCACACATTATCCGTTTTTACTGCCTGTTTTAACAAAATTCGCACAAAAAGAATTATTTATTGACCCTGCCGCATACTTTGCTCTCGCAATAAATTATGATTTAATAATGAGCAATCTCACCAATGATAACAATTTAGAGCATACTGAAGAATTTTATGTCAGCTCTGATCCTGAAAAATTCAAAAATTCTGCAAAAATATTTTACGAAATAGATTCTGAAATTAAACAATTAACATTTTGAAATAATTAGCAATTATTAAATATTAAAATCCTTTATATATACAGTAGGTTATTGAAAGGATTACTCGTGAATTTAAAAATTGCTAAAAATATTGCACAAGCCATAACTCCACCGAGATATCATACTAAACCAAATACAACTCATTTTATAAGTTCAAAACTTATAAATGATGTTGTAGAAATTAAAAATAGCATTTGTCACTCAGGATTAGAATTTTTTGATGCCCTGAAATCAGGTGAAATAAAACTCATTCCGAGAGAAAAACTTCTTGCAGAACAATCAATAGCAATTCGCTCTGCATATCATGATCTGGAACGCTCAATTATAGCAAGAGATCCACGAAACAATAACAATAAAGTGCTAAACACCGCAGCAAATAAATATTTAAGAAACAATTTATACAAAACAGAAGAAGAAAAACTTGCATATTTAAAACGGCTAAAATATTATTTTGATTTACGAGGGAAAAACGGAGAAATATCTGTAGGAACAGATTTTATTGATTTTATAACAAGTGCATACACCGAAGGAATGGACTGGAAAACAGTAGAAGATTTTGCACATTTAGTCGGTTGTTCACGTGGCGGAAGAATATCAAGAGACATATTCTTTGGGGATTGTACAGATTTTAAACACGCTGACGGAGTTAATCCAAACATATTGAAAGATATTGCGTTGTTACTCAAAGCGCAAAAAGAAGGTAAAGATGCTATAGATTTATTTATCCCCAAAGAAAGAGACTGGTCAAAGATAAAACCTGGCGATATGCATTATTCAAAATTCTGGGATAGAGTTTACATGGTAGATGAAAATCACTGCGAGCATGAAGTTGCTTTTGGCTTAGATAGAGAAATTATATACAAACTTTTTGCGCCTGTTTCGAGATTTTTCTCCGCTCAAAACGGAGCAGGAAGCTGCTATGAACTGGCAGCATATAATTCGATATTATCAGATCCAAAGGTCGCAACTTATCTGACAAGATGCATAACAAAAGAGAACGGGAAACTAATAATAAGAATGCCTAAAAACTCAACTCCAAATAATATGTTTGCAGGAAAGTTCAAAGATTTCACATCCGATGGAAGTGTACAAACCGAATTAAAAGGCTTAGAGTATGATGCAAAAGATAAAAATATGACGACTCGTTCAAATCCTCTAATTCAGGCTTTAGAAACATTATATGGCACCCATAGAAAATATATTTGGGCTGATTTATATATTAAACATTTAAAAAGACATGGACAAGATTGGCAAAAAGCGTATAAACATCTATTACAACACATGGATGAAACCATAATCAGAATAGAAGACGGCGGATATAAATGCTACAATCTGCAAGAATTTAATGAACATCAAATAAAATTATACGAACAAGGAAAACTAAATAAAAAACCGAAAGTTTATAAAACTGTTGAAGATTTTTATAAAGAAGGCGGATGGTCGTCAGAAATATTAAACTATTTCTTAAAAGGAAGATGCAATATGAAATCGGTTCAATGGAATGAACTGCATGCTAATGAAAAAATCGATAAAGTAAGAGAATTACTATCAACAAGTACAGTAAGATGCTTTGGGACTAAATCTAAGCGAGGTAAAACAGATTCAAATTACATCAATAAAGACAGAGGTCTTGTTTACAATCATGCATACTCTATTGTAGAGTATGACAAAGACAAAGATATTGTTACATATGTAAATCCATGGAATACAGCACTAATATACAGAATGAAATTAACAGATCTTATGAAATATATGGCGCACGTTGATGTCGCACAATACAGATTTTAAAGACTTAGTTATATCACTAACTTTCTTTTAAATTTTTGAAATGATGATAAACATACCAAACAGCGAGTATGACACAAACAATCACTATTGCAACATCAAATTTATGCCATAAAGATTTGAATGCATCTATATGCTGACCAAACTTTACACCAACATAAACAAGTGCATAACACCAAATTAAAGACCCCAAAAGCGTCATTGAAAAGAAAAATCTTTTTTTCGCTCTCAAAATTCCTGCAGGCAGAGAAATAAATGTTCTTACGACAGGAAGCATTCTGCATATAAAAAATGCCCAATCTCCATATTTTTGAACCCATTTATCAGTAGCTTCAAGATCTTTTTTAGAAACCAAGAAATATTTACCGTATTTTTCAATAAACGGACGTCCGCCAAAATAACCCAAATAATAAGAAGGTATTGACCCAAGTAAACATCCTACAGCACCCGCCCAGGCTGCAACATGAAAATTCATATCACCTTTAGATACCAAATATCCGGCAAATGGCATTGTGGCTTCACTGGGAATAGGTATATTACAAGACTCTAACGCCATTATCCCCATGATACCCCAGGCACCCCAACCTGAAATGACTCCTTCCAACCAGGTTATAAAATTAGCTAATAAAGTATCTAACATAATATCTCTCCATAAATATAATAGCAAAAACAAAATAAAAAGCACCCTTTTTACAAAGAGTGCTTTAAGATTAAAAAATCTCAATTATTTGCCATTAACAGCAACTTTGAATTTCTTACCGGCTGAGAAAGCAGGAACAGTCTTAGCAGGGATTTTTAATTCTTTACCTGTTTGAGGGTTTCTGCCTATTCTTGCAGCTCTTTTACGAGCTTCCCAAGTACCAAAACCAACTAAAGTAACTTTACCGCCTTTTTTAACTGTTTTTTGAATAGTATCAACTAAAGCTGATAAAACTTCAGCAGCTTCTTTTTGAGTTACACTTGCTTTTTTAGCGATTTCTTGTACTAATTCTTCTTTGTTCATAATAAAACTCCTTCTTTTGTGTACTTGATTACTATATCAAATCTGATGAATAATGCAAGTTTATTTACGAAAATTAACACTTTTACCCACAAAAAAACATACATAAGGATGAAATTATATTATTTGTAATATAATTTTATTATGAATATTAAAGATGAATTTGATACGATTACAGCAATATCAACCCCGCTTGGAACAGGCGGTGTCGGAGTAATAAGAATATCAGGAGACAAAAGTTTTGATATTGCTTTAAAAATGTTTGATAAAAAAAATTTACCTATCGGCAAAATTTGCCATGGATGGATTATAAATGACGAAAAAAAAATTGATGAAGTAATAATTTTACCGTTTAAAGCTCCAAATAGCTACACAGGAGAGGATGTTATTGAAATTCAATGCCATGGAGGAATAAATGTTGTAAAGAATATTCTTGAACTTACAATAAAAAACGGTGCAAGAATGGCTCAAAGAGGCGAATTTACCAAAAGAGCATTTTTGAATAAAAGAATTGATTTATCACAGGCTGAAGCAGTAGATGACATAATTCATTCAAAAACATCTGAGTTTGCAAGACAGTCAGCCAAAAATCTTTCAGGTATGCTGGCAGATAAAATAAGAGAGATAAAAAAAGAAATTTTTGAAGTCGCGTCTAAGATAGTAGCCGGAATTGATTTTCCCGAAGACGTTGCAGAACCTGAATATTCATATCTCAACGAAAATTTTGAGAAATCAATAAATGAAATTGATAAAATACTTGCTTATGCAAAATCATCAGATATTATGCGCCAGGGGCTAAAAGTTGCTATTGTCGGCCGTCCGAATGTTGGTAAATCATCTCTTTTTAATGCACTGCTCAATTTAAACAGAGCAATAGTAACAGAATTTGCCGGAACAACAAGAGATATAATCAGTGAAACAATAGATATCGGCATACCTGTTACTCTTATTGATACAGCAGGAATAAGAGAAGACAGAAATATAGACAAAGTTGAAGAAATTGGCATTGAATACTCGAAACAATCACTAAAAGATGCAGATTTAGTATTGTTTTTATACGATTCATCTGTCGGATATAATGAAAATGACAAGCTTATATATGAAAATATCAAAAACAAGAAATACCTGATAATTGCGAACAAGAACGATATTGCAACAAATAAAGCAAAAATATTTGATAATGAGTTGAAAATTTCAGCAAATACAAAAGAAGGAATTGAATCGCTTAAAGAAGAAATAAAAAAAATCGCTTTAGGTTATTCAGCAGAAGATATGGAATTTACAACAAACCAAAGACAGCAAACATGCCTGATAAGGTGCAAAGAATCTCTTGAAAACGCTCTTGCAGCTTCAAGAAATAACGAGCTTCAAGATATGATATACATTGACCTGAAATCTGCATTACTTGCCCTTGATGAAATAACAGGTGAAGTTATAACTGATGATATTTTAAACAATATATTTGATCATTTCTGTATCGGCAAATAAAATTTCAATAAATATAAAGACGATATATTTAAATAAAGAATTAAATTAAAATATTGACATAATCAGCTCTCAAGTCTATCATAGAATAGTAATTGAAGTCTTGGAGGTAACAATGGTAAATGAATGGCCTGAAGCCTATATGCACAATCCAAACATAGAAAAGCCAATAGAACAAATTTGGGATGACATTGACAACTACAGCTTTGAAGACCGATATGAAGAAACTGAGAGACTACATGCAAATTTAAATATGGTCGTGCCGCTTCCTCCGCTAAAATATAAAGATAAATTTGTTAAAGGAGTATTTTATTCTCAGGCAACCAGAACTATAATGAAAAAATACCCCGAATTAAGTGAAATATTTTTTGTAATCGCAAATTCTATGTTTTCATCATATCCGAGGAATCACAAAGCAGATTACTTTTTCACCTGCTACAAAAATGAAGCAAGAGAAAAATATTTTAAAAATAAATACCCTGAAACAAAGGATATTATATGCCTGCCATTACAAGATGCAGATTTTTTAAACGAATACTACATCGGGCCAGTACCATATACCCCTAAAACAATAGATGTATTTTGCGTTTCGACACCATTCCCTGTAAAGAACTTACCGATTATCGCAGTTGCATTAAAAGAATATGAAAGGAAATACGGTAAAAGATTAAAAGTTGTTTATGCCATCGGCAAAAAGACAGCAGTTAGACGCGAAGACGGGTCATTGGATTACTCTAAGGTAGAAGAATACGGTAGCAAACAACTTCGCTATGTAGATGAAATTTTTGACGGAAAAACCAAGGATTATATAGATTTTTATCCTTTTATAGACTATAAGGACTTGTCTAAATATTATTCCGCATCAAAATGCTGTGTATTAGGATCTTTAATAGAAGGTAAAAATAGATTTATCAGTGAATCTCAAAGCTGTGATGTCCCAATAATTGTCTTTAAAGATTTCAATAAATATTCAAGAGGAGATTTTCCTGTATTTTTTGGTAATGCCGGGGAATATGTACCTTTGTTTACTCCTGAATCACTGGCTGATACAATACACAAAGTTATAACAAATCCTCAAAACTATGAGCCAAGAAAGAATTATTTAGAACATTACGGCAGAAAGAATTTTGTTAATACAATAATTGATGCGAATCCATATTATGCACAAAATATTCCTGACTATGAAAAAGGACGAACTCACGATAACCACTGGGTAGATTTAGCGTGTTATCACAATTATCAGGTTTGCTATCACGACTTTTTGTATGATAAAAAAGCAAACCTTTCTCACGTTGTAGGAATTCAAAACATAGACAGACTTATTAAATATTATTATCAGAAATTTGGACTGCCTTGGAAATATGACTAAAATTGCTAAGATAAGAAGGGAAAAATAATGAAAAAAGAACTTATTTTTTTAGGACCACCGGCATGCGGCAAAGGAACTCAAACCTCAATGCTTGCAAAACATTTAGGATTCCCGCACGTTGATACAGGTTCACTTTTAAGAGCAGAGATTTCTGCCCAAACTGAAAACGGGAAAATCGCCAAATCATTTATTGACAAAGGACACCTTGTTCCTGTTGAGCTTGTTGGAGCAATAATAAAAAATCGCCTTTCGCAGCAAGACTGCAAAAACGGATATATTCTTGACGGATATCCAAGGAGCGTAGAACAGGCAGATCTGCTTACTAAAATTAATGATGAAATTGATCAAAACAATCCGTCAGATTTTAGGGCTATATACTTTGATACAGATACAGATATATTGATTTCAAGAATCGTCAATAGACGCTCCTGTCCAAAATGCGGAGAGATTTATAATTTAAAATTTAAACCACCGATAAATGAAAACAAATGTGATCATTGCGGATGCGAACTTACACAAAGAAAAGACGACAACGAAGAAACTGCTAAAGCAAGATTTGAAACGTATTTTAATGAAACATCACCTCTGATTGAATATTATAAAAACAAGGGATTACTAAAAACAATCAACGCGCAGGGGACAATTGACGAAGTATGGGAAAGGCTGCTGTCAGTAATTGAGGACTAAATAATGAGTAATATGCTGGAAAAAATAGATATACACATTACAGATCACTGTAATTTGAATTGCAAAGGATGTACACATTTTTCACCTCTGTCAGAGGAATTTTATCTGAATCCTGTTAATTTCAGAGCCGATTTGGCAAGATTAGCAGCCTTAACAGGTGCGCAACTTGGACAAATGTTTTTACTGGGTGGTGAACCGCTATTACATCCGCACTTAACCGATTTTTTCCCAATAGCAAGAGAACTTTTCCCAAACACTCAGATAATAATTATTACAAACGGTATTTTATTACCGCAACAACCTGACAGTTTTTGGGAAGCTTGTAAAAAGAGCGGTATAAGAATTTGGGTTTCTTTATACAGATTAAAAATTGATTATGAAAGAATTGATGCAAGAGCAAAACAATTCGGGGTATTTTGCGGTTACACGGGAACTAGAACTAATGATAATAATGAAAAGGATTGGGGAAACTGGAAACTTGATATAGAAGGGAAACAATTTTGGGCAGATTCATTTTCCCACTGCCAAATTCGTAACTGCGTAACCCTGAAAAAAGGGAAGTTATATACCTGTCCGACAATCGCTCATATTGAACATTTTAACAAATTCTTCGGTACAAATTTAGAAGTAAGCGAATTTGATTATCTTGATATTTACAAAGCAAGAAATCACGACGCCGTTTTAAAAACTATGGTTAAGCCTGTACCATTCTGCAGGTACTGTAAAACAAGAGAATTTAAAGCATGCAGCTGGGCTCCAACGCAAAAAGACATTAATGAATGGATATAATAAAATTAAACAGGTACTTTTTGCACCTGTTTAATTCATATATTTATGCAGCTTTGTTTAAGCTATTTGACTTTTTGCTGCGATTCAGGATATACAGATAAACCGCAGATCCGACAGCCAAAGCTCCTACTGCAAGTCCAAGAGCAATTTTTGCAGGACGAGATTTTGTTGTTTTAGCAGCAGCTTCAAGATTATCCTGAAATTCGCCCCAGGAGCCGACAAGACTTTTCATTTTTCCTTTGAATCTTGCGCCCCAGCCTTTTTCAGATTCAAAAATAGCATCAATATAACGTCTGTTTGCACTCATTCCATGATTATACTCTGCATTATTGTGCCAATCGACTTTTTCTTCAAGATTTTTACGGCACATTTCAATATATCCCTGCTTATCATTTGTATAAAGTTCTACCATACGTTTATAATTGTCACTAACCTGAGGTATCTGATGATTTATTCTTGCTTTTTCAAGTTTTTCAGGAGAATCATTATATGTCAAACCATACTTATCGGGTTTACCCATTACAACATCTTTTGTAGTAAAACCATTTACACCGTCTTTTGTATAATCCAAGAAACCACCTGTTGCAGTAACACTTGAAGGTGAAGCTGCAGCTTTTGCTTCAATAGGGGTAATACCAAACATTTCATATTCGGAAGTATAACCTCCAAAATGAGTACAAGCATTTAATCTGTTAGGTGTAAACCCATCAATATAAGCAAAATTGTGTTTATATATTCCACCATCAAGTTCGCAAATTTCTTTCCAGTCTTTTTCTATTGCTTTATAGTGTGGATGTCCTTCATTCCATTTCCCAGCTCCGAAAAGAAACTTCACTTTCAGTTTCATTTCCTTAGGAATATCATTTCTCTTGAAGAAATGGAGAGCAGAACCTGTTGAAATAGGGAAACCTTTTTGAGTATCAGGCCGACCAAGACCAAAAACTACAATTTCACCATCTTTTACAGGAGATAAATAACCCATAATTTTTTGGCCAGATTTGATTTGGTCCTCATTAAAGAATAATTTATTCAATTCCTCCTGACCTTTTTCACCCGCTTCCCACATAAGGTTTGTGAACCATCTTGCATTTTTTTCTTTTGCTGATAAAACTTCATTAATATTTTCGCCATTATATTTAAATGGAGTAAAATTCTTAGTATTTTCAGGCAAAGATAAACCGTTATCACCACGTCCGAACTGAACATCACGTTCATCAAATCTTAAATTCGCAATTGTAACACCGTTAGCAACAGGTTTAGTAGGAATACTTGCATAATCCCCTGTCAAACCTTTTGCAGCATCAGGTGTTTCCGGACTTTTCATCTCTGCATCAAAATTCCATGAAACTGAACCTAAAGAGAAATTTGAAGGATTACGTTTTACACCAACTATAGGTATTTTGGTAATATTATATGAGCCAAAATAATCTCTGAAAGGTTCAACATAAGGTTCAACTACAGTTTTGGCAATTTGCTTTTCTACATCAGATAAGGCCGAAGAATTCAGACCACCATTATAGAAAGCTTTTTGAACAACCATAAACTGAGGATGTTTTCTCAGTTTTTCGATATCTTTTTCATTACCAACTACAGATATCATTTTGAAAGGATCATAAGTACGCCCCTGATAGTCAAAACTAGGGTTATGTTCTACTTTATGAGCTTTCATACCATTTACATCTTTAATGCCACTTGCTGACATATTAGCCAGATGCAGCATAAATGTTGAAGCAGGTCTGTCATGAGCTATAAAACTCGCAGGTTTAAAATATCCGAATTCTTCGCAATCTGTTTGATTTGCCAAAGCTTTAGCTAAGGCTCGCATACCGTTTGAGTTTACAATTTCTGCATCAAAAGAAGAATTCCCCCAGCAATCATAAGAGTATGGTTTTGAAGTCCTTGCCCATTCAGGAGTATAAATAAAGTAATTATGACCTTTATTAGCAAATTTTACATATGAAGGATTATTTTCAGAAACTCTCATTATCTGATAAGGAACCTGTTCCATTTCTCCTATATGTTTTGCCGATGGAAATTCAACAACACCTTTTACACCTGTAGGCTCTATTATATTGTACTTGGATTTTGCATCAGGTCCATCACCGTTTGGTTTACTTTGCACAACATAATCTACAAAATCAGGGCTTATTTTTAATGCTTTTGCAATATCCTCTTTTGTCTGACCAATTTCACCGCTCATAAAATATTTGGCTTCCATCGTATCCGGCAGATCTTTTGTTTTAATCCCCTTATGTATCAAAAATTTATGTCCACCCTTTGGGTTACTGTGGTTCCATATAGGGAAAAATTTACGATCATCAACAGCTTTACCCTGAATTTTTTCATATTTATTTAAGCTTTCACCCAGCTCAAATCCGACAACTCCTTCTCCTCCCTGAGACATCTCAGGTAAGCCGTTCCCGGTACATTCTGGGCTAAATTCCGCAATCTGATTTATATTGCGATGACCAAAACTGATCTGATAAACATTACTTTTCTCAGCAACAGGAGAAGAAATAAAATTCGCATAATACAGTTTGTTTACAGAATTTTTATCTGACTCAAATCCATTAATTGAATAAACTCGCATAAATACACCCCACTAAGTTTTGACCAGATATTATTACAAAAAACTAAAAATAAAAATTTGCTATTTGATATAGAAAATATTAATAAATATTAAGCAAAAAAGGGCGAATTATTCGCCCTTTTTAACATAATCATCAATAGTTGATTCTTCAACTATTTCAATAGGCTTTTCATCTGCAGATACTTTTTCTTTTTTTGAACGTCTTTTTGCAGCTTTTTCAAATGTTATTTTTCCATCTGTTAGAGTTAATCTGATAGTATCGCCGGGAGCATACTTACCTGAAAGTATTTCCTCAGCCAAACTATCTTCAACTTTACGCTGAATCAAACGTCTTAGAGGTCTTGCACCATAAGCTTCAGAATATCCGTTTTCTGCCAAATGATCTTTTACCTCATCAGTTACATCAATGTTCAATTCTCTTTCTGCAAGACGTTTCAATAAATCTTTAAGCATTAAATCAACAATTTGTCTGATTTCAGGCTTAGAAAGATGAGAGAACACAATTGTCTCATCAATACGGTTAAGGAATTCAGGCCTGAATGCCTTTTTCATTTCTTCAGCAACCGTATCTTTTAAGTGCTCATATTTATCTTTTGATTCATCTTCAGCTGTTGAGAAGCCCAATTTAGATTTATTTGTAATCATACTTGCACCAACGTTTGAAGTCATGATTATAACAGTATTTTTAAAGCTTATATGACGGCCTTTTGAATCAGTCAAACGACCATCATCCAATATCTGCAACATGATATTAAAGACATCAGGGTGTGCTTTTTCAATTTCGTCAAATAATACAACCGAATAAGGTTTCTTCCTTACAAGTTCAGTCATATGACCGCCATCATCATAACCTACATACCCCGGAGGTGAACCGATAAGTTTTGCCGTTGAATGTTTTTCCATAAATTCAGACATATCAACTCTTATCATGTTATCTTCAGACCCAAACATAGCCTCAGCAAGAGCCTTTGCAAGTTCTGTTTTACCAACACCTGTAGGACCGCAGAAAATAAAACTTCCGATCGGTCTGTTTGGTGATTTTAAGCCGACCCTTGCACGTCTGATTGCTTTTGAAATGGCTACTATTGCATCATGCTGACCGATAACTCTTTCATGTAAAGTATCTTCTAAACGCATTAAACGTTCACTTTCGCCTTCAGTTAATTTGGTAACAGGAACACCAGTCATCATAGCAATAACTTGAGCGACATCCTCAGCATAAACCGTAGCTTTATTAACTTCATTTTCAGATTTCCACTTGTCAGTAACTTCTCTTATTTTATCTTTAAGATCACCTTCATCCTCACGAAGTTGAGAAGCTTCCTCAAATTCTTGATTTCTGATTGCTTCTTCTTTTTGTTTAATAAGATCTTTTAATTGTTTTTCAAGCTCTTTTGCTTCAGGACACAATTTCGAAGCTTTTAATCTTACTTTAGAACTTGCCTCGTCAATAACGTCGATGGCTTTGTCAGGTAAAAATCTGTCATTAACATATTTACTTGATAATTTTACAGCCGCAACAATAGCATCATCAGAAATATTCAATTGATGGTGTTCTTCATATTTAGGTTTCAGACCTCTGATAATTTCAATTGATTCTTCAATTGAAGGTTCATCAATCTGAACAGGCTGAAAACGTCTTTCCAATGCTGAGTCTTTTTCAATATATCTGCGATACTCATCAGATGTAGTTGCACCAATAACCTGAATTTCGCCTCTTGATAAAGCCGGTTTTAAAATATTGGCCGCATCAATAGCACCCTCAGCAGCACCAGCACCAATCAATGTGTGCATTTCATCAATGACAAGAATTACGTTACCTGCCTGACGAATTTCGTCCATAATTTTTTTAAGACGTTCTTCAAATTCACCACGATATTTTGTACCTGCAACGAGCAAACCCATATCAAGCTGAATAATTTTCTTACCGTCTAAGATATCAGGGACTTCAGAATTGACAATTCTGATAGCTAAACCCTCAGCAACCGCAGTTTTACCAACACCCGGTTCACCTAATAATACAGGATTATTTTTTGTTCTTCTGGCAAGAATTTGTATAACACGTTCAATTTCTTTTTCTCTGCCAACAACAGGATCCAAACGAAGCTCCTGAGCTGCCAAGGTTAAATCTCTACCAAATTCATCAAGGCTGGGCGTCTTTGCCTTACCTGAAGAAGATGATGAAGATGAACTTGAAGACGACGATGAACCGGCAGTTGAAGCAGGTTTTGATTCTCCAAGCATCTTAATGACATTACTTCTCACTTTATTTAAATCAACACCAAGATTTTCCAATACCCTTGCTGCAACGCCTTCACCCTCACGTATTAAACCAAGTAAAAGGTGTTCTGTACCGATATAATTATGACCAAGCTGTCTAGCCTCGTCCCAGGAAAGCTCTAAAACCCTTTTAGCTCTAGGGGTGAAAGGAATTTCAACTGCAACAAACCCTGAACCGCGGCCAATAATTTTTTCAACTTCAGTACGCGCATCTTTAAGATTTACCCCCATTGATTTCAGAGTTTTTGCTGCAACACCGGTCCCTTCTCCTATCAGACCCAGTAAAACCTGTTCGGTTCCGACGAAGTTATGACCCAATCTGCGAGCTTCTTCCTGTGCAAGCATGATAACTTTAATTGCTTTTTCCGTAAAACGTTCGAACATTTTGCACTCCTATCTCTTCTTATGCAATAATTATACACAAAAATTATAAAAGTTTCAATAAAAAATATATAAAATAGACATTAAGAATGATTTTAACAAAATAAATATTTAAAGATCCAAGTCTTTCAAAAATTCATCATTATTAGACAAATCAAAGAGCAAATCATATTCGTCTAAGTTATTGTCTTTTATTAATTCCTCATGACTTTTATCTTCAGGATTAGAAAGAACAAGTTTTGTAAACTTTTTTATATCCATTTTCTTTTGATATAAGTTTAAAGCATGTTCAGACAATTGTTTTAATAAATTTTTCTGGGATGAGTTCTTTTGCACGTCAAACGGAGAAGCAACATTAGGCGACATTTTCAAAGAATTTTTGATATTAAATTGTTCTGCTACTTTTTTAAACATTACAACAAACCCACATTACTAATATTATAATATTTTTTTCAAATAATGCAAATTAGTTAAGAAGGTTAAATCCTCACCCCACAAATAAATTCCGAGGGTCATGTTGAAATTGGAGTTACCTCTGATATGTAAACAGTCATAAGTCTTTTATTTTCCCTCGCCCCTACGAGGCACTACTGTCCGAGATAAATTTAAATTACTCAAGC